>ERZ1066118.316-NODE-316-length-49276-cov-7.546738_pt1 | contig 49276 bp, 42 predicted proteins | sample MGYA00382765_ERZ1066118 | MGnify/ENA primary metagenome ERZ1066118 (study PRJEB33369, sample SAMEA5778348) | biofilm metagenome | biome: Industrial cooling water; feature: Water cooling tower basin; material: Biofilm | place: United Arab Emirates | collected...
GCGCCTGTAACTTTGGTGCCGGTCCGGATCTCGAAGCCCTGCTTCGCGAGGATGCGCGACATCTGCTTAACGACTTCGCCGTCCATGCCCGGCAGAATCGTCGGCATCGCCTCGAGAACGGTGACTTTCGCTCCAAGCCTGAGCCAGACGCTGCCGAGCTCCAGCCCGATGACCCCGCCTCCGACCACCACCAGGTGCTTCGGCACCTGCGGGATGGACAGTGCTCCGGTCGAGTCGATGATCCGCTCGTGATCGAACTTGAGGAAGGGAAGCTCGACTGGAATGGAGCCGCTGGCGAGAAGGATGTTCTTCGCCTTCAGCCTCTTCCCCTCGGATCCCCCAACCTCGACAGTATCGGTTCCGCGGAGCCTGCCGAAGCCGCGAATCCAGTCGATCTTGTTCTTCTTGAAGAGCCCCTCGACACCACGGGTCAGGCCGGTGACGACCTCGTCCTTGCGCTTGAGCATCGCGGCGACGTCGATAGTCACCTCGCCGACTCGGAATCCGTGAACGTCGGCCTTGTGCATCATCTGGTGATACAGCTCCGACGAGTCGAGCAGCGCCTTGGACGGGATGCAGCCGACACGGAGACAGGTGCCGCCGAGTGCATTTTCCTTCTCGACGCACGCCACCTTCATCCCCAGCTGAGCGGCCCGGATAGCCCCGACATACCCACCAGGGCCACCGCCGAGAACTACGAGATCGTACTGACCGTTATCTGACATTTACCTGAATATTTACGCGACAGTTCAGCCGAATCAGCCTTCGAGGAGCATCGTCTCGGGATCTTCCAGCATCTGCTTCACCGCTACGAGGAAGCGCACAGCCTCACTGCCGTCTACGATGCGGTGATCATAGGTCAGGGCGACATACATCACCGGGCGTATCTCGATCTGACCATTCACCACGACCGGCCGCTCCACGATGTTGTGCATGCCCAGGATGCCAACCTGCGGCGGGTTGAGAATCGGCGTCGACAGCATCGAGCCGTAGGTGCCGCCGTTCGTTATCGTAAAGCTGCCGCCCTGGAGCTCATTGAGTGTCAGCTTGCCATCACGTGCTCGTCCTGCGACCTCTCCGATCGCCCTTTCCAGATCGGCGAAGCTCTTTTTGTCCGCATCGCGGATGATCGGCACAACCAGACCCTCGTCAGTCCCGACCGCGACCCCGATGTCGTAGTAGTGCTTCTCGACGATCTCGTCGCCCTGAATCTCAGCGTTGAGCAGCGGGAACTGCTTCAGCGCGCCGATAACGGCTTTCGTGAAGAAGGACATGAAGCCGAGCTTCAAACCGTGCTTCTTCACGAAAGCATCCTGACGGCGCTTCCGGATCTCGAACACCTTCGAGAGGTCGATCTCGTTGAAGGTGGTGAGGCTGGCGGTGGTCTGCTGAGCTTCGACAAGTCGTCTCGCGATCGTCTGGCGGCGGCGCGACATCTTGCGCCGGCTCTCGCGATCAGCGCGCTGTGAGGGAGCGGGTGCAGAAGCAGCGGCTGCAGGTGCCGACGGAGCAGCAGAGGGCGCTGCAGCAGGCGCAGCGGGCGAAGGAGCGGGCGTGGGGGTCGCTCCGAGCGTCCCCTTTGCCTCGGCCGCCTTCACCGCATCCTGCTTCGTGATACGGTCGTTGGGACCGGTGCCCTGAACGGTCGTAAGATCCACCCCCGCCTCGGCTGCCACCGCACGAGCCGCTGGAGAAGTCTGAGCGTTGCCGCCGCCATTCGACGATGCTGCGGCGGGGGCCGGGGCAGCGCCAGGTGCTGCAGCCTCAGGCGCTGGCCCCGACGCAGGTGCTGCAGCTCCGGCCTCGAGGAGCCCCAGGAGCTCGTTCACACCGACAGTCTCACCTTCCCGCTTCTGAATCTTTCCGAGCACGCCATCCTGTGGGGCAGCTACTTCGACGGTGATCTTGTCAGTCTCGAGCTCGACAAGGATCTCGTCCTTCCTGACGGCAGCTCCCTCGGCCTTGGCCCACTGTCCAACCGTCGCTTCGACTACCGACTCGCCCAGGACCGGGACTCGGATCTCTACCGACATTATCTCACGTCCGTTGAATTATTGTCGTCTGACTTTGCACGGCCGGCTCAGCAGGGATCCCACTGAGCCGGCTCTCGATCCGATCTGACCTACCCTACGCGTTTCGCCTGCCGGGGCTTTGGACGCTGCGGGGCGTTGCTCCACGCCGCGCCGATGATGCGTGCCTGCTCCGCTCCATGCTTGTCCGCGTAACCTTCGGCGGGGCTGGCTCGGAAGGGCCGACCTTCGTACCTAAGCTCCATCTCGCCCGGAATAAGGTCCCGAAGCCGCGGAGAGATGTACGTCCAGCTCCCCATGTTCTTCGGCTCTTCCTGAACCCAGACGACTTCCTGGAGATTCGGATAGAGATCGAGCTGAGCCTGAAGCTCTTCCTTCGGGAAGGGATAGAGCTCCTCGACTCGCGCAACGGCGACATTGGTCGCTTCCTTCCGTTGATCACCAGCCACCAGGTCCACGTAGACCTTCCCACTGCAGAGAAGGAGTCGCGTAACCTCATCGGCCCGCCCCGCCGCTTCCGGATCGCCTATCACCGGCTGGAAGCGTCCCTCCGCGAGCTCCTCGAGCTTCGAAGCCGCGAGCGGATGGCGCAGCAGGCTCTTCGGGCTCATCACCACCAGCGGCCGGGCATCCCGGCCCAAGAGCATCGCCTGGCGACGCAGCAGGTGGAAGTACTGAGCCGATGTGGTGCAGTTGGCGACCCGCAGGTTGCCTTGGGCCGCCAGCTGGAGGAAGCGCTCGAGACGCGCGCTGGAGTGCTCCGGCCCCTGTCCCTCGTACCCGTGGGGGAGAAGCATGACCAGCCCGGAGAGCTGCTGCCACTTCACCTCGGCGGCTGCGATGAACTGGTCGATAATGACCTGCGCACCATTTACGAAGTCACCGAACTGCGCCTCCCATAGAACCAGCACTTCAGGATCGCTGACGCTGTAGCCGTACTCGAAACCCAGCACCGCCATCTCTGAAAGCGGCGAGTTGTGGATCTCGTACGAAGCTCTTGCCATCGGCAGGTTGGCCAGCGGCGTGAAGGTCTGACCCGACTCAGCATCCACCAGAACCTGGTGGCGATGACTGAAGGTGCCGCGACCCACGTCCTGGCCCGTCAGCCTGACGGGAATGCCTTCCGACAGGAGCGCCGCGAACGCAAGCGTCTCAGCATGGCCCCAGTCGATACCGCCTTCCGGACCCAGTGCGTCACGGCGGCGCTCTAGCTGCTTCGCCAGGCGCGGGTTAGCGGTAAAGCCCTCCGGCCAGGTGAGGAGCGCCTCGTTGATCTCGACGAGTGTTTCAGCCTTGATACCGGTCTGGCTGACGGGAAGATGAAGCTCCCGCGCAGGCGTGGCAGTCGAGCTGTCGCCCTCGACCTTCGGTGCCGCGGCAGCGCCCGCCAGACCCTCACGCACCGCGTCGAGCTTCCTGTACAGGTCCCGAAGCATCTTCTCCGATTCGGCTTCGGGAAGCACTCCCTCCTTCGCCAGGATCGCGGCCAGACGCTCGCGAACAGTCGGATGGTTACGAATGGTCTCGTACATCCGCGGCTGCGTGAACAAAGGCTCATCGCCCTCATTGTGACCCCAGCGGCGGTAGCCGACGAGGTCGATCAGGAAGTCCTTCTTGAAACGTTCGCGATAAGCCGCTGCGAGGCGGCCGACGATGATGCATGCCTCCACATCATCCGCATTCACGTGCACGACCGGGATCTCGAAGCCCTTTGCGAGGTCGCTCGCGTACCGCGTCGAGCGCGAGGCCGACGGGTTCGTGGTGAAGCCGACCTGGTTGTTGGCGATAATGTGAATCGTGCCGCCGACGGTGTAGCCCGCGAGACCGCTCATGTTCAGCGTCTCGGCGACTACGCCCTGCCCCGGGAACGCCGCGTCTCCATGGACGAGGATCGGGAGGGCTGCATTGATCTCGAGCGCGGGCGGGCCCGGGGTACGTGTATCGTCCTGGACGGCCCGGGCCATTCCGATGACCACCGGGTTCACGAACTCGAGGTGGCTCGGATTCGGCGCCAGGGTCACGCGAACTTCAGCCTCGGTGTTCTCGTGGATGCCTTCCCACCCCATATGGTACTTCACGTCGCCCGTGAAGTCGTCCGGGGCGAGGGCTCCGCTCCCAGTCTTGGGACCACCCTGGAAGCCGGCGAGGATGAGATCGTACGGCTTCCGCAGGACGTGAGTAAGCACGTTCAGGCGGCCGCGGTGAGCCATCCCGATGAGGACGTTCCGAGTGCCCGACACGCCGGAATAGCGGATGATCTCATCGATGACCGGGACCAGCGTGTCGGTCCCTTCAATCGAGAAGCGCTTCTGCCCGACGAACGTCTTGTGGAGATACTTCTCGAAGCCCTCCACCTCAGTGAGGCGCTTAAGGGCAGCTACCTTCTGCTCGGGAGTGAAGGGGGTGCTCAGCTCGCCCGATTCAATCTTCTCACGCAGCCAGCGGCGCTCCTCAGCGGTCGGGATGTGCCCGAACTCATAGCCGATCGTACCGGAGTAGATGTCCCTGAGAACGCGAATCGCCTCTGCAGCCGTGCGGGTGCGCGAGGCGACGTGACCGGTGACTCGAACTACCGAGGAGGGGAGCCGCTCCAGCTCGGCTTCAGTGATTCCATACGCCGCCGGTTGGAGCGCGGGGTCGACGTCGGGCTCACCGCCCAGCGGATCGAGGCGCGCGGCGGTGTGCCCGCGGGCACGAATCGCCTGTCCGAGCCTGTGGGCGCTGACGATCGCCTCGATCGACGCTTCAGACGCCTCGGCCCCATCACCGGCGAACCCGACCGACTCCCCCGGTTCAAAATTCTCGAAGTATGAACGCCAGCCGGCGTCCAGCGAATCCGGGTCCCGCTGGAAAACCTCATACTGTTCCAGTACGTAGCCAGCGTTGGGACCGTGAAACGACCGTAGGTCAGACATGGTGTGTCGATCTGACGTGCGAGGCGGTGCCGGGGTGTCCGGCTGGACGCCTTATAGTAACAAGAGAATAGCGATGACGCTACCGCGAAAACGGCCGAATTCGCACCGGAGAACAGGGCTGCTTCCGTACACACGAAACACCCTCGAGGCTCCGCCATTGGAGCACCCTTCGAGCCTCCGGACCTTTTGTGCCACGCTTGGAATAAAGGATGCAAAGCCGCAGGTGCCCGGGGTCTCGTAATCCGAACTGGGCACTTAGATTATGCTGATCCGAGACGTCGGCTCGGCACCTCATAAAGCAGCGAGGGCAGATCCGTCCGGCTCCAGCTTGCTGCACAACGATGGTAATGCGGATAACCGCTGCCCCCCTCTCCGCGCCCTCCAGGGGCGTCTGGAGAGCGCTTGCCCTGATTCTCCTTTCCGCCCTTCTCATCGTCGGCGGGTGTGCGCCGCAGCGACAGGCTACGGGGCCCTTTCCGCGCTTCGCTGAATACGACGAGCGCGACGTCCGCCGCGTCAGCTTCTCCGGCGACATCCGCATCCCCGAAGACTCCCTCCGCGCGATCATTCTGACGAAAGCGAGTCGCTGCCGCTTTCTGTTTCTGCCCTTTTGTCTGCCGTTCACGAGCCTCGGCAGGGAGGAGTATCGGCTGGATCTGGACGAGCTCGCCCGAGATGTCGCCCGGATCCAGCTCTACCACCGCGACCACGGCTACTACGGAGCCCGAGTCGAACCTTACATCGAGCCGCTGGACGAGGAGCGGGTTGCTGTCGACTTCGTAATCGCTCCGGGCCGTCAGGTGATCCTTCGCAGCCTCGCAATTCAGGGTGTGGACTCGATACTTCCGGATGGGGAGCTGCTCGCGACCATTCCCCTTCGCCTAGACGAGCCGTTCGGAAGAGTAGACTTCCTGGCATCCGCAGACACCATTCGCCGCCAGCTCCTGCAGCGGGGACACGCCTACGCAGACGTCCTGCGCAACTACGGCATCGATACGATCGCAGGCGTCGCCGAAGCAGAGTTCGTAGCGATCCCGGGGCCTCTCGTTTACGTCGATTCGATCATCTTCCAGGGCAATGAGCGGCTCAGCGAGCGCACGCTCAGGCGCCAGCTCCCATTCAGGGAGGGGGACGTTCTACGGAACGATCTGCTGGCGGCGAGCCAGCGGAATCTCTACAGCCTCGAGATGGTGAATGTGGCTGCGGTACGACTTGCGCCAGATTCACTGCAGCTCGACCCGACGCCTGAGCAGGCGACCGTTCTGGTGCAGGTCGGGGAGGCAGCACAATACGCCGTCGAGGCTTCGCTTGGATTCGGCACGGTCGACTGCATCCGCGGAGGGGGGCGGTGGATCAACCGCAACTTCATCGGAGGCGGGCGACGCCTCGAGGTCGTTGGCTCGGTCTCGCGGGTCGGCGTCGGCCACCCGACGAACCTGGGGCTGGAGGAGAGCGTCTGCCGCGCGCTGGGAGAGGAAGAGCTGATCCAGCTCACCGACCTGGAGGTCGTCGACAGGCTTGACTACAGCCTTCAGGTGGGGGTTCAGCAGCCGACGATATTCGGCACCTTGAACCAGCTCGGGGTGAACCTCCACACCGAGCGGGTCTCCGAGATCGAAGCGTACATCCGCGAATCCTCAGGCGCTCAGGTGTCGGCGACCCGGCAGCTCCGCGCAGGTGGGACGGTACTCACCACCGCCGCTGAGGTCGAGCGCGGCCGCACCATCGCCAGTCCCGCTATTCTGTGCGTTGGCTTCGATACGTGCGGCGAAGATGATTTTGACGTTCTCAGCAACTTCCGCTGGTCAAATGTGCTCTCCCTCGCAGCCGTTCAGGACGCACAGATCACGGATGGCATCAACAGCCGCGGATACGTGCTTCGCGGAAGCGCCGACTGGTCTTCTGCTCTGCTTGGATCGGAAGACAACTATCTGAGGCTCCTGACCGAGGGCTCTTATTACCACCCGTTGCAGCCGGGGTGGGTGCTGGCGGGTAACCTTCGCGTCGGCCGCTTCATCTCCGGCTCGCTCGGCGAGCAGAACTCCTACATACCGCCCGAGCGACGCTTCTATGCCGGCGGTCCAGCGAGCGTCCGCGGCTATACGCGTAACGCATTGGGGCCCACGGTCTACGTAAACAATCCTGACGAGGGGGGCATCGACAACATCGTCAGCTCCGCGACCGGCGGAACGCAGATGATCGTTGGCTCGGTCGAGCTTCGAATGCCATCTCCATGGCTTAGCGACATCGCGCGGCTCGCTGCTTTCGTCGACGCGGGCCACGTTGCGGCTCCAGGAACTGAGCTTCTTTCCGCGACCGGTCTCCGGGTGACGCCCGGGGCCGGGCTGCGCTTGCTGACGCCGGTCGGGCCGTTCCGGCTCGATGTAGCATACAACCCGTACCGCCCGATCGAAGGGCCGCTCTACCTCCTGGACCAGCGCGGTTTGCTTCTGGTAGACCGGTACTACAACCCTGACCCACCGAGTTTCCTCCAGCAGTTCAGGGTGCAGTTCGCCCTCGGACAGGCTTTCTGATGACGCCGACCGGTCTGCGCAAGGTAGGCCTGGTGCTGACCGGCATCGTTATGGGTCTGCTGGGACTCGCGATCGGCGTCTGGTTCTATCTGCAGGCGGCCCGCATCGACGAGGTCCGGACGAATATCGGCGAGCGCGTACGGTTGGCACGTGACGCCATCGAGCACATCGACATCATCGAGGAGGACGCCTTCCGGATCGCGCTGCGGGATGTCGCACTGTTCGACGAGGAGGGCGATACGATCCTCGCCGCGCCCACTCTCACCATGACGTTGGATGCCACGACCATAACAGGGGATGGTGCCATCGAGTTCTACGATGTAGAGATCGATGACCCCTTTGCGCGGCTGATCCAGTCACCGGGAGGCGAATGGAATTTCGCCAACGCCGTGGGCATGACAGCGGCCGGAGAGGCCGTCGAGACTGAGGACGGTCGGCCGCTTGCTTTCCGTGGCGTTACGATCTCGAACGGGAGGCTGATCCTCGCGATTCCGGAGGAAGAGCAGCCGGCTGAGGAATCCGCCTTCCTCGTAAACCTTCCCCGTGCAGTGATCAGCGGAACGCCCTACCAGATCTACAACGTGGACGGAGTGCAGGCTGAGCTCGCCTCGTTCACCATGGACCCTGAGACTGGGTGGAGAGCTGAGCTTGCAGCGCTCAGCGCGGACATCGAGCGGCCTGAGATCCGGATCGCTCAAATGGCCGGCTCGGTTCAGCAGGCCGGAGACGATGCTGTCGAATTCGATCTGGCGACACTCCAGTGGGGCAATTCGGAGGTGCAGGGAGCTGGGACGGTGACCTTCGTGGAAGAGGGGCTCCTCTACGACGTACAGCTTGCCTTCGAGCGCCTTCAGTTCCCGGACATACAGCCCCTGTTTCCGACCTTGCCGGATGAGGGATCCGCCCGATTTGCGCTCGGTGTGGAATCCATCGACGCCAAACGTCTTGCCCTGAATGTCACCGACATGGTGGCGACTTCCGGTAGTTCGCGCATGAGCGGCGGTGTCCAGCTGGCTGCTGGGGGCGGAACGCCTTTCGCCCTGATGGCTGCGGATCTCACGCTCGACCCGCTGAACCTGCAGACGCTGGTACAGCTTGGATTTGCAGAGGAGTTCCCGGTCCTCGGAGAAGTTCGCGGTCGTATAACTACCGAGAACGCTCCGAGCGGCAGGGCGGTTGTCGATCTGACCGCCATTCTGGTTCCGGCCGAGGATCCCGAGGCCCTTCCATCGACGATCCTCGCAACCGGAGACATTCAGCTCAGCGGGCCGGAAGGTGCGTTGTCGCTGGACGGCCTCACGCTCAGCGCACGGCCTCTTCATCTGGCGTCGTTCCGGTCTCTCGCACCCGCGCGGGCTAACCTGATGCGAGGCGACATCACCGGCTCGGTGACGCTTGCGGGAACGCTTTCCGACGTCCGCTTCAGGGATGGGGAGCTCACGTATGTGGTTGGTGATGCTCCACCTACCAGGCTCAACGATCTCACCGGGAGGATCTCAACAAGCCCGGAGCTCAGCTATGAGATCGAGGCTGTGGCGAGCCCGCTGGCTTTAGCGACCCTCACCGAGCTCTTCCCGGCGCTTCCATTCGAGGAAGCGACCGTTTCAGGGCCCGTTCGGCTTGTTGGGGACCAGCGCGATCTGGACCTCAGTGCAAGCCTGTCAGGCACGGCTGGCGGCATCGAAGTCGAGGGGAGCCTCGCTTTCGGCGAGCCCATGCGCTTTGACATCAATGGCTCTGTTCGAGCTTTCGCTGCCGGGATGATTCTGCGGCCCGAGCTCCCCACCACCGGTCCGCTTACCGGCTCATTCGCGCTGAACGGCACGACCCAGCAGTTCTCATTTGATGTCGATCTGACGCAGGCCGGCGGGCGTTTCGACCTGGCAGGATCGGTGACGATGGGCAGCGAAGAGCCGGTTTTTCAGGTCGCGGGGCAGGTGAACAACTTCCGTCTGGGCTCGCTGATGGGTTCGCCTGAGCTTTTCCCGGATCCGATGTCGGGAACCGTCGCGGTCGAGGGTGGCGACGGGACCCCCTATGTCTTCGACTTCGATCTCGCGGGGGCAGTCGGCCAGCTGGATCTCGCCGGCTTCTACTCGGCCGGAGAGATCCCAAGTTACGAGGCACGCGGGAACATCATCGGCCTCGATCTCAGCCGAATCCCCTTCGCTGCCGCACTCCCGCCAACCCTGTTGACGGGTGCTGTAGACATAAGGGGACGCGGGATCACACCCGAAACGATCGAGGGCAGCTTCGGGTTCGATCTTACGAACTCGACTGTCTCCGGACTCCCGCTGGACATGGCGCTTGGGCGTGTGGACATTAGCGGCGGCGTGATGGTGATCGACACGCTCGACATCGCGCTCGAGGAGACTCAGCTGACGGCTGTGGGGAGCTGGGGGCTGACGACACCGGCACCCGAGCCGCTCCGCTTCGCATTCAATTCCCCGGACCTCACCTTCCTGCGGAGGATGCTGGCTCCCACTGACCTCGTCCCGCCGGAGGTGGCGGGCAGCATCCAGGCAACCGGTCAGGTCGCCGGCAGCTTCCGGTATCCTGAGATCACGACTGATCTGACCGCTCGCAGCCTCCGCTACCTGGATTGGACAGCGTCCAACATCGAGGCGAGCGTGGAAGCGAGCCGCTCCGAGGTAGGTGGATGGAGTGGAGAGGGCCGTTTGGAGGGCGACGTCGTCGTGCTTGCCGGCATCGAGACCCTGCAGACCGTGCGGGTGGAGGCAAACGGAAATGAGGGTTCCCTCGCGTTCGGGCTATTTGCCGCCAGAAACGAGGGGAGCGACCTCACCTTCTCCGGCCTCCTCGAGCTCGAAGGGATTTTTCCCCGCGGCATCGGCCTGCAGGCGATGGCCCTGCGCCTGGACGGTGTGGGCTGGCAGCTGCTGAACCCTTCGCGGATCCAGTACACCGCGAGTCAGGGCCTGTTGGTTGAGAACCTCGCCCTCCAGCGGACCGGCCAGGAGAGTGGCGTCATCAACATCAACGGCGCGATTCCGCCGAGTGGTATAGCGAACTTCACGCTGAACGCCGTGAACTTCGACCTGGCAGATCTTAACCGGCTGACGCCGAATGTGCCGGTGCTCGAGGGAATGCTTTCCATGGAGGCGCTCCTGACGGGCCCGGTTGAGGATCCGGAGCTCACCATCGAGGCGCAGCTCGACAGCCTGCAGTACGAGGGCGTGGTCACGGAGAGGATAAACCTCGACGCGCTCTATGCCGACCGTCAGCTCCGGGCTACAGGTGAAGGGATCATCGCGGGGCAGCGACTCTTCGGGCTCGACGCCACCATCCCGATGACGTTGCGGCTCCAGCAGATGATTCCATCGTTGGAGCTGGTTCGGACGGAGCCGATCAACGTCTCGCTGGTCGCCGACTCCCTCCCGCTCGATCTGATCGCCGCTGCGATTCCGGGCTTTGCTGAGGGAGCGGGCGCCGCACAGGCACAGATCAATGTGAGCGGAAGCGTGGACGAGCCCCAGCTCGCCGGTTGGATGCGGATGGAAGGCGGCGCGATGCTGGTCGAGGCTCTCGGTGCGCGCTACACAGACATCCGGATGGATCTCGTCCTCGCGCGGAACGAGGTAGTCGTCAACGACTTCTCGGCCACCAGTGACGGGACCATCGAAGTCAGCGGCTCCGTTGCTTTCCCGGCCGGCTCCCCGGCACGCGTAGCTCTATCAGCCAGCTTCAACGATTTCCGCGCAGCCGACAATCCTGAGCTGGGGACTGTTACCATCTCCGGGCAGCTTGCGGCGCTGGGACCGCTGGCGGGTCCCGTACTCACCGGCCAGATCGAGATCAGCGAGTCGACCTTCCAGGTACCTGAGCTGGGCGCGGCCCAGCCCGGGCTAGAGCTCGGCTATACCGATATCGCGGAGCTGACTACGCCTGTGGAGGGAGCGACTGTGCTGGTCCCGCCGTTGTTCGGCGATCTGCGGATCGACGGGGTGCAGGTCATCATCGGAGAGAGCGTCTGGCTAGAGTCCTCGGAGCTGCGCGTTCAGATCGGGGGGGACGTCGTCGTCTATCGCACGGGGGATGAACTGAGGGTATTCGGCGCGCTGCAGGCGCTGCGCGGCACCTATGCTCTCGAGATCAGCGCCATAGTCCGCGAGTTCGACGTCATCAGCGGCCGTGTTCAGTTCTTCGGAACCAGCGACCTCAATCCATCCGTCGACATTCTCGCGGGCTACCGCGTCCGCGGCTCGACAGTCGGGCGCGGTGGTGATCTTACAATCCTGGTGCAGGTCACCGGGACCCTGCTCTCTCCTCGTCTCCAGCTGGGTGCGGACACGCCCGTTCCGATCTCCGAAGCAGACCTCATCAGCTATCTGCTCTTTGGGCAGCCGAGCTTCGAGCTGGGGGGTGTAACCCGTTCCTTCGCGGAGCAGATCCTGGTTCAGGAGGTGGTGGGCGGGCTGATTGCAAGTGAGCTCGAGCGGCCGATTCTCCGTGCGGGCCTCTGTGACTGGGTGAGAGTCCTGCCGGGCGCGACTACCTCGATCACCAGCATCTTCGGCGCGGGTGGCGGCCCGCTCGCCGGAGCCGTTATCGAGTGCGGATGGGAGATCGCGAACGACCTCTTCCTAACAGGTCAAACGGGGATCGGCGGATTGTTCGGCGGGGAGTTCACCGACTATCGGGTCGGTGTCGAATGGCAGATCGACGATCAGTGGATGTGGGAGGCCTCCTACGGAACCGTTCAGCGCGATCCGGCATTCCGCAATCTCATCCCCGGCGGACGCAGCGATCTTCAGTTCTCGACCGAGCTTCGCCGGCAGTGGGAGTATGGACTGCCGCGCCAGCAGACGCGTATCGACTTCACACCCGAAGAACCAATTCCGGGCGACTCAGGGCCGCCGCTTCCGCCGACACCTGTTCTACCACCGCCGACGGATCCGCCAGCGACCACGAACGAGCCGGAGCCGGATCCAAACATTCCCACCCCCTGACGGGCGAGGGGGACACCAAAAAAGAGGAGCCACTCACAGACGAGAGTGGCTCCGTTTCATTTGGTACCCTGCCTCCTCTACAGGATCGACCGCAGCTCCGCATTACTTCGATCGAGCTTGATGTAAGTGCTGTCTGAAGAGATCTCGAGAGGGACGTTCCAGTAGAGCTCTTCGTAGGGGAGCCCGTAGCGCGTGTGGACCCACCAGCGGCCTTCCGGGGCCTGAAACCGAGTCAGTCCCGCTGCATCCGTGGTGTCCACACGCTCTGCCCGACCGCTTTCACGGAGCTTCATCGCGACGACGTTCTCGTATTGGGCGAATGCGGCTTCCGCCCAATCCTCCCGGAGCAGCCGGACGGAATCGGCCGCGGCCATCATGTCCTGCTGGATCTGATCAAATGCCTCAAATGCAGCGTCTACCTCCCGGTTGACCCGCCGCTCCTCCGCCTCTAATGTTCGGAACTGTGCAAAGGCGGTTTCGTATTCCGGGGCCCCGCGACGGCCGCCGTCTTGAAGCTGGGCGAGCCGCCCGGAAAGAGCTCGGAGAGAGTCGCGCAGCGGAGTCCACCTCGCCTCGGCATCCCTCCACAGCTTCTGCGCGGCCTGCGCACGTTCTTGCTGTTCCCGTACATGCGCGGGAATCTCCGGCTGTGGAGTGCCGAACGCCGCCTCGAGCGAATCGAAGATGGCGTCGCGATCATAAGGTAGAAGGCGGATTGGTAGATCGCTGAGCACCAATGTCTCACCCGCGTTTTCACGCTCGAGACTCGCTTCAGCAACCAGCTGCGGCTCGCTGCAGCCGGCCATGAGCAGGGAGAGCATGGCAAGCACCTGCAAACGATTCATCGGCAGCTCCGACGGCGGGGTTTGGCTGAGAGAACCTGGCAGCATATTATGCGCGGTTTTGCTCCATATCAAGCTTGTGTGCGTCTCCTTGTGGCCGTCCTTGTCTGGACCGCCACTCCGGCTTTCGCACAGCTTCAGCTTCCCGCCCCCGTCGGCTACGTCAACGACTTCGCCGGAGTCGTTCAGGGAGCGGAGAAGGCGCAGATCGAGCGGATCATCGATGAGGTCCGCGCGAAGTCCGGTGGGGAGATCGTTGTAGTTACGCTGCAGTCTCTGGAGGGTCGAAATCGCGATGAGGTAGCCCTGCAGATCGGCCGTGAATGGCAGATTGGTCGAAGGGGAGAAGCTGGCGATGCATCCCGGAACACGGGCGTCGTCGTCATGGTCGCGCCGACGGAGCGCGAGTGGAAGATCGAGACGGGGACCGGAACCACTTCGTTCATCACCGCGGGTGAGGCGGGGCGGATCGGGCGCGACTACATGCTCCCGCACTTTCAGCAGGGAGATTTCGGGACGGGACTGCTGATGGGTGTCACAGCCATCGCGCAGGAGTACGCTCAGCAGTACGGTTTCGAGATCACTGGTGAGGTCCCGACCCTCCAGCAGCCGGGCAGTTCCGGCCGTGGCGGCCGGGGATCCAATCTCCAGTCGCTCATTGTCATCGCCATCATCATCTTCTTCATCCTGTCCAATCGACGCGGCGGAGGAGGGAGGGGTGGAAGAGGGCGGCGCAGAGGCGGCGGAATGCCGATCATCGTGCCATTCCCGATGGGCGGCGGCTGGGGCCGTGGCGGGTTCGGTGGCTTCGGCGGGGGTGGCGGAGGAGGAGGCTTCGGTGGATTCGGCGGCGGTGGAGGCTTCGGCGGCGGCGGCGCTGGGGGTAGCTGGTGACAAATTCTGAGGGGTGCAAATGACGGAAGAGAGGCGACAGGCGGCGCAGTTCGCGTCCCGGCTCGAGAGCATCTTCGGTGCTTCGCTGGTTTCGGTTCTGCTCTACGGCTCGGCTGCACGGGGCGATTATCGCGCAGGGAGCTCTGACCTGAACCTGCTCGTCATTCTCGAGGAGCTTGGGCTCGATCAGCTGCGGCGCGTGGCACCACTCACCAAGGAGTGGATCGCGGGCGGCAATCCACCGCCGATGATGCTCAGCCGCTCTGAATGGTGGGGCTCGGCAGACGTTTTCCCGCTCGAGTACACCGACATCCGGGAGGCGCACGTCGTGCTCGCCGGTACAGCCCCGTTCGAGAACCTCTCGCTGACGCGGAAGAACCTGCGTCACCAGCTCGAGCACGAGCTACGCTCTCGCAAGATCCAGCTCAGGGAAGGTTACATTGCCGCCGGTGACAATCCGGAGAATATGGGGAAGCTCCTGATTGCCTCAGTCTCCAGCTTCATGACTCTCTTCCGAGCAATGCTGAGACTATCCGGCTCCTCAGTACCGGCAGATCGGACCGAACAGGTCCGGCAGATCGCGTCCAAAGCCGGTTTCACCCCCGACGCGCTCCTGGAAGTCCTGCGGGCCAAGTCTGCCGGCGGGAGCTTCACTGTTCCGCTCGATGGCCAGATCGCCGCCGATTACCTCCAGTCGGTTGAGAAAGCGGTGAGCTGGTTGGACAGCGTAGATACAGGAGCGGCTGGAGCTTCGGTCTGATCCCGAGCCGGGTACTCCTGATATTCGTTGACGGAGTCGGACTTGGCGCTGATGACCCCGCGACGAACCCCTTCGCAGGCACCCCCCTCCCGAATCTCACCCGCATCCTCGGCGGGAGTAAACTCGTTGATGATGCTGTGCGTCCAGTCGGCCTTGTCGCTGCCAATGCGGTTGTACGACGGCTCGATGCGACTTTGGGTATCGAGGGCAGACCCCAGAGCGGAACCGGCCAGACCAGCCTTCTGACGGGCCGGAACGCGGCGGAGGAAATGGGCAGACATTTCGGCCCGTGGGTGCCTACGCCTGTCCGGGAGACGCTGCGACAGCACAGCCTGTTCAGGGTCGGCAAGGACCGCGGCCTCACCATCGCGTTCGCGAATGCCTACCCGGCGGGGCATTTCCGCCCTCAGGGGCACGGCACTCGGCGCCCCGGCGCGTTCCCCTTCGCGGCCCATGCTGCAGATCTTCTGAATCGCGATGAGAGTTCAATCCATCGCGGCGAAGGCGTTGCCTCCTCGATCACTACCGAAGCGTGGCGTCGCTATGTCGATCCGGAAGCTCCGATCGTGGCTGCGGATGAGGCGGGGCGTACGCTGGCACGGATCGCAGCAGGACATGACCTGACGATCTTCGCCCACTATGACACTGACCACGCGGGTCACACGGGCGAGATCGAGAAGGCGAGGGAGGTGGTCGCTCGGCTGGACGCGTTTCTGGGGGGCCTGCTCGAGACGATGGCTGACGGAACCCTCGTTCTCGTAACCAGTGATCACGGGAACGTGGAGGACATGTCTACGGGACATACCCTGAACGATGTCCCGCTCATCGCGTTCGGGCCGGGAGCGGAGCCGCTGACAGTGGGCGCCAGGTCGTTACTCGACGTCGCGCCGCTGATTCTCGGGGTTCTCGAGCGCTCCGGTCGAAGCGCCGACTTGGAAGGGTCGTAGCAGACTTACTTGAAGCGGTATGTGATTCTTCCGCGCTGCAGATCGTACGGCGAAAGCTCCACCGTCACACGATCACCTTCGAGGATCCGAATATAGTTCTTGCGCATCCGCCCGGAGATATACGCGAGAACCTTGTGACCATTTTCCAGCTCAACCCTGAAGTTCGTGTCCGGCAGCACCTCCGTAATGGTGCCCTGCATCTCGATCGCGTCCTTACCCAAGCATTTCTCCCGCAAGAATGAAAAACACACCTCTCCCGATGTGGAGAGTCGTAAGGGTGTCAATATATCTGTGTCTCCTGTGATCGAAAAGGGAAGTCCTTCGCGCGTTTTGCCCAGCTCGGACTCCTCAGCTGAAGACTGCCGGGCGAGGATCACCGCCTCCGGCTTCCGGTTGCGAGGGTTCGGGTAGGTCGGCTACTCTCCGCCTGCAAGGAGCCAGTATCCAGATCCCGGGGGGGGCGACAGTGTCTGACGCCGTAGCGCACGAAGAACAAAGGGAAGACAAGGCATACGACGCCCAGCTCACGCGTCGTCTGCTCGAGTACGTCAGACCTTATCGCCTCCAGATCGTCGCTGCGATTCTCCTGCTGATGGCTGGAGCCGCTGTAGGAATGGCGGGCCCGTTCCTAACAGCCATTGCGATCGATCGTGCGATCCCTGCGGGTGACGTGGAGCAGCTTACCCTTCTGGCCGCGCTCTTCTTCGCCTCCCTCCTCGCTTCTTTCCTCTTCGAGTATCTGCAGACGCTGCTGACCACCTGGATCGGTCAGCGAGTCATGAACGATCTGCGGATGGAGATCTTCAGGCATCTCCAGCGGCTGAGCCTGCGCTACTTCGACAGAAACCCGGTCGGGCGCTTGATGACCAGGGTGACCAACGACGTTGAGACGCTCAATGAGCTTTTCAGCTCCGGCGTAGTTACGGTTTTCGGTGATGTCTTCACCGTTGTCTTCATCATAGTGGCGATGTTCCTCCTCGACTGGAGACTCGCTCTGGTGACAATGGTTGTCCTGCCCTTTGTCTTTGTGGCTGCATTCGTCTTCCGTGGTCTGATTCGCGAATCGTCCTGGGAGATCCGTATCAAGCTGGCGAGGATCAATGCATTCCTGCAGGAGCGGCTGACAGGGATCCGGGTCGTGCAGCTGTTCGGGAAGGAGAAGGAGACGCTCGACCGGTTTCACGTGATCAACAGGGAGCATCTCGATGTCAATCTCAGGACGATCACCTACTACGCGCTCTTCTTCCCGATCATCGAAGTTCTGACCGCTGTGGCGACAGCGCTCATCCTCTGGTACGGAGGCCTCAACATCCTCGAGGGGACGATGACGGTGGGTCTGGTCGCCGCCTTCCTGCAATACGCCGGTCGCTTCTTTCGGCCGATACAGGACCTCTCCGAAAAGTACAACCTGCTGCAGGGTGCCGTCGCCTCATCCGAGCGGATATTCCGGCTCCTCGACACGACACCTGCGATCGTGGATGTGCCTGCGCCGCTCCCGATGCCTCAGCCAACGCGCGGGGAGATCGAGTTTCGTGACGTCTGGTTTCACTACGGCGATGAAGCCGAGCCGGTGGAGACACCGGCTACGATGGTCGGCGATACACCGACGGTTGATGGATGGGTGCTTCGCGGCGTCAGCTTCCGGATTGCACCCGGTGAGCGCGTGGCTGTCGTTGGCGCAACAGGCTCAGGAAAATCGACGATCATCAACCTCCTGATGCGCTTCTACGAGCCCCAGCGGGGAGAGATCCTCTTTGATGGAGTGCCGATCCGCGAGGTGGCGACTGGCGAGCTTAGGGACCGCATCGGCCTGGTACTCCAGGACGTATTTCTCTTCAGCGAAGATGTGCGAAGCAACATCGCGCTGGGCAGAGGCGAAATCACCATGGAAAGAGTACGTGACGCCGCCCGGAGGGTAGGAGCAGATGTCTTCATCGAGCGGCTGCCGGCCGGCTTCGACCAGGCGCTGGGAGAACGAGGTACGTCGATATCGGTCGGGGAGCGTCAGCTGGTCTCCTTTGCGCGCGCGCTGGCCTTCGATCCAGCGGTGCTTGTTCTGGATGAGGCCACCAGCTCTGTAGATAGCGAGCTGGAGGCAAAGATCGACGAAGCGCTGAAGGTCCTGATGCTTGGCCGAACGACGCTGGTCGTCGCCCACCGTCTCTCGACCGTGCAGGGTGCTGATCAGATCCTCGTGCTCCACAAGGGCGAGATCAGGGAGCGTGGAACTCATGCTGAGCTCCTTCGGATTGGCGGGCTCTACAGCCGGCTTCACGAGCTCCAGTTCGTTCGCGACGGTGACGCAGAAGACCGTCTGACTGCGTGATGGCGTAAGGCGAAACGCACCATAAACTTGCGCCGTTACATGGCTTGCTTCTTGCCCGCTCCCGCCTCGGGAGAGTGTGTCCCATAGTGACCTCACTACGCCCTTTGGAGGCTCAGTGGACAGCAAGGGTACGATTCTCGTCGTCGATGATAATCTCGACAACGTCGAAATATTAAGGGCTTTCCTGGAGTCGCGCGGCTACACCGTCGAGTCGGCTCCGGATGGCAAAACTGCACTGGAGAAGCTCGAGGAGGTTCATCCCGCGCTGGTTCTTCTGGACGTGATGATGCCCGGTATGGACGGCTGGCAGGTGTGCCGGACGATCAAGCGCCATCCGGAGTACGGCGGCACGACACGGGTGATGATGGTTACCGCCAAGGGGGGCTTCGAGGACAAGTTTGAGGGAATGCGCTCCGGTGCCGATGACTATGTGGTCAAGCCAGTCGACCTGAAGGAGCTTGCTCTGAAGGTAGAGCGGAACCTGTCCGCCGGGGGCCGTAGCCAGTGAAGATCGTTGCCCGCGTCCAGGACGCGGGGATGCAGGCGGCGGTAGCGGAAGCGGCCGGTCTGCTTGGGGCTGAGCTGATCCAGATCGGCGGAACAGAGGGCGCCAACGGTGCCCAGCTGGGCGATGCCCTGCGTACCCACCCGGACCTGCTGCTGGTGGAGGCGGATCTGGTTGAGTCGCTCCCAAGTCTGCGTACTGAAAGCCGGTCTCGGCGCTCCGCGCTGGTGGTCGCCTGTCGCGAGGAGAGCCAGGCACTGCAGGCGGCCAGCCTCGAAGTGGACGAGTGGTTCTACATCCCCACCAGCGTAGGCGAGCTCGTAACACGCCTCCGAACGGCAACGACTCGTATCGAGAAGCTCCACCGGCCGCGCGGGTTGTCCCGCGCCGCTGAATATCTCCGCTACGAGGAGCTTCTATACGATCGCTTCACAGGCTTCCCCACGCTTCCCGTAATGATGGAGCGTGGGCAGGAGATGCTTGAGCGAACCGGCCGCATCACGATTCTCTACATCGAGTTTGTCCGCTACTCCAAGCTCGAGGAGATCTACGGTTGGCAGAAGCTGGATGAGGTGCTTCAGGTCACGGCCAACGCCGTTCGCGAATTTTACGACGGCCAGCGCGGCGATGAGGAGAACCTCCTGATGGTCTCCCACGCTGGTGACGACGACTTCATCTTCTTCACCGACCTGAAGGGAACCCCCGAGGACAACGAGCAGCGGATCAATCAGATCGGTGAGCAGCTCGAGGCGGATGTTCGTAAGCGTCTGGAGGACGAGCACGGCGAGGATGTAGCGGGGCTGTTCGGCATCTACGTCGGAGCCTCGACGATCTTCCGGAATCCAAAGATCCGCACGGAGCGCAACATCTATCGCGGGATCCGGGAAGCCGCGCAGGCGGCCCGCAGTGTCGAGCACAGGGAGAGAAGCCGCAAGGTCGCCGATCTGAAGCAGACGCTTCGGGAGGGCGCCGTTTACATCGAGTACCACCCGATCGTGGTGACGTCGACGGCGGAGGTCTACGGATACGAGGCGCTTGCCCGCGGGTCCTTGCGGGGGCTTCGCTCGCCCGAGGTGATGTTCAGCGTGGCCGAAGAAGCGAATCTGATCTGGGAGCTTTCCCGACTCTGCAGACAGCGCGCGATCGAGGGAATCGATACCAACCTCGACGATCACCAGCTGCTCTTCCTCAACATCGATCCGCACGACTTCCGCGATCCGACTTTCCGAACGCTCGACATCGAAGAGCTCGGCATCAGGCACCCTGAGCGCATAGTCCTGGAAATCACCGAGCGGACGGCGATTACCGATTACGCCGCCTTCCAGGAGTACATCAAGATCTTCCGCGCGCAGGGTTTCCGCTTCGCAGTGGATGATGCCGGCTCGGGCTATGCCGGCCTCGGTAGCATCGCGAATCTATCTCCCGATTACATCAAGCTGGACATCTCCCTCATCTCCGGGATCGATACCAACTTCATGAAGCAGAACCTCGTCGAAACGATGGTTAGTTTCGCCAACGATCAAGGCATCAAGGTTATTGCCGAGGGGGTGGAGCGGGAAGAGGAGTATGCCACGGTGAAGGAGATCGGCGTCCATCTCACCCAGGGCTTCCTCTTCCACGAGCCGCGCTACGCAGGGAAGCGGAAGATCGAGAAGGTCGGGCACGCCATCGAGTAGGTGGCACGCCGTTCGCAAATCGACAGCACCGACAACTCGATTTCTCCGCAACAGAACGGACGCTTCAGATGGCACATATTGGGGGTCCAGAGGCAATAGAGACGACAGAACGACGGCAGCGGCAGGGTGATATTCGCTCCCTCCGGGCAGGCTCCCCCCCTGCAACGCAGCTTCGAGAGCTGCTCTCAGGCCGCGGCGGCGAACGACATGTCGTTGCGATCCAGGATTTCCCGGATCCGGACGCGATTTCCTCTGCACTCGCCTACCAGGCAATCGCCGCCGTCTTCGGCATAGAGACGGAGATCCTCTACGAGGGTCTGATCAGCCATCCCGAAAATCTGGCGCTGGTGAACCTTCTTGATATCGAGCTTACTCGATACGAGGAGGAGCATGCGCTGGATGGCTACTCCGCTGCTGTTTTCATCGACAATCAGGGTACGACGACGCGGCTGACGAAGCGGCTGCGCGAGGCTGGCGTGCCGACATTCGCTGTCATCGATCACCACGACCCTCAGGACCTGCTCGATCCTCTCTTCAGAGACGTCCGCCCCGTGGGTGCGGCGGCTACGATCATGGCGGAGTACATCGGCTCAGGCGTGTTCTTCGACTTCGACGGAGCGCACCAGGCCCACGTTCACCTGGCTACTGCGCTACTCCACGGACTCCACAGTGAGACGCGCAGCTTCATCCATGCCTGCAAGGGGGAGTATGAAGCAGCCGCTTTCCTCAGCCGCTTTGCTGATCAGGATCTCCTCGAGCGGGTGATGTGCGTCCAGAAGTCTCGTGGCACGATGGAGACGATTCAGGCCGCTCTCGGCAAACGAACCATCAGAGGGGGCCTCTGTATAGCTGGAGTAGGCAGGCTGCGCTGGGCTGACCGGGATGCGATCCCGCAGGCCGCCGACTTCCTGCTGGACGAGGAGAACGTCAACACCACAATCGTCTACGGCATGGTGACTCACGGCGACGGGCGGGAGTCGATCATCGGCAGTCTGCGGACTACCAATGCCACGATGTCCGTCGATGGTTTCCTCAAGCAGGCACTTGGAAAAGACTCGACCGGTCGCCACTACGGCGGTGGGCGCTCCAGGGCCGGCGGATTCGAGATCGAGTTGGGGTTTCTCGCAGGCGGTGGCGAAGGAGACGAGCGCGAATCCAAGTGGGCGCTATACGATGCGCAGATCAGGCGGAAACTGTTCGAAGCTGCCGGGCTCGAGAAGCTGCACTACAATGAGGGCGATGACGACGGTTGAGGACGTGCTGCTGCGAGAAGGTAGGGGTCGCCGACCAGCGCTGAGTCGGGCGGCCCCTTTTCACATGCGGAAGCGGCGGTCTGGTGAAGCGACTGTTCTGATGAGGTTACGCCGGGCCGAGGGCTTGGCAACTTCGGAGCGATGCTAGTCATGATTGAGGCTCTCCTGCTCTCGGACTGGGGCCCGCTCGTGATTTTTTGCCTGCGCATCGTCGACGTTTCTCTGTCGACGGTGCGTATGCTCCTCGCTGTACGCGGAATCAAGTATGTCGCCCCGCTGATCGGGTTCTTCGAGGTCTTGATCTGGATCCTCGCTGTCGGGACGGCGATCCAGCACCTCGACTCCCCGCTCCACCTGGTGGGCTATGCCTCAGGCTTCGCGACCGGAACTTTCGTCGGGCTGATGATCGAGGAGCGTATGGCTCTGGGAATGGCGACCCTGCGGATCGTGTCGAGATACGGAGGAGTCGAGCTCGCGGAGGCCCTCCGCGAGAAGGGCTTCGGCGTGACGGAGTTCTCGGGTCAGGGGAGGGAGGGGAAGGTCGAGGTGCTCGAAGCGGTAATCCGGCGGCGGGACATGGCCGCGGCCTTCAAGGAGGTGGACCTGTGGGACCCGGAGGCTTTCGTCACGGTCCAGGAGCCACGGGCAATTCACCGAGGGTGGATGATGCAGGGGCCGCGGAAGTAACCCTGCTCCAACCGCTTAGGGGTTGTTCAGGCGGCGATCTCCACCTGCCACTCGCACGGTCCCGAGCCACTGCGGCTGCAGTGAGAGTGGGTGACTCGGTACTTGCGACCGGTGTAGAGCTCGAGCAGCTCGCCGAATGCGCCAGCGTAGAAGGCGCATGCGGCGCCACCCGGATCCGCGCGAGCGGTCAGCGTCGAATCGATCCGCAGCCCCAGAGGCTTGCGGCTGATCTTGAACGGAGTCGGCCCAACCAGCTCTGAGAACATCCGCTTGCCCGCACGTTGGGCCGCAACGACCGCAATCGCGCGAGGGAGGAAGCGGATGGAATTCCGGACCCCCGCCGGTCGCTCGGACCAAAAATGGGTCGCTACCCTTCGTCCCGCTTCGGCGAAAATCTCCTCGCAGTCGGGCCTGCGGATCACCAGCCGCAAAAGATCCTCGACCTGAGAGGCAATCTGCGGCCGCCGGTTCTTCACCTCAGCATCGAAGCGCGCGATCTGGACCCGAACCACCTCGCTCAGGCCAAGCCTGCGAGGGAGACTCGTCGTGATATCCTCGTCCTCCAGCACCTCCTCGGGCCGATCTCTGTCGCGCATCGTCTCCAGAAGGAGAAGCGGAAGAACGGGGGAAACGGAGGGTGTTTCCGAGCCCCGCGCGCCACTGCGCGACGAGCTTTTCGAGGACTTGCTACTCGGTGCCATACGAATCTGGAAGGTGGTTGCGGAATGGCGGGCAATCTCGCACTCCGGCGACAGCAGTGGCAAGGCTCGCGCCCGGCCGAAACCGGAGTAAGCCGTCGCGAGGGTGGAGGCCCGGCCCTGGGGAGAGTAGCTGGCCTTCCAAGGATGCTACTTCGCGACGGAACTCGAGTCGAGCGACGCAGCTGGCCCGAAGCCCGGGTCAGAAGCTTGGGAAAACGGCGGGAGGGGCAACCGGACCTCGCTGAGCCAGCCTGGTTCCTGGTCGAAGGTTGTGGCCGAGGCAGATCGGGCAGGAAACATCGGTCGTATCCTAGGAGTCCCCTGCCGCATTCAACGAAGTCATCAACGATGCGCCGCTGACGGTTCCGACAGCGTAAGCGCGGCTGGGCTTGGGCGCAGAGCAAGTGGAATTCAAACCCCAGCCAAAGATTGCGTGCTAAAGGGGGAGCCGATCAGGTAGCGGGGCAGAGAAGCGGAGGGAGAGATTGGAGCTCCAGGGGTAATGCGTCTACGAGGCGGCTCAGGCAACTTTTCAGCCCAGGCTTCGCCGCATCTGCTCCCGCTGGATATCGAAGACGAACTGCGTGAGTCGGTTGCGCAGCCCTTCGTCCACTCCCACGAACTGAATCGCTACCCAGAAGGAGTTCCGCTTCTCTCTGCCGGTTGATTCAATCGGGGCGGATCGGACGACGCGGCCCTGCAGCGTCTGTCCCTTCAGCGATCCAGACTGCAGCTCCAGCTCCAGACGCATCTCATCAGGAAGCGGCGTCGCCATGTGCAGGCGGACGCCACCCGCGCTGAGATCGATCGTCGGTGCGTTGATCTTCACCAGCGAGCCGCTTTCCGGATCCTCGTATCGTACCGCGCTCGGAACAGAAGCGTCTACTCGTACGTAGTCGCGCCGCTGTATCCTCGTGCCTTCGGTTGGCCAGGCGATGCGGAGCGAGCCGCCATAGCTCAGATCGAGCCGGCGGACGACCGAGGAGAACCGACGGATGCCGTCCGAAAAGGAAATCTCGACGTCCAGCCGCGTCCCCGTGCTGAAGAGCAGGTCCACTCCACCGACGAGCTCGTCATCCTCTTCCACCTCTGCGGCAGTTTCAGCTGCATCGGCGGCTTCGGGCTCAGGCTCCGACTCGTTCACGCTGTCAGTAGCGCTGGGCATGACGATGACCAGCTCGCGATCCGGAACGAAGTCGACGATTACGCTTCGAAACCAGACGCTATTCTCGGAGTTCTGCGGCTTGATGAGGACCGACTGCATCGACTGAATAGGTAGCCGCATTGCGTGGCTGGAACTCTCGATCTTCGGGTAGGATGATGGGAAAACCCCACTTGATCGGAGGATCATAGCACGGCCGGAAATCTGGCGTCAAGCAAAGCCGTTCGGACTTGAATGGGACCCGAACCGCTGGTACGTTGCTCGGGTTTGGGTAGCCAGCGGAATTAACGAGCGGCCGAGGCCCCGTTCCGGCCTGATGGAGCTAAGATGACTGCGGTGCCCGGAGGTAGCTACGATGCAATCATCATTGGCAGCGGCTTTGGCGGGTGCTTCACGGCACTTCCGCTCGTCGAGGCCGGGATGAAGGTGTTGATGCTGGAGCGAGGGGACTGGGTCGAGAGGGGTCCTCATAATTGGGGTGACGAAGGTGCTTTCGTCCTCACCTCACACTATACCACGGAAAGCTCCTTTACCCTTGCGTCGGGCTTGGGGAAACGGCCACAGGGTCTCTGCACTTGCGTTGGCGGACCTTCGATCTTTTATGGCGGCGCTTCATTCCGCTTTCGGGAAGCGGACTTCGACCCTGCCCCGGAGATCGTGGCGCGAAGTGCAGCCCGGTGGCCGGTCCACTATGAGGATTTGGAGCCGCACTACGGCACCGTCGAGCACCTGCTCGCCATTGCGGGGCGAGCAGGGGATGACCCGACGGAGCCGCCGCGTTCCTCCGCCTACCCGCAGCTCGTTTCTCCACTCGCAGATGCGTCCAAGGAGAATCTCGGATGCAGCCACGACTCTCGGGCTGCATCCGTTCCGGATTCCAATGGCGATCGATGGAGGCAAATGCACCTCATGTACGACGTGCGATGCTTTCGCCTGCGCAGTCGGCGCTAAGAACGACCTCGCGTCGAGAGTCATTCCTCTCCTGGCCTCCCGCGGGATGGAGCTGCGCACCAGGGCGGTGGTGACCGCTGTGGACCCCTCCTCCGGCGGATTCTCCGTCAAAACGACCGATGCAAATAGCGGAGAGCGGCTGACTTTTCGGGGCGGGCGCGTAATTGTCGCCGCGGGCGCGCTGGCGACCCCGCACATACTGCTCGCCTCAGGACTGAAGGAGCGGAATCCAGGTGGTGACACCATCGGGCGGTACCTCATGCGCCACTGCAACGCGATGACGTACGGGTTCTTTCGGGAGAGATCCCCCCCACGATCGCCACCACAAGCAGATCGCCATTCACGACTTCTATTTCGGAGATCCGGAAACGCAGGGATTCGGCAAGCTCGGTAACATCCAGCAGGTCATGGCCCCCCCGCCCTCGCTGATGCGCGCGATGCTCCCTGGCGGATTGAAGGCTATCGCAGGTGCGCTGGTGGCGAACCTTACCGGCTTGCTCGTGATCGCCGAAGATCAGCCGCGTGCCGAAAACCGGGTCGAGCTGAACCCTTCCGCGGTAGACCGTTTCGGCCTGCCCGGCGCGAGGATCTTCCATCGGTACACCCGCCGGGATCTGGCTGCCCGAAAGGCGCTCCTGAGTAGGGCCAAACAGGTTCTTCGGGAAGCAGGCGCGCTCTTCAGCGTAACATGGAACGTGAACACGTTCTCTCATGCCGTGGGGACCGTGCGGATGGGCGAGGATCCAATGACTTCGGTGCTCGACCGCGACTGCGCCTTCCGCGGTGTGCCGAATCTCTGGGTCACCGACGGAAGCGTTTTTCCTACAAGCGCTGGCGTGAACCCCAGCCTTACAATCGCCGCGAACGCACTTCGGGTGGGGTCGCTGATTGCTGGGGGGGTGAGATGAAGCCGCTCCGCCTCGCATTTATGGGTTGCGGTTTCGCGACGCGGCTTCATAGCCGAACGCTCAACGGTCGGAGCGACATCGAGCGCTACTATGCGAGCCGCGATCCTGCCCGCGCCGCAGAGTACTCCAGGAAGTACCGAGGTAGAGGATACTTCGGCTCGTACGATGCTGCGCTGCACGATACCTCGATCGACATCATCTTCGTCGCGACGCCACCAGATTCCCACCTGGATCTCACCCTACAGGCACTCTCGGCGGGTAAGCATGTCATCGTCGAAAAGCCCCCTTTCCTACTCGCGTCTGACTTCGACGCGGTGGAGGCGTCTGCCCGGGAGGCGGGACGTCGTGTCTTCATCGCGGAAAACTACTTCTACAAGCCCCTCCTCGCCGAGCTTCGCGAGACGATCAGCTCCGGCGCCATCGGGCAGCCGCTGATTATCTCCATCAACGCGCTCAAGGCCCAGAGGACTGGCGATTGGCGCGACCTCGAGTCCGTGGCGGGAGGGGGAGCGCTGTTCGAAGGAGGAATCCACTGGGTCAACTTCATGTCGAACCTGGGCCTGACCGTTAGCTCCGCGCGTGGCTATCGTCCCGGGTCACAGGAGGGGCCGGAGAAAACGATAGTCGTCGTGTTCGAGTACGCTGAAGGAACGATCGGTACACTCTATTACTCGTGGGAGATCGGCTCGCCGACCAAAGGCCTGCGACTCTCGAGCATTTACGGGACTGACGGAGCGGTCACCTTCGAAACGAACGGACTCGGCATGGGAGTCCGAGGCCGGACGAAAAGGCTGAGTCTCCCGAAGCCGCGCGATCTCCTGGGTTACGGCTCGATGTTCGACGATTTCTTCCAGGCCATCCGTACGGGGGCCCCAGCCCGCTTCGAGCTGGCAGATGCCCGGCGCGATCTGGAGCTGATTGAGGAGATCTACTCGACATTGCCGCCAAAGGGTGGCGGCGGAGCTTAATTTTACAGTTTCGCAGCACCCCTTCACGCGGCTTCACCGACAACAACGCTCTGGAGCAGTCACTGCTTTGAATCTGATTCAAGCTATTCTGATCGGTGTCCTCGCCGGCATTCATACATCGACCTGGGGGATGTACAAGGACGCGATCCACGAGGGCTTTACCTGGCCGAAGTACTTCAGGAGCATCGTGCTAGCCGCAATCCTCGCCGCGATCCTCCTACCTGTCACCGGCCTGGACGTCACCCGGCCTGCAGGAATGGTGGTGTTCTTCGGCGTTGTCTACGGCTTCGAGCGGCTGACGCTGGAGCTATGGAAGAGCTTTATCCGTGAGGAGGACCAGTCGAAGTACTTCATCCCGATGCAGTTCGGCGTCCGCGGGAAGCCGGTTTACGATCGGAGGATCAGGTACTCGGTAGGCCTCGGAGTGTTGCTGATTCTGATCGGGTCCGTCGTGGGCGTAGCCGCATTGCAGAGGGCCTATCCGGATCTGCCGGCGTGGGTGGTGCTGATCACGGTGGGGAGTCTCGGCGGCTGGCTCACCGCCTTCGGCGGCGCCTGGAAGGATGCGCCCGTGGAGGGTTTCGAGACTTTCAAGTTCTTCAGGAGCCCGGGAATCACCCTTTTCTGGGCGGTGATCCTCGGGTTTTTCACCGAGAACTGGCTCCTGATCGGGATCGGAGCGGCAGGCTATAGCGTCGCAACGATCGAGACGTACAAGACCTTCTTCTTCCCGAGTAAACCGCGTGGCAAGTTTGCCGGCAAGCCGATCCTTTTCCCGAAGCTGCTGAAGACGAGGTACTACTTCGTTCCGATTTACGTCACGATCTGGATGCTAATCCTCGGGACGTATCTCCTCGCCTTCCGGCAGCCTCATAGTGGCTTGATCGCTGCACGGAGTGACGTTGTTCAGACCTTGGAGAACTCGGTTTCTACCGTCTCGGTGCCATCTTCCTGAGGCACGATCTGGAGATCTCCGAACATGTGCGGAGCCTCACCCTGCAACGTCCTGAGAACGGCGGTCGCGAGCCGCCGGATCTCGACGTCGGCTGTCTCGCTGCCGCGCATCTCGACGAAGTGCCGCCAGGCCCGCGCGTTTCCTGTAACGACGATCTTGGTCTCCGCCGAGTTGGGGAGCACCGAACGTGCGGCCTGCCGCGCCCTCTTCTTCCGCATCGTCGCCGTACCTTCTTCGCCGATCTGCTCAATCAGGTCGGAGAGAATCTCGCGATAGGCGGCGAGAGACTCCTCGCATGCACGAGTCCAGGTGGTGTATGCCTTCGTTCCCTCAGTGATTTCCGGCGGTACGACAAAGCCGATTTCCGACTCGTCGACGTACCTCTGGCTGAGCTGCGAGAAGCCGAAGCCCGCGCGGTGACGGACGAGCTCATGGGTGAGCGCGCGGCTGACACCCTCGATCAATACACTCCAGACGGCATGTTCGAGAACGCTGCCGTGCTTCACCTTGAGGATGTTGCCGAGGTATGCCTCGTTGCTGGTTCGCCCGCCAATCGTCTTGTGACCGCCCTCGAGGCCAGCGTCCGCTCCGAAAGAGAGATAGCAGAGGCGCCCGGAGAACTCCGTGAGCACCTGCGCAGGGACGTCGGAGTCGCTCTCCCACCTGATATGCTCAGGATAGACGAACTCCTGCCGGGCAATTACGGTCACACGAGGACTGCGAATTATTTGCACGGGAATGCCTCCGCGAGGGTTGGATGAGGGGCAAAAACTTATCCGGTGACGCGGTGCTGGACAAGCTGCCCTGCTGCTTTCGATGATCGTTTTGAGGTGGCGCCGACGGCGCTTGGGAACACGCCCGGGAGGCATGCATTGAGGATCGTTTCCCTCCTTGGCAGTGCTACCGAGATCGTCTTCGAGCTGGGGCTCCAGCAGCACCTCGTCGGGATCTCGCATGAATGCGACTTCCCCAGCGCCGCCATGGACCTCCCGCGGTTGAGCAAGTGCAGGTTCGACCCCGAAGGCATGACTGGCGGTCAAGTGGACGCTGCCGTCCGCGCATGTATGGCGGAGTATGGCAGCGTCTACGAGATCGACACCCGGCTCCTAAAGGATCTAAAGCCGGATATCGTTCTCACCCAGGCAGTCTGTGACGTCTGCGCGGTTCCGACCGGCTCTGTCGAAGAGGCTGTTTCCCTGCTCCCAACACCCGTCGCGGTAGTCTCTCTCGACGCGCATTCACTGGAGGGAATCATCGGCACCTTCCACCAGGTTGGCGCGGCAGCTGGAGAGCCGAACCGGGCCGCCAGGATCGAGGCGCAGGTACGTGCTCGACTCGCAGATCTTGAGAGCCGGGTGCGGAGGAGGGAGCAACCGACCGTGCTGATGCTCGAGTGGCTGAACCCACCATTCGCCCCGGGCCACTGGGTCCCGGAAATGGTCACCCTGGCCGGGGGGGTGAACCTGCTGGGGGAGCCGCACACAAGGTCGGTCGAAGCATCCTGGGAAGAGGTGGCAGCGCAGGGTAGGGAGGCAGATTACCTTCTTATCGAGCCGTGCGGCTTCGACCTCGATCAGGCCGCAGACGATGCCGGCCGTCATCGCGCCGCCCTGGAGCGAGTCGCTCCAGGGCCGATGCAGCGGGGAGGGGCATGGGTGCTGCACAGTGCCTGGTTCAGCCGATCCGGCCCGCGGGTGGTGGAGGGGATCGAGACGCTTGCGAGGATCTTCCATCCAACAGCGTTCGATGATCCGCCGGCCGCTGAGATTGCGCGACGATATTCCTGAAGGTTTTCCGGACCGACACCCACCTGGAGATGCGAATGCGGCTATCTACCCGGCTTCACGGAATGATGGACTACGCGATGGGGGTGGTGCTGATTGGCGTCGCCTCTGCCATGCCCGGCGGAATTCCCTCGACGCCGGGGATGGTCCTCGCCGCGACAGGTGCGATATCCATCCTCAACGCCATGCTCACAAACTTCGAGCTCGGCGTTTTCCGGAAGATCCAGATCCCGATGCATCTCTGGCTCGATGGTATTCTCGGTCTAACGGTAGCGGTTTCGCCGTGGCTGCTCAGCTTTGACAGGGATGCCTGGATCCCCCACGCCGTTGTGGGTGCATTGATCATCGCCGCAGCCTTTTTCACCAATACCGTGCCGACGGTTGATCGCCGGCGGGCTCCCGCTGCCGGAGCCTAGTGCTGGAGCAGGAGGAGCCAGCGCGGGTCGACTGTTACCGGGCAGGACCCGGCGGTCTCGAGTCGATCGCCCGCTCTGAAGCGGCCGAGCTGATCAAGTGCGCTCCTGTGACACTCGAGACGAAGAAGGAGCTTCCTCTCGTCTGGATCGATATTCTGAACCCGGCCGAGAAGGAAGCCGTCTTCCTCCGTGACGAGCTCGGAATGCACCCTTTAGCGGTCGAGGACTGCGTTCGCGGACGACAGCGGCCAAAGATCGATCGCTACCCCGGCTACTTCTTCCTCGTCTTCTACTCGACTCGGATCAACCTTGAGCGCCGGAGAATGGCGCTGAACGAAATTCATCTTTTCCTCGGAAGCTCATTCCTGATCACTGTTCATGATCAGGAGGTCCCGGAGCTCCGCTCCGTCATCGAGACGTGGAAGCAGCGGGCGCAGCGAAATGACGATTCCGGGACTGCCGCCCACGCGCTTCTCGATGCGATCGTCGACAACTACTTCCCGGTGACTGAGCACTTCTCGAATCGGCTCGAAAGTCTCGAAGATGAGATATTCACGTCCGCGCCGAGCACCACCCTTCAGAGCGCCATTCATCTGCGTCAGGAGATGCTCCTGCTGCGTCGGGTGCTGGCACCTGAGCGGGACGTTCTCAGCTCTCTCGTCAGGCGGGACCTTCCTTTTGTCAGGCCTGAGTTGGTTCCGTACTTCGCCGACGTTCACGATCACGTCCTCCGTGTAACCGAGGAAATCGACTCGTTCCGAGACCTGATCAGCACTCTGCTCGAGGTTCAGTCTTCCAACGCCGCAAATCAGTTGAATCAGACGATGAGGACGCTTGCCGGGTGGTCCATCATCCTCATGTCGATGGCGCTGATCGCAGGCATATACGGGATGAACTTTGACTACATGCCCGAGCTCCACACGCAGTGGGGATATTTCGGAGCCCTTCTGCTCATGGCGGCAATCGGTGGTGCGCTGCTCGCGGTCTTCAGGAAGCGCGAATGGTTGTGAGGTTGGGAGGGGGCCTAAGTGGCTGTCATTGATTGCCATACCGCACAGATCAGCCTCTCAAATTCTAAAAATTTACACTGTGCTGTCGCCTTCGATCCGTCAGCAGTTTTCGACCTGAACCCACATCGGCAGCGAACGATTATTCGAAATAAATCTCCGGTGGTGAACAGGGTGCCAGAATGAGAACGGTTGTTGCTATAAACAGGGGGCGGAAGTGAGCCCATCGTTTTGCGGCGCAACCAGATACGGGGTGTTGTAGCAAGGCTCCCCGTGGCACACATAGGAGGGGCGGATGAACCGGATAGCGCATTTGATGACCGGGACCGAGCTGCCGCAGCCTAGCGGCCCCTTCGGAGATGCAGAGGCGCTCGAGCTTCTGATGGCGTATAGGAGAGATCCATCCAGCGTCCCCTGCCCGACGTGCGGACCGGGGCAGATCGAGGTCCTGGCCTTCATCGAGCCGGAAATCGATCCAAATGGATTTGCTTCGATGACTGAACCGGAGGGCGATTATGCTGCTGCACTGTACTGCCATCATTGCCAGCGCGCGATCGGAATCCTTGCGGGTGCGGTCTACGGAGACTAAGCATAGTTTGGAAGATGGAGAGGGCGGTCGAGGAATCCCCGACCGCCCTCTCTTTTTATACCGTCCGAAGTTCAGGTCATCTGCGCGCCTGAACTGTCCCCTGAACAAGCGTCATCGGCCCAAAGCTCGGCTGCCCGAGAACCCCGGCATCGACGCTCGCAGTACCTCTGAGCGAGTAGGAGATTGCGCCGCTGGTGACGGATCGCGTGAGCACGTCCGCCAACCCGGGCAGATTCGCGAAGCTCACCGTCAAATCGAGCGGCACGACGGTAGACTCACCCGCCTGCATGGGCAGTCCAAGAGGGAAGTTCGCGTCGGCGGCCTCGAAGCCTTCAAGTTGAAGCGTTCCCGCGAGAGAAGCGAGCGTTATCCCGATCGGGTTCGGGTTCTCCACCCTCGTATAAATGCGAATAGTGGCTCCCCCGAGGGGCCTCTGAAGCGATGGCGCTGCCAGTCGTAGCTCAGCCGATTGGCCGGGCGCGGCGCTGAACCTGGGTGCCTGTATCCCCAGCCCACCGAGAGTGGCACAGCCAGACAGGAGCATCGCTCCAGAGAGAGCGATGACTAAATGCAAGCGGCGCATGATTGTACAGCCTCCTTCCAAGGGTTCACTGATGCCTGGCAGAAGGGCAATCGCTATGCCGATATCAGAGGGCGCCGGTCCGCTGCCCCCGGCGCCATTCGTCGGCCTGAAATCGCTCTCCCGTAACTGCGCGGGATTCGTCACCGGCGAGCCAGAGGAAGAGCGGTGCTGTCGCGCCTGGCTCTTTCAATGTCTGAGGGTCCTCCCGCGGGTAGGCCTCTGCACGCATCGCAGTGCGCATCGCCCCCGGATCGACAACGTTCACCCGGACACCGGTTCCCTCCAGTTCAGCGGCAAGATTGTAGGAGAACGCCTCCACAGCCGCCTTGGAGATCGCGTACGTCCCCCAGGTCACGCGCGGTGCTATTGCGGCGCCGGAGGACACATTGATGATGGACCCCTCGCCGACGGCCAGCATCGCTTCCGCAACGAGCCGGGTGACGAGGACGGTGCCGTTCAGATTGGCAGCGAGCACTTCAGTCCACTCCTGCGACGCAATCGAGAGCAGCGGTTGTCTCGATCCGAGCAGGGACGCGTTGTTTATCAGGACCGCTGGGTGGCCCAGGGTGGCCTGAGTGCGCTCAATCCAAGAGCGCACCTCGCTTTCGTTGCTGACGTCGACACCTTCGCAGAGATGCGGGACAGCGGAGCGCTCGAGTTCTTCCGCCAGCTCACTCAATGACGCTGCGGATCGGGCGCATGCGGAAACTTTCCAGCCCCCTTCTGCGAAGGCCAGGACCAGGGCACGGCCCAGGCCCCTCGAGGCGCCGGTGATTACCACGGTTTTGCGACTTAATCCGGGCATTGCAGTCGGGGAACGGGAGCGAATTGTCGTGAAAGCTCATCGTTTGGCTGGAATGGTTAGTGCGTCTTCCATACCACTCTTCCGGTGACGGAACCCAGCTGATGGGTGGCCGACTACCCGCGCACTGACAAACGGGATCCAGCGGCTGCACTAGCACGTGTATACCGGAAACGACAATGAGCGGAGCCCAAACGTGCCTCCATTGACATCTGAGATCGTTGAAGGATTGAACGATCTCCTCCAGCTGGATCACGACGCTATAGGCGCGTATGAGATCGCGATCGAGCAGCTTGAGAATCGTGAGTACGCCTTGCAGATCGATGGGTACAAGCGAGATCATGAACGGCACATTCAGCGGCTGAACGACGCCATCCTGGAGCTGGGGGGGACACCAGCCAATGAGCCACACGCCACAGCGCCTCTGAAGCAGGCGGTGCAGCGGCTATCTGCCGTGGGCGGGGACAAGTCGCTCCTCTCCGCGTGGCGCTCCAATGAGCTGCAGGTGATGACGAAGTACGATTCGTACGCTCAACAAGCAGTCTCCTGGCCGGCTTCAGTGAAGAAGCTCATCGACGAAAACGCGCTTGACGAAGAGCGACACTACCAGTGGATCGTTACGGTAATGGCACAGAACCAGTCGGAGGGGGATCTCGCGAGCCGGGTGAAGGAAGGTGCCACGCGGGCGCGTCAGATCGGAGCTCAGGCGCAGGAGCGTCTTGTAACCGCTGCGGGTGACGCGCGGGTATTCGCGGCTGGCAAGCTCCAGCACGCGGCCAGTCGGCTGGAGGATGTCGCCGCGCAGAACGAGACCGCAGAGGGGATGAAGGCAAAGGCGGTGGAAGGGGCGCATCGCATCGCGAGCGGACTGGAATCGACAGCCACGTTCCTGCGAGAAGGCGGTTCCGGGGAGGGAGACATCAAGTCTGCAGCCGAAAAAGAAATACGCGCCAACCTTGGCAGGAGCCTGGTCGCGACATTCGCGGTTGGCTTTCTCCTCGGGCGACTCCTCCGCTAAGGGCACTCAATGGCAGATCAGCATGATGCTCCGCGCACTCCAGAAGGTGCCCGATCCGAGATCGAGCGTACCCGGGCTCGTATGTCGGAGACTCTCGACGAGATAGAGGAGGTGCTGATCCGAAAGAAGGAGCACCTCCGCGAGAGCATGAACGTTGGGGCGCGCCTCCGGGAGAAGCCACTGGTTATTGCCGGCGTCGTGCTCGGCGCTGGCTTCCTGATAGGTTTCCTTACAGGGGGGAAGGACAAGAAGGGTGAAGCAGAGCGCGTAGCTGCACAAGCGAGAGCTGCGCTGTGGGAGGAGCGTGCGCGACGACTCATGGCGATCGCTCGGGAGCAGGAGGAAGATCTCGAGGAAATGGAAGATGCCGTCCTCGATGCCGCCGCTCCGGCAGGGACCGGGAGCCGGTGGAGGTATACCGCCCCGTCACCCTACGTATCGCTCGTGGATGAGGAGGACGATCTCGACCTTCTGGATGACGAGCTTGATGATCTCCTCGTTGAGTTTGATGATGACGCTCTCGAGGACCGCTATAGCGAAGCTGATTTGTTTGATGAAGACGATGAGGAGGACCTCGTCATAAGCCGTAAGAGGGGAAAGCTCGTGGCCCGCGAAGAGCGGGAAGCCGGCGGCGGTAGTTTCCTGGCGAACTTTGCCCGCGCACTCATCGAAGGAATCCGGAAGCAGCTTTGATCGTACCGGAGTCGGTTCGAGGCGCTTCGCCGGCCCGGCGGAGCGCTTTTTTCTTTGCCCGACAGAAGCGACCGACCTAGCTTGACACTGTATGTCGCAACCCTTCCACGAAAGGAACGTCATGTTCTGGGTGTTCGTCGCAGTGCTGGCGATTGTTGGTGGTGGGCTGGCCTTGAGGCGGAGGAGTCTGGATGGTGAGGTGGCAGCGGAACCGTGGAGGGCATCTCTGGATGAGGACGAGCCTCTCGACCTCGAGGAGATACGAAGAGCGGAGGAGGAGTGGCTTGACGACGATGAGGGCTGGGAGGAAGAGGACAGCGAGCCAGCCTTCCGCTGAGTTCGCGGGCCTGGCTGCATGAGGATAACCAGAGCTGGCGTTGCCGGCACAATCTTGATGCTGCTGGTGGCGGGGATTTGCATGAGGTTCGGATTCTGGCAGCTGGAGAGACTGGAGGAACGGCGAGCAGTCAATGCTGCTGCCGAAGCGGGAATGGCTCTACCGCCGCTGGAGCTCGATTCCGCAGCGATCGCTGCCATCGAACGAGATCCCGCCGCCTTCGTACACCGAACAGCTGTGGCCCGGGGCACCTTCGACTTCTCTACGGAGCTGCTGCTTCGGGGGCGCGCGCACCAGGGCAGGCCCGGGGTCCAGGCCGCCGTGCTGCTGCAACTAGAGGGAATGGGGAGGTCGCTCGTCGTGAATCGCGGCTGGATGCCGTCTCCGGACGCGGCCACGGCCGATCCGCGCCCCATGCGTGTCGCGGGTCCCGTGGCGGTGGAGGGCCGCCTCCAGCTCCTCCCGCCTTCGAGTGGCAGATCCGTCCGTTCGGACATAGCGATCGGTGACACCACGGTTGCTACCTACCAGCGCCTGGATTCGGAAGGGCTGGCCGCTGCGGCCGCGCCCCGCGCTCTGCTCCCGATCTATCTGGAAGCCACCACGCCAGCCATTAGCGGGCTCGTGCCCGTCCCACCTCCGGTTCTGGACGAGGGATCGCACTTCGGTTACGCCGTCCAGTGGTTCTCCTTCGCAGCGATAGCGGTGATAGGATACGTCGTTGTCGTCGCGCGAAAGGCCTCGCCGAAGGCCCGGCGGAAACCGGTCTCCTAGCCTTTCCACGGATGCAGGGGAGGTGTGCAACTTGCAATCGCGGATCGGCTGCAGGGGATCATCCGACTCTAGGAAGAGGAGCGCTCCGATGGCACGATACCAGAACGACTACAACCGCGATTACGGCCGAATGTCGCAGGGACCGCAGTACGGTGGGATGAGGTCGGACGGTTGGGGGGGGAACGCTGATTGGCGCAACTTCCCCGGCGAGGAGGGCTGGTACGGCCAGGGCTACGACGGCATGCCCGGCAACGGGTTCGGCAACCAGGGTTACGGCAATCAGGGGTTTGGTGGCCGTCGCGGCTACGGCTTCGACTTCAGGGAGATGGGAAACGAGGGCGGGCGGCAGGGATTCGGCCGCGGTGGGTACGGTGGATACGGGCAGGAGTCCGGTCGGGGTGGACAGCAGGGCTCGATGCGCGGAAACCTTTGGAGCCGCACCCGCGCCTCCGAGATCATGACTGCGGATCCTCACGCCGTCACCCCGCAGGCCACCCTTGCCGAAGTCGCTCAGAAGATGCGCGATCTCGATGTCGGCATCATTCCTGTCGTGGACAATGCTGAGAACCGGCGCCTTCGCGGGGTGATCACCGACCGCGATATCGCCATTCGCGCAGTAGCGGAAGGGCGTGACGGAAGCGCCACGGTCGGCGACTGCATGACCGATCGCGTTCAGTCGGTCAACAAGAACGACTCAGTCCGTGATGTGATGCGGGTGATGCGGGACGAGCAGGTCCGACGGGTGCCAGTCACCGATCGAGAAGGGCGCCTGGTTGGAATCATTGCCCAGGCGGACCTGGTGGTAGACTACGCCGCCAACGACGACGATCGCGAGCTCGAGGTCAGCTCCACGATCGAACGCATCAGCGCTCCGGCGCGGCCGGAGGGGCGTCGCATGGCTGCCAGTGATACGTTCGGCGAGCGTGGACAAGAGGAAAACCCCGGCAACTTCGGTGGCCGGGGATCCAGGGGGCTCTACTCAGAAGAAGGCTGATCGGTGCCGCAGCGCGAAAGAGGGCGGGGAGCACGAGCTCTCCGCCTTTCTTAGTTCTCGTCCCAGCGGCCGAGAACAAGCGAGGTGTTCGCGCCCCCGAACCCAAACGAATTGGAGATCGCTACGCGGACTGGCCGGCGTCTGGCCACATGTGGTACGTAGTCCAAATCGCATTCGGGATCGGGATCGGTGAGGTTGATCGTCGGGGGCACGATCGACTGCTGCATCGCGTAGATGCAGAGGACCGCTTCGATCGCCGCGGTTGCACCCAGCGCATGACCAAGCATCGATTTGGTGGATGAGATGACGAGATCCTTCGTCAGATCCCCGAACACCTGCTTGATCGCCCGGGTCTCGGCAACGTCACCCGCTGGGGTCGACGTTCCGTGGGCGTTCACGTATCCCACATCCTCGGGGGCGAGCTCGGCGCTCCTCAACGCGCGGCGCATGGCGAGCACCGCACCTGCGCCGTCCTCAGGAGGAGACGTGATATGATGTGCATCCGAGCTGAGCCCGATCCCCAGAACCTCCCCCAGGATAGTAGCTCCGCGCTCCAGTGCCCTCTCCAGTGACTCCAACACCAGAATGGCTGCACCTTCGGCGTGTACGAAGCCGTTCCGGCGCATGTCGAACGGCCGCGACGCGCTCTCCGGTGAGTCGTAGTCAGTGACCAGGGCTCCCGCCGCATGGTAGCCAGCGAATGAAAGGCGGTTGATTGCCGCCTCTGCGCCGCCCGCGATCATCATCGTCGCGTCTCCGCGTCTGATGATGTGATACGCGTCGCCGATCGCGTGGTTGCTTGTGGCGCACGCGGAGACGGTGGCGTAGTTCGGCCCCCGCGCCCCGATCCGCATAGCGATGTGCCCTGATGCCAGGTTGATGATGCTGGCGGGGACGAAGAATGGTGACACGCGAGCAGTCCCGCGGGCGTTCACCATGTCCGCCGTCTCGAGGATCGTCCCGATTCCGCCGATTCCGGAGCCGACGATCACTCCCGTGTCGTCCGGATTGGGGACCCGCCGCCGCCCACCGAGACCTGCGCTGCGCAACGCTTCGTCTGCAGCGACCAGAGCGTAGCGGATGAAGAGGTCCGTCCTCTTCGCCTCGCGCCGGTCGAGCAGATCGCCTACCTCGAAGTTCTTGATTTCAGCGGCTATGCCTACGGCTGCGGGGAGGTCACCCGTATCAAATCGGGTGAGTCTGGTGACTCCGGATCGGCCGGAGATCACACCTTCCCACGTTTCAGCGGCTGAGTTGCCCAGCGCCGAAACAACGCCGACTCCGGTGACGACTACTCTATGACTCAATGGGTTCGGCGATTTGATGCGACTTCAGTTCGCCTTCAGCAGGCCCTGCTGGAGAGCGAAACGGACTAGCTCGCTGCGATGGTGGAGCCCCAGCTTCTCCATAATCCTAGAGCGATAAGTATCAACTGTCTTCGGCGAAATAAAGAGCTTCTTCCCAATCTCCGCCGAGCTGAAGCCCTCAGCAGTGTAGCTGAGCACCTCCCGCTCCCTTTCCGTGAGTCGCTCCAGTGGCTCGTCGTGCTCGCGCTCACCCTTCCCACGGAAACCCTGAAGCAGGAGCTTCGCAGCGTTCGGGTAAAGGAAGACGTCACCCCGAGCTACGGTCCGGATCGCCTCGATCAGCTCTTCGTCCGCGCTGCGCTTGCTGACGTACCCGGACCCACCAGCCTCGAGCACGGGAAGCAGATGCTCCTCTTCCCCATGCATGGTGAGGACGAGGACGCGGGTCTGCTGGTTCAGCTGAGCTATGCGACGGGTTCCCTCGAGACCCCCGATACCCGGCATCGAGAGATCCATGACCACTACGTCGGGCCGTAGGGAGACAGCCATAGCCACTCCCTCCTCTCCGGTACCTGCTTCCCCTATCACCTCGAGCCCCGGCTCCGCCTCCAGCAGTGCCCGCAGGCCAGCCCGGAGCACTGCGTGGTCATCCACGAGGAGAATTCGAATCGAATCGCGGCCCATTCCAGTCTCCTTTAGGCACTGCAGGAGGAATGTTGAATTTCGGGAGGAAACGAAGGCGGATCAATGGCTGGCGCCGTTCGGGCTCACATCCGATATTGCGCGGGCGCAACAGTATGGCACCGAGGAAGCCGGAAAAGCCACTGCCGACCCATTTTCGTGTAGCATCTAAGGTGGGCCCGTGCAACGGGTAAGGGGCTGTTGCTAAAAATAAATCGGCCGGAAAGGAGCGGATCTGCGCCGCTCGGATGTGGGATGCAGGATGGGGACGAATTAGGTTGTTGTAAGAACGATCTCCCAGACCAGTCCTCCTACAGAACCAGCCATGAAAATCGCTCGAATCGCGTTCGCCGCCGTCGCCCTGGTGGTCGCCGCCTCTGCCTGCGACTCCAGCCCGACCGCTCCTACGAGCGACCAGACCTTCAAGGCACCGATCATCGGCTCGGGGACTGGTACCTGAGGTTTTCCTCCGCCCTAGCTGGCGGATACGAAGAGGGTGACGAAGCGGGCGCGGCTCAGGTAGCTGCGCCCGCAATCGCTTCCAACGTTCGAACGAAGTCGGCGGCGAGGGCATCGCCCGAGCTGCTGTCGACCTCCGGTGCCTGCGGCACCGGGACGACTTCCGTGTCATCCAGGCTCTTCCTCAGCGACTCGATAACCGCTTCTGCCGCGAAGCGTACCTTGCTCTCGCGATTCTCGATCGCGGTTGCCAGAGCGAGCCCGGCGGCTTCGCCAGCGCGAGTAATGTCTCCAAGGCTCATGAAGCCGTGAGCGACCTCGAGCAGAGCCCGGGCGGCGCCTTGAGCAAGCTCAGGATCCAGAGCATACTGCCAGACTTCGTCAGCCGCCGCTTCTGCTGTAGAAACGTCGCCTACTCCGCCCGCCGCTCTTACCAGGTCAGCAAGAACAAACAGGCGCTCCAGCGGCCGGTGAACTAGCGGCAGCACGGCCTGGAAGACGGGGAGGGCCCTGGCGAAGTGTCCCTGCTCCATCCAGAAGTACGCGACGTCGTGGGCGAGGACATGTACGCGGCGGTTCCTCATGCCGTACGTATCGAGCGCAACCCGCGCGAGCCTTTCGGCCTCCGCATTCGCTCCAGTCTCGACAGCCACACCGAAGAGGTCGTGCAGCGCGGCTGCCTGCTCCCGGCGCATCCCGCCCCTGCGCGCGCCGCGCAGTGCGCGAGTATGGAGCCGCCGCGCCGCGGGAAGGTTTCCGCGCCTGACGTACAGGTTGCCGAGGCCGCCGAAAGCGCGGGAGTACATCCGCCAATCCCGGCTCTGCCTGGCCAGTCCGACCGCGCGGCGGAACCAGACTTCCGCTCGTGCATGATCGTTGAGGCGGACAGCAACCGTAGCCACCCAGAAAGCCGCTCCAGCATCGCGACGCGACGCGAGTGCGCAATCCTGGGCGAAGGCGAGCGCGGTGCCGAGCTTCCCGACATCGTCGGCCCATTCCGAAAGCTGACGGCACGCCCGTGCGACCTGCTCCTCTTTGACCGTTCCGGGCTGCGCCACCATCTGGTGAAGCTGCTGAAGGCCTGCGCGCAGCCGCGGGTCCGCATCTTCGCTTACGAGCGCCTTGATCTGATGATCGAGCAGCGCCCCACTTCGGCTCGCGAACGTTTCAGCCCGAGACGCGGGTTCCGTTGTCGCCCACAGAAGCACGTCACGTGAAGTCTGCCAGAGCAGGACGCCCAGCTCGCTGCCCCACTCGTGCAGAATTCCGCCGCCCTCGAGAGTTTCGGGACCGTGTATCAGCGGTGGCGGGATATGCCATCGTCGGGATGGAGCGCGTTGCCTGGCGCTATATCTACGGCGGTTTGTCATAGGAATGTCAGCAACGGTGATTCGATCGCTCATTCCAGAAGTATCGACGGCACTCCCGATTCCACGGAATCTTCGGCAACCTATCGGCCGCTAAGGAGTGTCGATGCAGCGTCGGGCGCGGGAACTCGCCCTGACGGCATTGGCCTACCGAGCGACCCCCGCCCCTGCCATCTCACGACCAAAAGCACTCTGCGTCAGCCCGGAAAGGAGGTAGTCGACGACTTCACCTGCGGAATACTCCACGCGGCCCTTCGTAAAATCGAGGATCTTGCGAAGGTCGTCGCCACTCGTGAGAAGCGGCTGCTCAACGTTGCCATCGTCGCGGATCTGGCCGTAGCCGATGTCCGCCATGAGTGCGTTGCAGAGGCACTTCCGCCCCACCGTCTCATCGAGTTCCCCGCCCTTTTTCACGTACGTATCCACTGGCTCCGCCGCACAGCGGTAGCCTACCCGACCGTGCTCCATGCGATATGCGGTGCGGAGGTAACCCAGGTCGCAGACGCGCTCCCTCGCCTGGTACACGGGCTCGCTCGCGACAGTCCCACCAATCTGTACAACCTTGAAGGGGAAACCTGTTGGAGATGCGCGTGAGTCGGTGAGGATTTCGACCGGGCCGAGTACCGACTCCTCGAGGACTTTTCTCTTGAGATCCGCTCTGATACCGGACTCGTTCGCGAAGGCGAAGAGGGTGCCTACCTGGATGCCGGCGGCACCCGCCTGAAGTGCTTCCACCAGCTTCTCGGGTGAACCGGTCCCGCCGGCCAGCCAGAAGGGGAGACCAAGCTCTGCGAGCTTCTGCAGGTCCACCTCGTCGCGCTCCGTATAGATCGGCTCGCCACGCTCGTTCAACATCCGCTCGCCTCTGGGCGGGGCGTTGTGTCCACCTGCAGTCGGCCCTTCGACGATGAAGCCGTCGACGCGACCGCTCGCCTTGCGAGCGAGCATCGTAGCGAGACTGTTCGAGGCGATGATAGGGAGGAAGAACGGTCTGCGGAGGAGGGGCGGATCGACTTCAGTCCAATGCTCGCGCGGGTCGAACGTCAGGTACTCCGCTTCATCCCGCTCCAGACCTTCCACCTCGAGACGGATCGAAGCTTCGCGGTGATCGGCGAGCCGGTCGAGAGCACCTGGAATTTCCTTGGGGATCCCAGCGCCCATCAGCACGTAGTCGACTCCGGCCAGCATCGCGCCGTACAACGAGCCGAGGTTCGGCATCTGCACCTTGGTCAGGAGGTTTATCCCGACCTGGCCATCGTGGCCCTCCTTCGCCAGCCAGACTTCGCAGAAGTTCGCCATCATCGTGAGCTGGTGGCGTACCTTGCTGACAACCTGCTTGTACATCGGCACCGCCCGATATGGGGCGCCTGCCCGCATGCCTTCGGCAATGAAGTAGCGCTTCAGGATCTCCGCCGAGACGCCCGGTATCGGAAAGTGCTCCATCGCCCGGCGCAGGTCGCCGCCTACGTCGCCGTCCTGAAGGCGACGGACGAAGAGCGAGTCCAGCGCGGTACCCGACACCACCCCCATCTGGCCGCGCATGGAAACCGCTTTCGCGAGTACCCAATCGGAGACACCGATGCCCATCCCACCCTGGATGATCATGGGGTGTGCAAGCGCTGCGGTCATTTGCCTCATTGACTGGCGAAAAAGGAGAAGGTCAGGCGCAATATACTAGGCAGCAATCGACCCGCAAAACGTTTGTCGGAGCAGGGTTGCCTCTCCGACGGCTTCTCCCTTGCAAAGGGCACGGCGGCGCGGTTGCTCTGGAGGAGCGAAAAAGGCTATCTTCGCAGACAATGCCCTCGCGAAGCCTGGGCGAGCGTCATACACGAGAGGACCCCTACAGTTCATGTCAGCCCTGCCTCCTGCCACCCTTGAAGGGTGGTATTCACTACATCAAGCATTCGACATCGATTTCAGCTCTCTGCGGCTTCTCGCGCAGGTGGAGCGACGGGAGATCATATCCGAAGCTGAAGGCCTGCTTGCCGCGCTGAATGGCGAAGCAGGCGAGGCGGGCTGGAGTGCAGTCTACCGGATCGTCGGTGGAGGCGCCGATGTGATGATGGTGCACTTCCGCGAGTCGCTGGATGCGCTAAGCGACGTCGAGCTGCGCATCAAGCGATCAAGCTTCGGCGGCTTGCTAAAGCCTGTTTACGACTATCTTTCAGTCACCGAAGCCGGGCTATACCACGCGACCGCCGAGGTTGCGCGGGAGCATCAACCGAACAGCCCCGGATTCCAGGCCGCCATCGCCGAGCATGCCGCCGCCGAAGCGGCGAGCCTGCACATCAGGACGCGTCTCTACCCACGTCCGCCGGAGGAGATGCGCTACCTCAGCTTCTACCCGATGAGCAAGCGGCGTACCGGTCAGGACAACTGGTATGTTCTCGACGTGGCTGAGCGAAACCGGCTGATGCGCGAGCACGGGATGACCGGCAGACGCTATGCGGGACGCGTTTTCCAGGTGATCAGCGGCTCGGTCGGGCTGGATGACTGGGAGTGGGGCGTGACGCTCTTCTCCAGGGACCCGCTGGAGTTCAAAAAGATCGTTACAGAGATGCGCTACGACGAGGCAAGCTCGCGGTACGGAGAGTTCGGCCGCTTCTTCACCGGTGTCCGGCTGGAAGCAGGCGGCTGGTCAGATCTGATGGGGGGTGGATGAGGGCAGCGTCGGCTTTTGAGAAGCCGTTTGCGGCGGTAGGACGGGCATCGGGCGGCTTCTTTGCCGCCTTTGGCCGTTTCGGGGGATTCATTTTCGAAGTCTTCCGCAGTCTTCGCGATGTCACCACCTGGCTGCCTCTCCTTTTTGGGCAGATGCGGCGGTTAGGCGTCGACTCCATCCCGATCGCGCTCTTCCTCGCCGGCTTTACCGGAATCGTTCTGGCGCTCCAGGCGTCGTACACCTTCACCGGTGCGATCCCGCTCTATTTCGTCGGTGTGCTGGTCGGCAAGACGATGATCCTGGAGCTTGGCCCCGTTCTGACGGGGCTCGCCCTCTCGGGCCGCGTCGGTGCGAACATCGCGGCGCAACTCGGGACGATGCGGGTGTCGGAGCAAATCGACGCGCTCGAGACGCTGGCCTACAATCCCGTTGCGTACCTGGTCGTCCCCCGGGTCCTCGCCGGCATTTTGATGTTTCCGATCATCGTAATCTTCTCGAACGCGATCGGCATCTTCGCCGGCATGATCACGTCGATCAACATGCTGGAGATGTCGAGCCAGGAGTTCATCCGGGGCCTGCGGCTCTTCCATGAGCCATTCGACATCACCTACTCACTGATCAAGACTACGTCGTTCGGGCTGATCATTACCGTCGTCGGTTCGTTCCAGGGTTTCAACACCCAGGGTGGAGCCGAAGGCGTCGGTATCGCAACGACGCGGGCGGTCGTCATCTCGAGCATGCTGATCCTGCTGTTCGACGCACTCTGGGCGGTGCTTCTGCTCCAGGGACAATGATCGAGCTCAACAACGTCTACAAGGCTTTCGGGCCGAAAAAGGTGCTCAACGGCTTCAGCCTTACGGTGGCAGAAGGCGACACTGTCTCCCTTGTCGGATTCTCCGGAGCGGGCAAGTCGGTGACGCTGAAGCACATCGTGGGGCTTCTGGAGCCGGACTCTGGGTCGGTCCACGTCGACGGACTGCATGTATCGTCGCTCTCCCGGCAGCAGTTGTACGAGATGCGCCGGAAGGTTGGCTACGTTTTCCAGTTCGCCGCGCTCTTCGACTCGATGACGATCGCGGAAAACCTGGCGATGGGTCTGGTGAAGCATGGCGGGTATGGGAAGGATGAGATCCGGGAGCGAATCAGCGAGTCGCTCAAACGCGTAGAGCTCGAGGGGTTCGAGAGCCGGTATCCCGCAGAGCTATCGGGTGGACAGCGGAAGCGTGCGGGATTGGCCCGGGCTATCGCCTTCCGGCCGAAGTATCTGCTTTATGATGAGCCGACGAGCGGCCTGGATCCCGTCACTACGGCTGTGATCGACCGCCTGATTCTGAAGATGCGGGACGATCTTGGCGTTACGAGCCTGGTCATCACGCACGACATGGGGAGTGCGTACAACGTGAGCGACCGCATCGCCATGCTATACGAGGGGCGGGTGCTCGAACAAGGCACGCCGGACGAGATCCGAAACACGCAGAACTCGATCGTGCGCGGCTTCGTGGAGGGTAAGCCCGAGCTGGTGGAGAAGGGAGTCGCGGAGCAGACATGAATACCTACGTGCCGCATCGGTGGAGGAGTCGATGAAGTTGATGAAGAACGAGGTGACCGTTGGCATCGTGGTCGTACTCGGAATTCTACTTGCCGTAGTTGGAGCGATATGGCTGCGGGGTGGGCCGTTCGGCGAGGAGCAGGCGGAGATCGCCGGCCTTTTTGGTGAGGTTGGTGAGCTCAGGGCTGGCAACCCTGTGAAATTCCGCGGAGTCGAGATCGGCCAGGTAACGGGTATTGAGCTTGGTGAGGGCGGCGTAGGCGTCGTCGTCACCATGCTGGTGTCGCCCGACCTGGTGATGCCCGCCGATCCGGGGGTACTCCTCGCGCCGGCCTCGCTCTTCGGAGATTGGCAGGCAGAGATCGTAACGCAGGCTGCCTGGCCGGAGCTCGAGTTTACGACCAGTCGAAGCGGCGACATTCTCCCCGGGGCCACCCTGCCGGACATCACGGAGCTGACGGCGGTTGGTGCCCAGATCGCCGAGGACCTTCAGACGCTGTCGCAGCGCGTCGAGCTGGCCTTCACGGAAGAGACGGCCATCAAGCTCCGCCAGACGATCGACAACTTCCAAGCCATGAGCGAACAGCTGACCGGCTTCGTAGATCAGCAGACTCAGACGTACCGCGACGTGTCCGAAAACGTCCTCGTGGCGACTGAGAACATCACTACCACAACCGCTCGGGTGGGTCAGATCGCGGAAGACGTGGGGGCCGCCTTCAGTCCCGATGGTCAGGTTCAGCAGATCATGGCCAACGCACAGCGGGCGAGCGAAAACCTGGAGCGCCTCAGCGTGCGGCTCGAGGAAGCGACGTCGGGTGTACCCGGGCTCGTCGCCCGGACAGACACGACGCTGGCGGAGCTCGGCGGCCTTGCTGAGAGCGCTTCGGCGGTGCTGGAGAGCCTCGAGCCGCAGGTGGCGGAGGTGGGGCCGACCATGGTCGAGCTGCGTGAGACGCTAGCAGTCGTGCAGCGGGCGATGGGACGCCTCGAGAGCGGCGATGGCACCCTGGGCCGCCTGATTGATGACCCAGCGCTGTTCGAGGAAACTCAGGCGGCAATCGCCACGCTCCGCCGGATCCTGGCCGATATTCAGGCGAATCCTGCGCGCTATATCGGCGAAGTCCGCATCTTCTAGTCAGCGGGTGAGAAATCGCGCAGCTCTGCGTTGCTGCTCCTCGCCGCTCCCTGCGGCGTACTGGTGTACGCCTCAGTCGCGGCTCGTCGCGCGCCTTGATCTGCACGATTTCTCACCCGCTGACGGGTCGGCGCGGGAGAGGCGGAAAGGGGCAGGTGGGATAGGCGTCGTGCGGCTGGGCATGACGCAAGGGGTCGACAAAGTGCGGCTCTGCGTGGCGCTGCTACGACTTCGCCATGAACCGGAAAGCTGCTGCTCCTCGCCGTCGCGGCTCGTCGGGCGCCTTGAGCTGCACGATCGCTCACCCCCTGATGGGGTCGGGGCGGGAGGGAGGGAAATACGGGAGCTCGACCCGTAGGGACTTGCGGCGGGCAGCTTTGCGAAAGGGCGTCTTCGAGGCAGTTACCGGTAACAGGTAACCGGCGACCGGTGACCATATAAAATGCTAATCGTCAGGAAGTACGGGGGCAGCTCGGTGGGCACTCCTGAGCGCATGCGAGCGGTTGCCGAGAAGGTGGTGGCAGCACGCAGACGGGGGGATCAGCTCGTGGTGGTAGTGTCGGCGATGGGCGACAGCACGGATGACCTTCTTGATCTGGCGGCCAATGTGGTCGGGCACGGGAAGGCGGGTGCCAACCATCCGCGGGAGATGGACATGCTGCTCTCGGCCGGGGAGCGCATCTCTATGGCGCTTCTCGCGATGGCAATTGGAGAGGCCGGCGAGAAGGCTGTGTCTCTCACGGGCAGTCAGGCCGCTATCATCACCGACGACACGCATACCGCCGCACGCATCACTGAAGTAAGGGCCGACCGTGTGCGCGCGGCGCTCGATAAGGACCAGGTGGTAATCGTTGCGGGGTTCCAGGGCGTCAGCTCGTCCAGGGAGATCACGACCCTGGGCCGTGGCGGCTCGGATACGACGGCGGTGGCCCTGGCCGCGGCACTTGAAGCCGACCGGTGCGAGATCTACTCGGATGTTCGGGGCGTCTATACCGCGGATCCGAGGAAGGTGCCAAACGCCCGCATCGTCCCTGAGCTCTCCTACGAGGAGATGCTGGAGCTCGCGGCGGGGGGCGCCCAGGTAATGCACGGGCGCGCGGTAGAGATAGCAGCGAACTACAACGTGGATCTCTGTCTCGGCTCCTCATTTGAGGAGGGCGAGTCTTCGATTGGAACTCTGATTACCCGAACGCCTCGGCGGATGGAAGAGCTGGTACTTACCGGGATCGCGGCGAAGTCGGCGCAGGGGCGGCTGATCCTCCGCGACCTCCCCGCAGGACTGAGAACCGTTACTGCGGTTCTGGTGGCGCTGGCGGAGGGTGGCGTCAGTGTCGATATGATCGCGGAGGCCGAGAGCAGCGACGGAAGCATCCAGCTGCAGCTGACTCTCGCAGAAGATTCGTTGGAGGACGCGCAGAGGATCGCGCGCCAGGTGCTTCCGGATCTGAAGCTGGCCTCCATCGAGGCGAAATCCGGCCTCTCCAGAATCGCACTGGTCGGCAGCGGGATGCATCAGCGCCCGGGCGTTTACGCGAGAGCGTACCGCGCTCTCCTGGAGCAGGAAATCGACGTCTTCGCAGTGTCAACGTCGGGAATCACGATTACATTGTTGGTGCAGGGCGAGCGCGAGCACGATGCCGTGCGGACGCTTCATGAGGCTTTCACACTAGAGTCGATCGGCGCCGAAGCCGCAGAAGCAGGCGCCTCGGAAGGATAAATCGCAATGCACGTGGCTATTCTGGGAGCGACCGGCGCGGTCGGTCGCACGATGCTGGAAGTCCTAGAGGAGAGGGATTTTCCTGTTGATCAGCTAACGCTCCTTGCTTCGGAGCGTAGCGCTGGCTCGAAGCTGAGCTGGAAGGGGAAGGAGTACACCCTTCAGGCTCCGGCGGAGGGCAGCTTCAGGGATGTAGACGTGGCAATTTTCTCGGCCGGCGGTGCTCGCTCGCTCGAGTGGGGTCCCCGCGCCGCCGCCGAGGGCGCGGTTGTGGTCGACAACTCCTCCGCGTGGCGCATGGATCCCGAGGTACCGCTGGTGGTGCCGGAGGTAAATGCCGCTGCCATAGCGAACCGTCCGAAGGGCATCATCGCTAACCCGAACTGCTCGACTATCCAGGTTGTTGTCGCTCTCGAGCCAATTCGCCAGGCGGCTGGGCTCAACCGGGTCGTCCTCACTACCTTTCAGTCAGTCAGCGGGGCGGGGGAGAAGGGGAAGGAAGCTCTTCAGCGGGAGATGTCGACGGGGAGTCGTGATGGTTCTCCATTCACCCGCCCGATTGCGGCCAACGCTGTTCCGCAGATCGGCCCCTTCGACGCAAATGGCTGGTCAGAGGAAGAGAGGAAGATGATCTTCGAGCCGCGGAAGATCATGAGCCTTCCGAACCTGAAGGTTGCGCCCACGTGCGTCCGGGTTCCGGTCGAGATCAGCCACTCGGTCGAGCTGATGATCGAGCTCGAGCGTGACATGAGCGTTGCCGAAGCGTTGGATGTACTCGAGGGCGCTCCAGGCGTGATCCTCTCCCGGAAGGCCGAGGAGTTCCCGACCCCGAGAGACGCGGCTGGCCGCGACGAGGTGTTCGTCGGGCGCGTGAGGTCAGATCCTGATTTTCCGAACGTGCTTCACCTTTGGGTCGTCTCGGACAACCTCCGGAAAGGTGCCGCTACGAACGCCGTGCAGATTGCGGAACAGCTCGCGGTTGCCTGATCGGTGAGCTCCCTCGGCTCGACACGAAGCGAGAACCGGGACGTGCGAGTCGAGACGAGCGCGGGAGGAGTCGTCTTCAGACGCGGTCTGGACGGCGGAGATGCTCAGGTGCTTCTGATCCGGGACACTTACGCCAGCTGGGGATTACCGAAGGGCCACCTCGAAAGCGGTGAAAGCGCCGAGGAAGCAGCCCTCCGGGAAGTGGAGGAAGAGACCGGATTGAGGGCTCGGGCCGTTGCTCCTGACGATCGACTGGCACTTCACGCTTGCCGGTGAGCAGGTCCACAAGTTCTGCCACTTCTTTCTGGTGGAGTCTCGGTCGGGTGATGCCGCACCGCAGTTGGAGGAGGGGATCACGGAGTGTCGCTGGCTCTCCCTACCGGCCGCGATCGAACAGATCTCCTACGGCAATGCACGCGAGGTTCTGA
>ERZ1066118.319-NODE-319-length-48786-cov-7.602614_pt1 | contig 48786 bp, 46 predicted proteins | sample MGYA00382765_ERZ1066118 | MGnify/ENA primary metagenome ERZ1066118 (study PRJEB33369, sample SAMEA5778348) | biofilm metagenome | biome: Industrial cooling water; feature: Water cooling tower basin; material: Biofilm | place: United Arab Emirates | collected...
TCGCAGAGCCCGACGGCCCCGAGTGCAGACCAGACGATCTCGGCCCCGGTGGGTGTAAACTGGGGCTTGTTCGCTAACGGCGAGGGACCATAAGCAACGGCTCCGCGATATAATAAAAGGGCTTCGGTTGCTTCCGAAGCCCTTTTCTCTTGTTGACAGGTCGTAAATCTGATGTTCCATCGGACACAGCTGCTTCTCGACAGAGCTAACGCATACCAGAAATCCGGCCAGTGGCAGTCAGCCGTGGCGTTGTGTGAAACGCTCTTCGAAACCAACTGCCGGGAGCGTCTCTTAGGAGACGCGTTGGAAGCTCTTCTTAGGCTGGGCCTGATTTACAGCAGCAGGAGCCAGCATGAGCTCGCAACCGAATACTACCACCTCGTTCTCACTATTGCTGAGAGGAGCGACGACTGGGCTCGAGCAGCCCGGGCTTACAACGGACAAGGTATTATCAGCCAGCGATCGGGGCAGATTGATGCGGCCGAAAATCACTACGGGCGGGCGAAGCAGCTTGCTCGCGCCTCGGGTGATCGCAAGATCCAAGGCGATATAGAGCTGAACCTCGGCATCATTGCTAACATACGAGGCGAGCTGAAGCAGTCGCTCGAGCACTACCACTTCGCTTTGGCCGCATACGAGGAAGTTGGGCAGCAGCCTCGGATAGCGAGGGTTTTGAACAACCTAGGAATGCTCTACTCAGACCTAGGTAAGGTGGGTGAGGCCGCCGAAACCCTCGAACGTGCAGTAAACATCTGTAGGCTGATCGGCGATATCGAGGTAGAAGGAATCGTCCTCACTAATCAAGCGGAGTTATACCTGAGCGCGAAGGACTTAGAACGCGCTCGCGCCGCCTGTGATGAAGCTTTCGAAATCTCGAGCAGGCTAGGGAACAGCCAGCTAAAAGCGGAAGTCCTGAAGCTTTACGGGGTGCTGTTTCGCCTGACGGGGAAGCCTCATCTTTCCGAGTCTCATCTTAGGCAGGCTATAGACTTAGCGGCGTCCCTACAGCTGCCCCTTATTCAGGCGGACGCATATAGAGAGTTGGCTCTGGTGCTCCGCGAGGAGGATCGAAACAGAGAGGCGCTGGACGCCCTCAATGTCGCTCATTCGTTGTTCACTGCTCTTCAAGCGAAGCAGGAACAAGCCGACATCGACAAGCGATTCCTACAGCTGGAGAACGACTTTCTTACTCTTGTGGAGCGGTGGGGGGAATCAATTGAGGCGAAGGACCAATACACAAAGGGGCACTGCCAGCGAGTCGCTGAATACGCCTGTAAGATTGCTGAGGGATCCGGGATCGAGTCCCGCTACATGTCGTGGTTCCGGATGGGCGCATTTCTTCACGACGTAGGGAAGACAGAGATCCCAGAAGAAATCCTCAACAAGCCCGGGCGTCTCTCGGATGAGGAGCGTTCGATCATGGATCGTCACACGATCATGGGTTGGGAAATGCTCAGAACGATCGAGTTCCCATGGGACATCCTCCCAATGGTGCGATCCCACCACGAGCGATGGGACGGCAAGGGATATCCAGATCAGCTTAAGGGCGAGGAGATCCCGCTCTCCGCGCGTATCCTGCATATTGCCGACGTTTTCGACGCGCTCACGACAACTCGCAGCTACCGTAGCCCCCTACAGCCGTACGACGCCCTGAACCTTATGCAGGACGACGTCGGGTCGTTCGATCCAGACCTACTGGCCTATTTCGCATCGCTTCTCCCATCTCTGGTAAGCGAGGGGGAAACGTTAGAGGGCGGAGTTGTAGTTACTTAGGAAACGCTCGCAGTGCTTGTGGAGACCGAGATGTCCGAACGTGTCCACTGCTCTATTCCTAAAATATTCCGCAGAGGCTCCATGTCCGTTCATCGCTTCGACGAGGGCCATTTCTTCGTATGCATCCACTCTGACTAGGGCGTGCGAACATCCCTCTGCCAGGCGAACCGCTTCGATTAAATTCGCTCGTGCTTCCTCCAGTCGACCCGTTGCTCTGAGAACGACACCCATTGCTCGCAAAGCAGTAACTTCGATAGTGGGATTTCTTAGGACCTTGCAACGCTCCTGCGCCGTCCGCGCGAGCTGCTCAGCCATCAAGGTGTCGCCCGTTGCGGTGAGCAATAACGACCTCTCTGCTGACGAGAATACTTTCTCCTCAAGTATTCCGTTCTCTGCGTAGTAGTCCGCCGCATGCATGAAATGCGGAAAAGCTTCGGTGTACCGGCCCCACTCTCTGAGGGTTAGGCCGACGTTATGGTGCAGTCGCGCGATTTCGAACGCCATCCCTAACGAATGCGCTGCTGCAAGAGCGCGCGTATAGAGGGAAAGGGCAACATCAACTTCTCCCATCAGGCCACGTATAGCGGCTAAGCCTCCGCTCGCCGCGACAATTATCCGTCCGTGGTTACTCCGCTCTGCGCTCGACAGACACCAGCTATAAAGTTCTTCCGCCTCCTCGAAATCGCCCTCAGCGAAATACTGACAAGCCAACAGATTTCGCCATCGCCGTAGTAGGATCGGGTCACCCGCTACCGTAACCCGATCTTCGATAGCATGGAGCAGCTCCATGGCTCTAGTGCTAAAGAACAAATGATGGAAGGCTGAGGCGAGCAGCATCGCAGCCTCCAGATCCTCCATTAGAACCTTGCGATCGAGCGCGGAGAGCTTCTCAATAACCCCGTGCAACTCGCGCTTGCTGGCGTGACCTTTTGCCGCCAGTAGTGCGTGCTGGAGCGCCGACCTTCTGCCTTCACTCACGTCCCGCCTCCTGCGCGAGCAGGGCATACAAGTGCTTCCTGCTGATTTCCAGCGACTTCGCGGCTTCGCTCTTGTTTCCGCCGCATCTGTCCACCATTGCACGCGCGGCCGCCCTCTCTATCAGCTGCATGGGCGCCGGGAAGGGTAGCTCTCCCGAACCCTGGCTCCGCGAGGTTGCCTCCGGGAAAAGGTCCTCTACGAAGAGGTTACCATCGCCGAGCAGTACCGCGCGCTCGATGGAATTTCTCAGCTCCCGCACGTTGCCCGGCCAATCATGGTTGCGGAGAGCGCGTCGGATGTCGGGCGTGAGCGGAGGCGGACGCAGCTCGTACTCTCGAGCGAAGCGCGTCAGGAAGTGCTCCGCCAGGAGGAAGACGTCGTCGCCTCGATCACGGAGCGGGGGCAGGCTGATTGGCACCACGCTTAGCCGGTAATAGAGGTCCTGCCTGAAGCGGCCCTTCTGAATCGCGGCCGGCAGGTCAACATGGGTCGCTGCAACTATCCGGACATCGACAGAAACGTCGCGCACGCCGCCCAACCGCCTCACCCGCTTCTCTTCCAGTACCCTCAGCAGCTTTGCCTGCAGCGCCAGTGGCAGGTCACCCACCTCATCAAGAAACATGGTACCTCTGTCAGCTACTTCGAAGAGGCCCTGTTTCGACACCCTGGCATCTGTGAAGGCGCCAGGCTCATATCCGAATAGCTCGGCCTCCAGGAGGTGTTCAGGAAGTGTGGTGCAGTTAATTTCGACAAAAGGGTTTGTAGCCCGCGGACTGTTGTAGTGGACCGCGCGGGCCAGGAGTTCCTTGCCCGTACCCGTCTCTCCCGTAACCAACACGGTGGGAGAGCCCTTGGGGATGACGCGGGATGTTCGTCGCAGCGAAGCCTGGAGCAATGGGCTGTTTCCAATCATCTGAGAGAAGTCGAACCGAGCCCGCTCGTCGGCGGCGAATCGCGCCCCCTTCTCCCGGTCCTGGTAACGCTCTACCCGATCAACCATCCAGCTCCGGCAGAGGCTGACGTCGCCCGGCATTGCGAAGTAGTTCATCGCACCGCCCTGGAGGATCGTCGCGATGGGTCGGTACGATGTCTCTGTGCCAACGACGATTGCCTCAGGCGCCTGCGCTGCCTTCAGCTCGTGAAGAAGCTCAACGGACCGATCCTCCATTCCGGCCACGGAAAGGACCACCCCGCATGCGGATGGTAGAGCGTGGATCTTCCCTACTGTGGATGCTACCTCCAGCTCAGCACCCGCGAATGCGGCAAGGTGCGGCCAGACGTCCGAAAACGAGTCGTTAAGCGCGACGATTGCGATCCGGGGGGGCATTCAGGGTCGCCAGAAACGAAGGTGTCGAGGCTGTGCTGACGAATGTAGTCGCACCGAAAAACGGTTCCAAGCTATTGGGCTTGGGGGCGACATGTGTGTACAGAGGTAACACTCGGTTGTCTCTGTTGTCACGCTTTTCGTTCACGGGTCTCAGCTGCGTCGCGCTATATAACAGCAGGTCGGCTGGAGGCGAGCTCTAGTGGCAACGGCCGGCGAGCTGAAGAGTTCCAACCCGTGCAGCCGCGGCCTTAGAGTGGGAATTGGCAGGTGGTCCGAACGGCCAGCGAGGCCGGGGTGGGCCTTACCCCAACTATACCGTAGGGCGTTGCCGGAGTCTTGGTCCCTAACTTCAACCTGCGCACACACCCGCCGCTCCTCCCAAGCGAACCGATCGTCATGCAGCCTCAGCTCGTCCGGAGTGTCCCGGTCCTGGAGGCGGCGGGTCACTGCTCAAGCTCCCTGATCACAGCGCCGGCGAGTCATGCATCCGGTGGTATCGTGGGTGAGGCCGCAGGATACACATTCCGGATTGCTCCCGGCAAGCTCTCTCCTATTTCAACTCTTTTGTCGGCCGAGACTTAGCAGCCGCCTTCAAGGGTGTGCAATCCGCGGCTCAGGCGTTGCCCTATAGGTTGCGCCAACGGCGAGGCGGCAGATCAGCTCGCCGACGGTGGCCATGCTTCCTGAGGCACCCACTTAATCCCACCACGGGCTCTACGCCTGATCCGCGCTCCACCCCCTGCCGAGGATACCGAAGAACACCTGCACCATCGTCCCCTCTGTCTCGAACATGTGCGCTCCGCCGGGTGGTGTGCCGCAGCTGCCCGGCGAGTAGGCCCCTCCTCCAACTATGTCGATAATCGATGATCACCTCGCAGCCACTTCCCTCGCCAAGTCTCGCCCGCTCTTCCTTCGACACGATGAACCACCCGCGTGGCCCCGCAACTGACCGTCTGTCTCCAATCTACCCGATCCTTCACCTCCGGCCGCCGTACACCCCCAGTGCAACGGCGGTGATGGTTCGAGAAGTGGATGCATCGAAGATCGTTCCCGGATCCGTTCTGGCACTCCACGTCAGCTCGCGGCACCTGGACTGGCAAACGTGCTCCGAGGCGGTGAGCGGCCTGAGGCATCGCTTACCCGCCGTTCCTGTGGTGCTGTCACTCGGTCCCGACATCGGCGACGGGCTGTTTCTCGCCTCACAGGCAGCACGCGCGTCGATCCGAGCGGTCGTGTCGGGAAACATGCCTCTTGGAGAATCACTGCGGCGGCCACTTACTGGTACCAGTACGCTGGGTCCCGACGTCGTTGAGTGGTTGACGCTGTTCGGGCTGCGCCTCTCGCCGACGCTGAACCATCTGGTCTCCCGGATCTTCACTGATGCTCCGCGATTTGCCGAGATCGGCCCGCTGCTGAATGCGATCGGGGCAGCTGAGTCGTCGACACGTTTCAGGTTCAGGAAGAAGGGGCTGCCCGCCCCCAGCAGGTGGCTGCAGGCTGCGAGAGCTCTGCATGCTGCGCTACGGATTCAGCTGGAGCCGGAGAAGTCGATCCTCGCCCATGCCTGTGCGATGGGATATGCGGACCACTCGGCGCTCTGCCATCAGATGAAGAGAGTATTCGGAACGACGCCGGCCGCCGTTCGGGAGACGCTTGGATGGGAATGGCTGCTAGAGCGGTGGGTGCGATCCACGGTACTCCCTGCTAGGCGGTGAGCAGGGCGCCATTTCCCCACCGTTTCGGGTCAAGGGATCGCGATGCTTGATGAGTATCCTGATGACGCACGGCCGTGCACTCACCGCAGGCTCTACCCATCACTCTAACGGTGGAGGGAAAATGGAAGATCACAACCCGATGGTGCTCGCGTTGACCGAGGACGATGCTCTCCAGATCCAGGGGGGAAGCCCCGTTCAGATCGCAACACTGTTCGTAGGTGCTTTCGGAGCGGGGTTCAGATACGGCTACTTCACATTGGCGCCACGTCTGTTCGACTAACCGCGCCGCGGCGTTCACTCATCCATTTAGTGGAGAAACCCTCATGGACCTGTTGATCTTGCAAGTGATGGCGGCCTATCGCGCGAACCCGGTCTTCACCGTCTCCTTTCTACTCTTCTCGGCATTTGTCGGAGCGGTTTTGGGCTATGTTTTCCTTGGGCCCCTCATCTTTCGGTGACAACAGGTTCTCACTCGAACCTTACGGAGTACCATGAATCAGTCGGTAGACATTCTCGGACTTGAGCAGGCGCCAGTTTCAGTCGAGCTGCTGGGAGACGACGAGCTCGCCGGGATCAACGGCGGCCTGGCGCCATGGGTGGTAGGCCTGGCCCTCGCCGGGGGCGCCCTTGGAATTGCCGCGGCCGGCATAATGGTAGGTATGGCCTTCTACTACATCAGCAGGGAGTAAGCACCAGCCCGCATAAAGAGAAGCGCGTCGGCCTGGAAGGCCGGCGCGCTCTCCTATTCTAGGCTGGAGCGGCGTTACGCCGCCGTTATTGCCGTCGATATCCCTCTGGTCGCCAGCACCTTGTCGACAGTCTCACCGATCTTGTTGTTGGGTGTCGATGCGCCTGCCGTGAGGCCCAGGAGGAGCGGCCCGGCAGGCAGCCATTCTTCCGCCTCCACTTCGGGGGCGTTCAGCGGAGTACCGTTCGGCTTGAAGCGGATCGTACCGCGCTCAGGGTCGATACAGTCGGCGTCAGAGATGTGGTAGGTCGTGGTGTAGCGGGAGCAGATGACCGCCAGGTGGTTAGTGTTGGACGAGTTATAGCCGCCGATCACCACCATGATGTCAGGCGGTCCATCCGGCCCTTCCACGATATCCATCACCGCGTCCTGACGCTCCTGCGTGGCTGAGCAGATTGTGTCGAAGGAACGAAAGCGGGAGCTGACATCAAAGCCAGGCTCGCCCGCATATCGCCGCGCCAGGGACTCCCCGATCGCGTTGGCGATGGCGATTGATTCGCCCGCCAGCATCGTCGTCTGATTCGCGCAACCGATTCGCTGAAGGTGCAGATCGGGATCAAATCCAGGGGAGGTCTGCTTTGCGAACCGCTGCATGAAGTCGCTCTTGCTGAGGGCATCAGGCCGCTGCTCGATGAAGGCCATAACGAGATCCGCTTCCTTCATATCGAACACGACGATGTACTGACCGCCTTCATGACGGAAAACCTGGCTCGCGGTAGCTTTCGTCTCCTCGTGATGGTATTTGCCGTGGATCAGAGCCGTGAAGCCGTCACGTGAATACTGATCGACCCGTTTCCAGACGTTCAGGACGCTTCCGCACGTGGTATCCACGAGCGAACAGCCGAGCTTTGAGAGAGCAGCGAAATCTCCAACCGTCACGCCGAACGCGGGAAGGATCACCACGTCCTGAGGCTGGATACGCGAGAAGTCGAAGTGCCCATCGTCACCAGGATACAGGAACTCGATTCCCATCTCCTGGAGCCGATTGTTCACGTGAGGGTTGTGGATGATCTCGCCTACGAGATAGATCCGCCTGTCGGGGAACTGCACGCGAGTCTGGTACGCGTAATCCACCGCGCGGTCGACGCCGTAGCAGAAGCCGAACGAAGCGGCGAGCCAGACTGTTATCGAGTTGTCCGGAGTGCCAAAGGTAGCCTTGTTGCCGGAATCACGAATGACCTCGACCAGACTGCTCTGGTACTCCGCCTGGACAAGGGGCTCTACTTCCTTCGTGAGGCCGAAGCCGCGGCGGAAATATGTAGACTCGAGCTTCGACATTCGATGGAAAATCAGGATTTTGGTTGCCAACCGGCCGCACGAACGGTAACGGCACACTCATGCGATTGCAACCGGATCCGTGCCACTGAGCGGTACCGAAATACCCCTCGCATTCCAGAAAGAGTCGGAATAATATTTGCCCCCGCCGTAGATCTTGTTTTCACCTGATCTGCCCGTCGGTTCGCATCCGCAGGCGCCCCAGCTAAAGGAATAGATTGAAGAGCGGAAAGATGCTGGGTGGGCAGCCTCCACGGCGCGGTGGAAGGTTGTCGGGGCCGAGGCGTGAGACGAAGAAGAGAACGACTTCGCCACAGGTTCTGGCGGTTTTGGTGATCGGGTGCCTGATCCTCGGAACAGTGGCCGGATTCGGCATCGCCCTCGATCGCCAGCTCAGCGGCGGCCTGCTGGCTCAGCGCCGGGAGGCGATAAGCCGCCCCGACTGGGTGCCCTTGCAGGCGCTGCCAGCCTATGTGGCACCGGCATTTACAATGGTAGTGGATCCTGGATTCCAGGAAGGCTCCATCCAGAGTCGCGACCAGCGCCGGACCACCATTCCGCGCGAGCTCGTCCGCCAGATTCACCTGCTGGAAGGGGGCCTCGGCGCGGACGCAAGGGAGCTGATGATGGCGCCGGTGCTGGAGCAGCGTACCTCTCGAAACCAGCTTCTCGAGCTCTACCTCAACCGTGTGGAGCTGGGATCGGCCAACGGCTACCCCGTTTACGGGCTGTACTATGCCGCTCAGGAGTACCTCGGAAAGCAGCCTCAGGAGCTCACGCTGAGCGAAGCCGCGACCCTGGCGGGGCTACTCCTGGAGCCGCGGATCGAGCGGCCGACGGATCAGGCGGGGGCGGTGGGGGTGCGGCGGAATGAGGTGCTGCGGACGTTGCTGAATGCCGGTCTCATCAGTCCCGAGCAGTATTCGCAGGCTATCAGTGAGCGGCTGGCCTTTCAGCCTGGCTTGATGGATATGCCGATGAGCCGAAGGATCCCGTCCCCAGAGGATACTGCGGTTATCCGCCTCCCGCCGCAGTATCTGGAGCTGCTGGAAGAGCCGGATTCGGTAGAGTCGGAGGAGTAGCTCGTGAGAGGTGCCCCTGTGCGAGCCGCCACTCCCCTTCCTGCCGGATAAAAACCCCTGAGAAGCGCACCGAAGCAGCATCCAGCGGAGCCGCGCTGACCTCATAGGTCGTGCTGAACCACGCAACGTTGTTCCCCGGGCCAACTTCCACGACCGGCTCCGTCATGGCAACCTCACCCTGCGAGAAAAGGTCGACCAGCGCGTTCACCGGAGCGTTCGAAGTGCTGTCCTCATCTGCTTCCAAGCCGAAGAATCCAGCTCCCGAAAGCGGCACCAGCGCCGCTATCAGCGCCGGATTGTCTCTCCTCTGAGCTGCCGCAGCCGTGGAGATCAGGCGGTCTGTCAGCTCCTCGCGTGACGCTTCTATCTCCCCGGCCGGTGTGTCAATAGGATCGATATAGCTCTCCGGTGTCCGCTCGATTTTGCAGGCGCTGAGCGCCACAAGGGTTGCCGCCGCGAGCTTACAGAAACGTCTCAAGATCATCCGGGGTAGAAGGGAAGGACTGCTGCACCAAATTGCTCCCCTGCGACTGCATGTCAAGAAGCCACGGCTGCATGCGAAGGTAGGGAAGTTGTTTGTTTGCCTGCACCTGCCCAAGTTGATTCATGACCTCGCGAAGTAGCGTTCAAGGAGCGGCGAAGTAGATGATCTGGTTCGGTAATCTCAATCAAGTCGTAGTTGCCCCTAATCATGTCGGGCTTGGTCTGGCTTCCGAGGAAGCCCGGATGCAGCTTGCGCTCGAGCGTGTGGCTGAGTCGGCGCCGGGGCTCTCGGGCTCAGCCCGCGTCAGCGCGCTCGCGGCGACCGGGTGGGTGGATCATCCCACTGCGGAGCGGCTCCTTCCGCTCTACCGGCAGTTCGACCCCGACAGGCACTTTTCCGAGTATGTGCGACGCCTCTCCTTCCGGGGCAAAATTGCCGCCGAAGAGTTCAGGGCGGGTGTGCGCTGCATTGTCGAAGAGGTGACGGGAAACGGCTGGATCGATCAGGTGGGACCCGAGCCCTGCGTTCGCTTTGCGACCCAGGAGTACGAGGGGGTAGTGCTGGCGCAGCCTGAGGTCGGCTTCACTATCAACGGGAAGACGCGTGAAGCTATCGAGGCCGCAATCGAGGAGATGCCGGACGTCCTCGCAATCGTCGCCAGGAACTTCGAGCGCGCGGCTGCTGAGCAGCTCTCCGGCATCCTGCACCGGAGTGGCGTTCGAGGAACGCTGCTGACGGTGAACCTGCTGTTGGGACTCAGGGCTACCGCGCTCCGCTACCAGCCGCGGCTCCCCCGGGTCGTCGATGTGCTTTCGATCGGTGGGGCTATGAAGTCAGCAGATCTCGCCCGCCTCGGCGAGCGCGAACTCGCAGCCTGATCGTCCGACCTGGACCTGCTAGAGCAGATCGTACTGCTCCACGGACCTGCCAGTATCCTCTTCATCATCACCGAACTCCTCGAGGACTGCGGTAGCGGCAGGCGACTCAGCGGCTTCGATAACCTCGTTCCGGAACTTCCCCTGATCAGCGTCAACTGCCGAAGCTGCCTCTTCCGCGGAAGCTGAGAGCAGAGGAGTCTCAGGCTCTGCGCCCGCAGCGCCAAAGCTAGTCTCCAAACCAGTTCCTGCCCCGCTCGGCTTCTCGTTCTGATTGCCCGCCACACGGGTTACGGTCGCGACACGAGCGCCGCCAGGCATGCTGGCGACCTTCTCTAATGCTTCTCCGCACGGCCCCGTCGGTACCTCATCGGTGCGCAACCGGACGGTGGTGCCGCCGGGGCTGAGCAGCATCAGGTCATCGCCCGGGAGCACCTCCCTGGCAGCGACCAGCTTTCCACTCTTCGCCTCGACCGCAAATCCGATGACGCCGCGGCCGTCGCGCTTCTGGTGGGCAAACTGATCGACGGGTATCCGTCTCCCATGTCCTCGCTCGCTGACTCCGCACACCGTTGCTTCGCGCCGAAGGAGGACGGAGCCCACCAGCTGGTCCTCCTCCCCCAGCTTCATCCCCCGGACCCCCTGCGCCGCACGCGCCATCTCCGGCACTTCCGTCTCGGCAAACCGGATGACCCGCCCGTCGCGGCTGACCAGGAGGAGGTCTCCATTTCCGTCAGAGAAATGGACGTCCAGCAGCCGATCACCTTCCTTCAGGTTGATGGCGATCACGCCTCCGGCCCGGGGGGTACCGAACTGCTCCAGCGATGTCCTCTTCACCATCCCCTGCTCGGTGACGAAGACGAGCACGCCCTCCTTCGCCTGACGGGCGATGGGGAGCAGCGCACTGACGCTGACATTCTTTCCCAGACCCAGGAGCTGGTCCAACGGCTTACCGCGTGAGCTGCGCTCCACCTCCGGGATATCCGAAACTGTGACGGTGTGGGCCTGCCCCTCCGTTGTAAAGAACATCAGCGGATCGGCAGTGCTGGCGGGGAAAACGTGCTCGAGATAGTCGTCGCCATAGCGTTCCATCTCGGCGATCGCTTTCCCGGACGTCAGGCGCCGGCGGTACAGATACATCGGGATCTGCTTCGCGAAGCCTTCATGGCTGACCGTCACCACCACGTCCTCCTGCGCGACCATTGCCTCGATCATCGACTCCGGCTTGCCATCTACGATGCGCGTCCTTCTAGCGTCGCCGTAGGTCTCGATCATCCCTGCCAGCTCGCGCCGGATCTCCTGGAGCTGAAGAGCTGGATCAGCGAGGAGCATGTCCAGCTCGGCCACTCGCTTTTGCAGCTGCTCCAAACGATCGCGCACGTCGCGGGTTTCGAGCTGCGTCAGACGGTGGAGACGCATCATCAGGATCGCATCCGCCTGCCGATCGGAGAGCGTGAACTCCTCGATGAGCTTCGCGGCTGCCGCCTCCCGTTGACGCGAACCCCGGATGATCTCGATGACCCGGGTGATGTTGTTGAGTGCGATGAGGAGACCTTCCAGCACGTGCGCTTCTTCGAGCGCCCTCTCCCGTTCCCAACGCGAGCGGCGGACGATCACGTCGATGCGGTGGTCCCGGAAGCGCTCCAACATCTCCTTGAGCGTGAACTCGCGCGGGATCGCGTTGTCCAGCGCCAGGCTGATCACTCCGAAGGTTGCTTGAAGGGCCGTCCACTTGAGCAGCGACCGGAGGACCTTCCTGGCGTCAGCGCCGCGCTTCAGCTCGATGACCAGCCGGATTCCGTCCCGGTCCGACTCGTCACGAAGGTCCGAGATATCGGGAGCCTTCCCCTTCTTCGACAGATCGGCGATCTGCTCGATGATCCTGGTCTTGCTTGTCGCATAGGGAATTTCGGTCACCACGAGCTGCTCGCGACCTCCCCGCCGCGTCTCCTTCCCGATCCGCGCCTGCATGACGATCCTGCCTCGGCCAGTCTCGTAAGCTTTCCGGATCCCGTCGTACCCTACGATAAGCCCGCCTGTCGGGAAGTCCGGCCCAGGGACGAACTTCATCAGGTCGTCCAGCGTGCACTCTGGGTAGTCGAGAAGGTGGATCGCGGCGGCGCCGATTTCCCTCAGGTTGTGAGGGGGGATGTTGGTGCTCATCCCGACTGCGATCCCGCTGCTTCCGTTGATCAGTAGGTTGGGGACCGTGGATGGGAGGACATTCGGCTCCTCCAACCGGTCGTCGAAGTTGGGGGAGAAGTCGACGGTCTCCTTGTCGATGTCGGCGAGGAGCTCTGTGGCTATCGGGGCGAGGCGAGCTTCGGTATAGCGATAGGCGGCGGCCGAATCTCCATCGATGGATCCGAAGTTTCCCTGCCCCGCAATCAGTGGGTAGCGGAGGGAGAAATCCTGAACCATGCGGACCATCGCGTCGTATACCGCGGTGTCACCGTGCGGGTGGTACTTACCGAGCACGTCACCCACCACGGTTGCGCTCTTCTTGAACGGCCGTGCGGGTGAGAGCCCCGCCTCGTGCATCGAATAGAGGATTCGGCGATGCACGGGCTTCAGCCCGTCACGGACATCGGGAAGAGCGCGCTGCACGATCACGCTCATCGAATAGTCGAGGAAGGATTGTTTCATCTCGTCCTCGATCATCCGCATCACTACGCGGTCCCGCTGGTTCGACACTTGTCTGGCTGCTGAAGATTCGGGGTGTGTTCGGGAGGTGGCAGGCCCGCATCATGCGACCGCGGCAGGGCTGCCGCAACCCCCAAACCGAGAGCTGCGCTTCCATGATGGATTTTCCGGGATCATATCAGCGGCCGATCGAACGGGTCGTGCTGCTCGGCTTCATGTGTTCCGGAAAAAGCACTGTCGGTGAGTCGCTCGCGCGGCGGCTCGGGTGGAGCTTCGTGGACTTCGATGTGGAGATCGAAAAGGTGGAGCAGCGGCCGGTGTGGGAGATCATCGAAAGCCGCGGGGAGGAGTACTTCAGGGCTCTGGAGGCTGATCTCACCGAAGCTGCATCGCAGCAGCGCTATCTGGTTATGGCGCCTGGAGGAGCGTGGATCACGCGGCCGGAGCTGCTGGACCGCCTGCGGGTGGGGACGCTTTCCATCCGGCTGATGGTGTCGCCGGAGGAAACCGTTCGCAGATTGAGAGAAGACTCTATCGCCCGTCCCCTGCGGGATGAGGTAGATCCAACCGGGACGGTAGCAGCGATGATGGCCGACCGGGAGCAGCTCTACCGCCTGGCCGACGTCGCCGTCCCGGCCGAAGGACGATCAGTAGAGGATATTGCTTTCGAGATCGAACAGGTGGTTCGTACCCGGAGGAGCGCGTTCGGATTGGCTACCTGACGATCGATGCGGCGGAATAAGACCTATGGAGGGCATCCACCAGTGCCTGCCGCATCTCGGCTGAACAGAAGGGTGCGCCGCGGGGAGGCCGAGCAGCTCTGGGAGTTTGGGCTGAGCAGAGCGGCTGCGTTGCGGGGGGATGGCTTGCCTATAGCTCTTCCAGCTCCTCCTCCAGCTCCATCGCGAGTGTAGGGTGACCATGCCGGTTCGCCGCTGCGATTCCATCCTGGTAGGCACTTCGAGCTTCGTCGGCGAGGCCGAGCTTGAGTAAGGCGCGTGCCAGGCGCCCGTAAGCGTTCCCCTCGTCGTCGCTGGCGCTGAGGTAAGCGCGCAACTGAGAGACTACCTCCTCCCACGCCTCCATCCGCTCGTACTCGAGCGCGAGCCCAAAGCGCGCCCTTGCATCTGCGGGCCGCGCGTCGAGCATGCGCTGAAGAGCTTCGATTCGGCTGTTGCTCACGCCCAAGCCACTCCAGGTAGAATCAGTGGCGAAGTGCCTTGACTGCTACCGCACCCGCAATGATGCCTAGCGCCGCCGCACCTCCGATGAGAGCAGCCCTTTCCGGCGCCACGGAAGCGACTTCGTCACGCCACTGACTCCAGCGAGGGGCCCGGTCCGGAGGACTCGTCCTCTTTGAGCCGCCGCCGAGTGGAGTTTCGTCGCCCACCGTGGCCTCGAGGCCACAACCTTCGCAAACGCCAAGACCCGAGGCCCTGCCGGTGCGGTTTGTAAAGACGATCTGGTTACCGCAGGTCCGACAGATCTCCCCGGCGGGGAGCGGGCGCACCGACGCGTATAGAGTGTTTCTACCGACCCCCAGCTCGTCCACGATTTCATCCACCGTCTGGCTGCTGGTCCAGTAGAGGTCGTTCAGCTTCTGGTTCTGTATATCGCTAATGGTGCGCTCCATCTTCTCTCGCCATACCTGGGAATGAACACATCCGCGTGCATTGCCTGCAGCACTCCCCGTGCCGCACGATACTGAGGAAAGGCGGTATCGCGTTGTCGCGGCGCGATACGAAGTTTACCTTTTCCGGCTCGATTCCTCGTATATGTCTTTACCTCAAGCGTTCTAGTTGCAAGTAGAAGAGGGTGATCGCTCAGCGTCGCCGGAGCCGACAGGGATAGTGGCTGGAGACGCGAAAGGCGAAGGGCCTGGGCAGCGCCGTGCGCTGACGATCCTTTTCGTCACCGTCTTCATCGATTTGCTCGGCTTCGGGATCGTCATCCCTCTTCTTCCGCTATATGCGGAGGAGTTCGGCGCTTCAGCGGTAACTGTCACCTGGCTGGTTGCGGTGTACTCGCTCATGCAGTTCCTGGTCGCACCGTGGTGGGGGGCACAGTCGGATCGGTATGGAAGGCGGCCGATCCTCCTCATTGGCCTTTTTGGGTCGGGAATATCCTATCTCGTTTTCGGCCTCGCAGGATCGCTGGCACTTCTTTTTGCTGGTCGACTTCTGGCGGGAGTGATGGGTGCAAACATCGGCGTCGCCCAGGCTTACGTGGCTGATGTCACCTCGATTGAGGACCGGGCGAGAGGCATGGGTGTGATCGGGGCGGCGTTCGGGCTGGGGTTCATCTTCGGACCGGTAGCCGGCGGATTGCTGGCCCCTTTCGGTATGGCAGTCCCTTTTCTCTGCGCGTCGGCGCTCGCATTTCTAAACGGATTCCTTGCGATCTTCTGGCTCCCCGAATCTCGGATGGCTGCAGAGCGTGTGGAGCCGGGAGGCTCCGGGGTGGGTGCGCGAGCCCGGCGCCTGGCGGTGCTCTCGCGTGATCCGGCCATGCGCGGCCTGTACATCGCCTTCTTTCTGATCACGTTCGCCTTCGCAGGATTGGAAGCGACTCTGTCGCTGTGGGCGGACCGACGCTGGAGCTTTTCTGCGGCGGAGGTCGCCTACCTGTTCGGATATCTGGGCTTAGTGGTCACCATAGTGCAGGGCGGCCTCGTGGGGCCGATCGTGCGGCGGCTGAGCGAGAGACGAGCAGCCCTGCTTGGTTCGGCTCTTTTCGGCCTTGGCCTCGTGGCAACGGCTCTTGCTCCGAACCTGATCATGCTCTGCGTAGCGCTGGCCGTTCTTGGGTTTGGTCAAGGTTTGGCTGTGCCGGCGGTATCTGCGCTTATTTCGATCGTTGCACCGTTGCGGGAGCAAGGTCAGCTGCTGGGCGTGTCCCAGTCTCTTTCCGCGCTCGGCCGAGTCTTTGGACCGCTTTGGGGCGGCCTCGCTCTCAGCCGCCTTGGACTCGGCGCCCCGTATTTCTCGGCGGCAGCGGTAGTGCTCCTCGCGGCCTTGGTTCTCTTCTTCTCGCTCACTGCCGACGTCTCGGACCACCGGCAGGCTGAAGTCGTTTGATCAAGCCGCCGCGGCTCCGTCCGGGAGCGAGAATCTCGCTGGTTGCGGCGGCGGGGCCTCTGGCCGAAGGCGCTGTGGAACGTGCCATGGCGCTGGTCGAGTCGCTGGGTTGGGTCCCGCTCCCGGGTCAGCATGCGCGGAAGCGAACGGGCTATCTGGCGGGGTCCGATGACGAGCGCGCAGCGGATCTACAGGAGGCGCTGGACTCCGGCGATAACGATGCGATCTGGCTCCTGAGAGGCGGCTACGGAACGATGCGCATCCTCCCCCGTCTAGACCTCCGCCCGCTCGGGGGCCGGCCACGGCCGCTCATCGGTTTCAGCGACAATACCGCGCTTCACTTCGAGGCTCAGCGCCAGGGTGTCGTGTCCTTCCACGGGCCTCATGCTGCCGCTGCGTCCATGCCCGACTTCTCCTTAGAGAATCTGACTCACCTGCTGACCAACCCGGAACCATTCGGGCTGCTTGCTTTTGTTTCTCCAGGCGGGCGAGCAACAACAATCACCGCAGGCTCGACAACCGGGCGGCTCATCGGCGGCAACCTTTCCCTGTTAGCGGCCACTGTTGGAACTCCATACCAGGTTAGATCGCGCGGATCCATCCTCTTCATCGAGGAGGTGAGTGAGCCCGTGTACCGCGTCGACCGAATGCTGTCCCAGCTGCTTCTGGCGGGTATCTTCGAGGGGGTGGCTGGTGTTGCTCTGGGAGCCTTCAGCGAGTGCCCTGACGAGGGCAGCGCAACGCTTCCCGCAACTATTGAGGTCATTCAGGATCGACTGGCGAAGCTGGGTGTTCCGGTGGCTTTCGGGTTCCCATTCGGCCACATCGATCATACGTGGACCCTGCCGATGGGGGTCGAGGCATGCCTCGATGCGTCTCTTGGTACTTTGGAGCTTCTGGAGGGCGCTGTAGTCTGATGAGTTCGACCCTTTCCGCATGGACCCGTTTTCCCGTAGGGCTTGAAGAGGGGCCTGATGAAGCGTTCCACGTCCATGCGTTCACCCTCCCCGGTTGCGTCGGCAGTGGGCCTACACGAGACGATGCTCTGGCGTCTTTCCAGTCGGAGCTTACCGCATGGCTCGACTTCCTCGGATCGCAGGGGGAGGTGCTTCCCGACCCGAGTCGCGAGATAGAGATTGCAGTCGACGAATGGATCGCGACGGAAGCTGATGTAGCGGTGGGAGACAGCGACGTTCTGTTTGCCTCCGACCTGGTGCCACTTACCGAGCCTGAGCTTCTAAGAGGGGTGAGGCTGCTCGGAGCACTTCGGGGACGGCTTCTCCCCAGAATTCGGCGGGCGAAGGACGAAGAGCTGGAGAGAGTCGGAAGCGAGGAGTGGAACCTCCGTGTCATCATCGACGAGCTTGCACGTGCGCAGTGGTGGACCCTGACCCGGCTCGGCGCCTCTCCGCTGGCCGAGGTTCCCCCGAATGCAGTCGCGAGGCTCGACACCGCGATGGCATTGGTAATCCAGCACTTTGCTCATTTGAACGCTGAAGCACGGGAAACACACGTCGAGCTCGACGGTGAGGAGTGGACGCCGAGGAAGGTGCTAAGGCGACTGCTCTGGCTGGAGTGGAGTCTCGGTGGGGCGGCGCTCGATCTCCTCGATCTGCAGGGGGCGGCCGAGTGAAGATCTATACGCGGACGGGGGACACAGGTGATACTGGCCTTTTCGGGGGAGGCCGCGTTCCAAAGGATGATCCCCGCGTCGATGCCTACGGCGAGGTGGACGAGCTCAACGCGGTGATCGGCTGGGTGCTTTCCGCAATCGAGGCTGCGGATCCCGAGTGGCGTCTCTCGGAGCGGTTTCGCCAGGTTCAGGAGGATCTCCTGGCCATTGGCGCGCACCTGGCGACACCGTCGGAGAGAGCGTCGGCGGGAGCAGCCTCGCATCTTCCACCGCTCCCGGCGGAACGCGCGGGTGAGATGGAAGCATGGATGGACGAGGCCGAGCTCGAGCTTTCTCCCCTCCGCAGCTTCATCCTTCCCGGGGGAACGGAAGTGGCTTCCCGGCTCCACGTTGCCCGGACCGTGTGCCGCCGGGCGGAGCGGCGGGTGATTACATTGAAGGCAGCCTCGCAAGTCGAGATTGCGATTGTGGTGTATCTGAACAGGCTGTCGGATCTTCTCTTCACGCTTGCCCGCCTCGCCAATCAGCGACAGGGTCGGGAAGATGTGCCGTGGGTGGGTCGGCGTTGATCCAGTTCTTTCTAATTCAGGAGTAGTTCTATGCCATATCCGGAGATCCTGGTTCGACCGATGCGCGAAGAGCTTACGCGAATCGGAGTCAGTGAGCTGAAGACGACCGAAGAAGTTGAACGCGCGCTTGCCGAGGGTGGCACCAATCTGGTTGTGGTGAACTCCGTCTGCGGTTGTGCGGCTCGGAATGCACGTCCCGCGGTGGCGATGGCACTCCAGCACGAGGTGCGGCCGGATCGGGCCACGACGGTTTTCGCGGGACAGGATGTTGAGGCAACCGCAGCCGCGCGCAGCCATTTCCACGGCTATCCGCCTTCGTCCCCGTCGATCGGGCTATTCAAGGATGGCGACCTCGTCTTCATGCTGGAGCGCCACCAGATCGAAGGTCGCGATGCTGATCAGATTGCCGACGATCTGGTGAATGCGTTCGATCGATTCTGCGCCCCGAACGCGGAACAGTAATTCCTCCGCTCGGGCATAGTCATGAAGTCCCTCACAGGAGCGAAGCATGGCAGGAGCGGCCCGAACCGAGGCACCTTTCGTCCCGTTGGGCGATGTAAAGCTCGACACCCTCACGAAGATCTACTTCAGCGGGCTGAAGCACGATCGACCTGATGCGATGATGTACGAAGCGGGAGGGAAGTGGCTTACCCTCTCGCATCGTGAGGTCTCTTCTCAGGTGGAGAGAGCTGCGGCCGGCCTGGCGTCGCTTGGTATCGGCCGGGGCGATCGGGTGGGGCTACTCTCCGAAAACCGGCCCGAATGGGCAATCTCGGACTTCGCCGCTTTAGGGCTGGGGGCGATCGACGTTTCGATCTATGCCACCCTGCCCTCGCGCCACGTCCAGCACATCCTCGAGGACTCGGGCGCGAAGCTCATCTTCGTCTCCAATGCCGAGCAGTACGCGAAGATCGTCGAAATCAGAGCTCAACTTCCCGCGCTGCAGTCTGTAGTCGTCTTCGATTCCGCCGCGGCTGGAGAGGGGGTCATCACCTTCAAGGATCTCCTGAATCTCGGTGAACGGCACACAGCGGAAGGGAAGTTCCCTGGCATCGAGGAAACTTCTGCATCCATTGGGCGTGATGACGTGGCAACCCTGATATATACCTCCGGAACCACCGGCGATCCTAAGGGGGTGATGCTGACTCACTTCAATATCGCCTCGAACGTAGCAGCGACGAACCAGCACGAGATCTTCGACGTAGAGCCGGGCTTCATCGCGCTCTCCTTTCTGCCCCTCTCCCACTCGTTCGAGCGGATGGTCGACTACTACTGCTGGTGGTCGGGGGTCTCGCTCGCCTACGTGAGCTCCGTCGATAAGGTCGCCGAGAGCATGCTGGCCGTGCGGCCGCACCTCGTGGCTGCCGCGCCGCGTATCTTCGAGAAGATCTACGGCAAGGTGATGGGCGCGACGGGAGTGAAGCGAGCCCTGGTGATGTGGGCCAAGAAGGTCGGCGAGGCTGCGGTAGAAGCCCGGCTCCACGGAAAGCAGACGGGTCCCGTCGGCGTCCGGGAGAGACTTGCGGACAAGCTTGTCTTCTCCAAGCTCCGGGCGCGCACCGGCGGACGTATCCAGGCCTTCGCATCGGGTAGCGCGCCCTTGTCGGCCGATATCGCGAAGTTCTTCTGGGCTGCCGGACTTCCCCTGTACGAGGGGTATGGCCTGACCGAAACCTCACCCGTTCTCACCGTCAACAAGCCTGGCAAGGTGAGACTGGGCTCAGTAGGTCTGCCTCTGCCGGGAACCGAGCTGAAGCTGGGACCGGAGGGGGAGATACTCGCCCGTGGGCCGCAGGTGATGAAGGGCTACTTCGGGAAGCCTGAAGCGACCGCCGAGACGCTCGATGCCGACGGATGGTTCCATACCGGCGATGTCGGCGTGATCGACGCAGACGGCTTCCTCACCATCACCGATCGTATCAAGAACCTGATTGTCACAGCAGGCGGTAAGAACGTCGCACCCGCTCCCATCGAGAATGCGGTGGCAATGTCGCCATATATCTCGCAGGTTGTGATGATTGGGGATCGAAAGCCGTTCACCGCCCTGCTTGTGGTGCCGGACTACGACAATCTAAAGGTCTGGGCGAAGGAGCAGGGAATCGCATCCGCCGAGCTGAGTGGATTGGCAGCGAACGCACGCGTCCACGAGTTCCTGGAGAAAGAGGCGCTCAGCCGCCTGACCGGGTTCGCGCGGTACGAGGTACCGAAGAAGGTCGCGATCGTCGCTGACGAGTTCAGCGTCGAGTCGGGAGAGATTACTCCCACTCTGAAGGTGAAGCGAAAGGTCGTGGAGGCAAACTACAAGCAGCTGATCGAGCAGATCTACGCGGCTGGCACGGCGGATTGATCAATCCGCCGCCACCAGATCAGCGAACTTCCGACATCAGCGCCAGCATGTTGCCTTCAGTGTCTCTGAGGAAGCACATCCAGAGCTCGTGATCCGGCATCTTCGCAATGAGGTGCGGAGCGTCCTCGAACTTCGCCCCCCGCCTGCCCATTGCCTGATACGCTTCGTTGATGTCCGACACTGAGTAGTAGAGGATCGAGGCCGGGTGGTCGAATTCCGGCTTCTCTGCGATCCCCATCATCAGGCGAACGTCACCTATCCTGAAGAAGGCCGCCTGCGGGATCTCGAAAAGGAAGTCCAGGCCGAGTACGTCCCGGTAGAACGAAACAGCGCGCGGCAGATCCTGTACATTGATCGCGATCTGGCCGAGACGCGTCGGGCGGGACTCTGACGAAGTTCGCATTAGCGTGGGATCGTACGGTAGGGGATAATCCTATGTTATCCAGTCTGCAGCTCCTGCTTTCCAGCCGCAATGCGGACCGCGGAGCCAGCGGCATCTCCAGGCTGAAACTGAGAAGAGCTCTGTTTACAAGCGATTCCGGGGAAGCGGTAGTCGCTGCACCGGATCAATCACGAGGGGAATACGATGGGCGAGAGATCGGCCCGGGATGAGATGAAGCCTGCTGACTGGAAGGAGCGCTCGCGCGCGCGCGTCGAAGAGATCCTGCGCGACCCCCACAAGAGGCGGCTGCTGATCGGTCTGTCGCTCGTCGCCTTCCTCTCCGGCGGAATGGGAGTCGCCGTCGGAGCGTGGACGCAGGCGTGCGCAGGCGGTTGTCCGACTCAGGAGCAGATCGAGGGGTTTGCGCCGCAGCAGGCGACCGAGATCTACGACTCCGAGGGGGGGCTGGTAGGTCTCTTCTATCGCGAGCGTCGACAGCTCATCTCTCTCGCCGATCTCCCTCCCCACGTGCCGCTGGCGTTCGTTGCCATCGAGGACCGTCGTTTCTTCGAGCATAGAGGTGTCGACATTCGGCGCATCTTGGGCGCGGTGGTCGACAACGTCTTCAATGGCTTCGGCGCCTCGGGTGCCAGCACCATTTCGATGCAGCTCGCCCGTAATCTATTTCCTGAGCAGCTCCCCAGGGGCGAAACGAGCTTCCGCCGCAAGATCGCTGAGGCCAAACTGGCGCTCGAGATGGAGCGCGAGATGTCCAAGGAAGCGATCCTCGAGCTGTACATGAACCACATCTTCCTGGGAGCCGGAGCGTACGGAGTGGAGGCAGCGGCCCGCACCTTTTTCAACAAGCCGGCTGCGGAGCTGACGGTGGTTGAAGCGGCTACCCTGGCCGGGCTGCCTCAGGCACCCTCCGCGTACAACCCGCGGCGAAACCCTGATGCGGCTCGAGGGCGACGAAACATCGTGCTTGCTGCTATGGCAAGTACGCAGGTGATTACCGAAGAGGAAGCGGAAGCAGCCCAGGCGACTCCCCTCAATCTGTCACCGCCGGCGGGTGTGCAGAACGCCCCGTACTTCGTCGAGCAGCTGCGCCGGGACCTGGAGGATCGCTTCGGAGAGCTGCTTTACACCGGAGGGCTGCGGATCCACACGACGCTCAGCTCGAAGCTGCAGGAAGAGGCGGAGACCGGGTTGGAGGAGCAGCTGACGCGGGTGGAGAATGGTGATTACGGCGGATATCGCTACACCACCTACGCGGAGTTCGCTGAGCGGCTGGAGCAGGCCGGCGCGGAGGCGACGAGCACGCCATACCTCCAGGGGACGGTGGTGGCTATGAATCCCTACAACGGGGACGTGCTCGCGCTGGTCGGCGGACGCGACTTCAGGCATTCGCAGTTCAACCGGGCGACACAGGCGCTCCGCCAGCCTGGTTCTGCCTTCAAGCCGTTCGTCTATGCAGCTGCCCTGGAGAAGGGGAGATCGCCGCTCTACTCCCTGTCGGACTCCAGGATCTTCATGACGATGCCCGACGGTCAGCAGTGGGCTCCGCGGAACTATTCCGGGGAGTATGGCGAGAGCATGTCGCTCCGCGAGGCCCTGAAGGACTCGCGTAACATGGTCGCCATTCGGTTGGGCCAGGAGACAGGGGTCGAGGCCGTGAAGGATCTCGCTCGCAGAGCAGGAATCCGCACCCCAATTCCGTCGTATCCGTCGGTATTCATTGGCGCCGCGGGAGTCTACCCGATGGAGATCGTCAGCGCCTACGCCGCCTTTGCGAACGGCGGGCTGCGCATTCAGCCGCGCTACATCACCCGGATCGAGGATGCGGAGGGGCGGGTGATCTGGGAGCCGGCTTCCACGCCACGCGTAGCCTTCGCTCCTTCCGTTGCCTGGATCATGACTGACATGATGCGGGGGGTGGTGGATGGAGGAACCGGGTACGCGGCTCGAAATCCAAGTATCGGTAACCTTCCGTACGAGATCCCCGCTGCCGGGAAGACTGGCACCACCAACGACGCAACTGACGTCTGGTTCGTAGGTTACACGCCGCAGGTGCTGGCAGGGGTGTGGATCGGATTCGACCAGCCTCAGCGCATCTCCGGAGGGGCGACCGGTGGTGGTTTCGCGGTGCCGGTATGGGCACGCCTTGTGCGAAAGTACTACGAGGATCGGGAGCCGCCGCCGCCGTGGGAAAGGCCTGCAGATGTTGCAGTTAGACGCATCAGCCGGTGGACGGGACAGGCGGTCACGGAGGACTGTCCGTACGGTGCCGGATCGGTATCGGACTACTTCGTACGCGACGCGGCGCCCGCTCCAGGCTGCGATCCTCCGCAACTCCGCGGTGATCCGCAGCCGCACCTGCCGGGCAGGGCAGTGCTCCCGGGTCAGCCGCGAGTTCCAACGGAAGCCGACTTCCTTGATCGCATCGAGCTACCCGACCGCCAGCGCCAACGGCAGTGATGTAGCCATGCCTGACTAAGGATCGGCGCTGTGAAATTGAAGCGACCCATTCCTCTGAACGCCAAGCGCGCGGTCATAGGAGTTTTCGGAACCCTCGCAGGGCTGGGCCTCCTACTTTTCTCCTGGATCTGGGTCGCCCCCTGCGCCCTCGGAGGCTGTGCTCCGCTTGACGAGCTGGCGGAGTATCAGGCTGAGGGTTCAGAGCTTCTCGACATCGATGGCCAGGCGTTCGCGACGCTGGCCACCGTCAACCGCCGTATCGTCTCCCTCGACTCACTCCCCGAATATCTCCCTCAGGCTGTGGTAGCGATCGAAGACAGACGCTTCTACGACCACGGCGGCGTGGACCTTTTCCGCACCGCCGGTGCACTCGTCAGCAATGTGCGGGCGGGCGGAGTCGCGGAGGGAGGCAGTACGATCACCCAGCAGCTAGCGCGGAACCTCTTCCCTGACTGGCTCCCGTATCAGGATAGAAATGTCCGCCGGAAGATCATGGAGGCGCGGGTTGCCCGGCAGATCGAGCGCAGCTTCAGCAAAGACAAGATCCTCGAGCTCTACCTCAACCATATCTATCTCGGCAGCGGTGCGTACGGCATCGACGCCGCAGCGCAGACCTACTTCGGAAAGCCGGCCTCCGAGCTGACGCTGATGGAGGCTGCAACTCTCGCGGGCCTTCCTCAGGCGCCGTCGCAGGCCAATCCCAAAGAAGACGTCGAGCGCGCGACGCGCCGGCGGGATCTCGTGCTCGACCAGATGGTCGACGCCGGGTACATCGATCAGGCCCAAGCTGAGGAGGCGAAAGCGGAGGCGATCACCGTCGTTGAGGACAGCAACGACGAGCCGACAGGGCCGATGGGTTCCTACTTCGTCGAGCGGGTGCGGCAGGAGCTCGAGGAGACCGTTGGCAGCCGCTTCTACACCGCCGGTCTGCAGATCCACACGACGCTCGACGCGACGGTTCAGGCTTCGGCGGAGCAGGAGCTGAATCGGCAGCTCGCTGCATTGGAGAGCGGGCGCTTCGGAGCGTTCAGGCACAGCACGTATGCGCAGGCGGAGGAAGGCGCTGCAGAAACGGAGTACCTGCAGGGCGCGGTCGTCGTGATGGACGTCGCAACCGGCGAAGTCCGGGCGCTCGTAGGAGGTCGCGATTTCGCTGATTCCAAGTTCAACCGCGCGACGCAGGCGCTTCGCCAGCCCGGCTCTGCCTTCAAGCCGTTCATCTACGCAAGTGCTCTGGAGCGATTCCGGACACCGTCGCACCCGGTTGAGGATTCCCCGCTGCGGCTGACGCTGGCGGGTGGCCAGGTCTGGGAGCCCAAGAATTACACGGGCACGTACGATGGGCCCATCACGATGCGCGAGGCGCTGGCGCGCTCGAAGAACACCGCAACGGTTCGGCTCGCTCAGGAAGTCGGTTTAGGATCGGCTATTCAGATCGCGCACGACCTTGGAATAAGCTCAGAAATTCCCGACAATCCGGCAGCAGCACTCGGTACCGCCGAAGTTAGGCCGATCGAGCTGGTCGGCGCCTATGCGGCTTTCGCCAATGGCGGGAGGCGAGTGGAGCCGCACCTGATCCGGAAGGTGGTCGATCGGAATGGCCGCACCCTCTGGGAGGCCCGGGTGGAGCAGGCCCAGGTTCTCGATCCAGCAGTCGCTTTTGTGCTCACGACCATGCTTCAGGATGTCGTCAGCCTTGGAACGGGAACGGCCGTGCGGGCAGTCGGCTTCGGGGGCGCGGCCGCCGGCAAGACCGGGACGACCAACGACGCCTCGGACGTCTGGTACGTCGGCTACACGCCCGAGTTGGTGGCTGGTATCTGGATGGGCTTTGACGATCCCAAGACGATCGTGCGGGGCGCTTCGGGAGGTACGCTCGCCGCCCCCGTGTGGGGGCGGATGATGAATACCATCTACGCGAATCGGCCCGCGCCCGGCAGTTGGCAGGAGCCGAGCGGTGTTACCACGGCGCTGGTTGACCGGGTGACTGGTTCCGCAGTGAGTGAGTTCTGCCCGCCGCAGGGTCCGACCTATACCGAGTACTTCATCCGATCGTCTCCGCGGCAGCAGGCGTGCGCGTCGCAGTACGAGCTGCAGCCGCGGTACACGTACAGCGATACTAGCTGGATCGATGAGGAGTGGAGCAGCTTCGAGTACGAGTACCCGATCAGTGGTGCCGAAGAAGTCTCTGGAGTCGAGTGGCCCGAGCTCGAGGCACTCCGCAGGCGTATGGAGATTCAGCAGCGAACGGGTGGCGCTCTACCGCAGGATCCTGCTGCGCTGGGAACCCCGCTTCCGGGAGCCGCGCCGAGGAGCCGAGTCCCACAGGCAGCACCCACGCGGCCCGCCGCCGGGCAGCCCGCGGCGATCCCGCAACCCGCGCCCGGACCTGCGGATCCGGCTGGCGCACAGACGCCCGCTCCGTCGGCGCCACCAGCGCAAACGCCTGCTCCAGCACCTGAACAGGCGCCCACGGATGAACCATCGGACGAGCCGGCGCCGCCGACTGTGCTGGGGGACCCCGTCGGGAGATAGGACGACTGATTGATTGGTACCGGGCCGCCTGGCGCCGGACAGCGGCCCGGGAACCATTTAGCCCCGCTTCAGTATCTTTGGCGGCGGCTTAGCCTGCCGCTTCAACTCACCAGCGCGTACATCCACGCCGATCAGCCTTCGAGGAGCTTCCCTTGATTAAGTGTTCTATCCGTCCGTTCCTGGTTGCCCTGGCGCTTTTCGCGGCTCCTTCGGCTGCTGTTTCGCAGACTCCCGCACCGGAAACGCAGCCGTCGCCGGAGGCAGAGCGGCTCGAGGCGCTCTTCAATGAGATGCAGTCGGTTGGTCAGCAGATCGGACCGATGCAGGAGGCGGCGCTTCAGGATTCCACGGTTCGCGCAGCTGAAGAGGCCCTCAACGCTGATCTGCTGGTCGCGATGGCCCTGATCGATCCAACCATTAAGGACCGCATGGCCCGGTTGAATGTCATGGGGACGGAGATCGGCGCCGCTCAGGCCGCGGGAAACGGTGAGCTGTTCAGCCAGCTGATGAACGAGCGGCAGGGCATCCAGCAGCACCTCATGACCGTTCGAGATTCGGCTCTGGCGGAGCCGGTACTTGCAGCTAAGGTCGAGGGTTTCCGCAAGCAGATCGAGCTGAAGATTCTCGAGATGAATCCAGGTGCGCAGTCTCTGATCACGCGCCTTCACGAGCTCGAGGTGCTGATCGGTCAGGCAATGGGCAGCGGCGCCTGAGCTGCTCAGCCCACAAAAGGAAGGCCCCGGCTTGCGACCGGGGCTTTCTATTTCAGGTCGGCCATGACGCTCTCGAGGGAGTCCAGGAATGCGTCCAGCTGCTCTCTCCCGATGGAAAGGGGAGGTGACAGTGATAGAACATTGGAGTGGATGCCGCCGCCGAGCACGATGAAACCCCGCCGCAGACACTCGATCATGACCTTGCCGACCAACTCCGGGTCCGGTGAGCGGGTCGAGCCGTCCTTTACGAGCTCAACCCCCACCATCAATCCCCGTCCGCGGATCTCCCCCACACGCTCGTCCCCTCCGAGGCGTCGCGTGAGCTCACGCTGGAGGTAGTCGCCGGTCTCTGCAGATCGCTCAACCAGCTTCCCCTCCTGCAGGACGTCAATCGAAGCGAGTGCCGCTGCGCAGCCGAGCGGATGACCAAGAAAGGTAGAGGTGTGAAGCGCTTCCCCCGTGGACGGTGGCCAGGACTCCATCACTTCGTCGGTGCCTATACATGCGGCGAACGGAAGCCCCCCGGTCAGCGCCTTCCCCACCACCAGCATGTCCGGCTGAACGCCCCCGTGCTCGCAGGCAAACCAGCGCCCTGTTCTGCCGAATCCAGTGTAGATCTCGTCTAGGATCAGCAGGAGATCGCGCTCGTCGCAGATCCGACGTAGCCCCGGAAGCCACTCGTCAGGAGGGACAATGTCTCCACCTCGGCCCTGGATGGGCTCTGCGAGTATTCCACCAATCTCACCGTCGCCTGCTCGGACACTATCGAGGATCGACTCCACCTTGGCGAGATGCTTTTCAGCATGCGGGTCGTCGCCCAGGGCACTCCGGTAAGCGTATGGGTAGGGCGCGAAGACAGCTGTTTGCCCGAGCTGACGAGTGAACGGAGCCTTGAAGTCGCCTCTCCCGGACACCGAGACCGCGCCCAGTGTCAGTCCGTGGTATGAGCGGTCGAACGCCAGGACACGCGGCTTCCCCGTTGCAATCGCCATCGTCTTGAGGGCGGCCTCGATCGCCTCCGCGCCGGAGTTCGCCAGGATCGAGCGGTTCAGATTCCCTGGCGCCACCTCGGCGAGCTTCCTCAGCAGCTGCACCTTCACCGCCGGCGGATGGACATCGCCCATACCGTGCAGCAGCCGTCCCGCCTGCTCCGTGATCGCGGCGACGATCTTTGGGTGCGCGTGCCCGGCCGCAGTAACCGCGAATGCAGCCGTCATATCGACGTAGACGTTGCCATCCACATCCCTGACGTTCGTCCCCTGCGCGGCTTCCCAGAAGATCGGGAAGTCATCCCGGATGCAGGTAACATTCGGCGACTCATAGCGGGCGAGCTCCCTTCCCAGCTCACGCGAGCGGGGGCCGGGAGGAGGCATCGTGATTGACGGAAGCTGCAACCCAAAGTCTGCGCTCATCGATACCCCGCCGCCTGGAGCAGGAATAGCTCGGCGTAGCGCCCTTCCGCGGCGAGCAAGCTCTCGTGGCTGCCTTCCTCAAGCACCCTTCCGTGCTCCAGCACCAGTATTCGATCAGCCATCCGGACGGTCGAGAACCGATGCGAGATCAGGATTGCTATCCTTCCCTTCGTCAGCTCCGCGAAACGCTCGAAGATGTCGTACTCGGCCCGGGCGTCGAGGGCCGCCGTCGGCTCATCCAGGATCAGCACCTGTGCCTCGCGCAGATAAGCACGGGCCAGCGCCACCTTCTGCCACTGACCTCCCGAGAGGTCGACACCTCCCTCGAATCGCCTTCCGAGCATCGTTCGATAGCGCTGCGGGAGCCCCTCGATAGTCTCTGAAGCGAGGGAGCGCTGAGCTGCCTCGACGATCTCCGGGCGAGTCCCCTCCTCCGATTCGAACGGACGATCCATCGCGATGTTCTCTTCTGCGGCGAAATCGTAGCGAACGAAGTCCTGAAAGATCACGCTCACCGTGCGATGGAACTCGAGAGGGTCGTAGTCGGACAGCGGTCGTCCATCCAGAAGGATCTCTCCGCGGGTCGGCTCGTAGAGGCGGAGGAGGAGCTTGACGAGCGTCGTTTTGCCAGCGCCGTTTTCCCCTACGAGAGCCCAGCGTTCGCCCGGCTTGATGCTGAAGCTGATGCCTCGGAGGACCCAGCGCGGGTCATCCGGATCGGGATCAGGGGCATCTTCTGCCACGGAGATCGGAGCGGCGGCGTCGCCCTGCATTACGCCGGTCGCATACTTGAACCAGACGTCCCTGAACTCGAATCCCTGCATGATCGGTAGCGGGATAGGTGCAGGGTTCTCCGGCCGCTGCACTGTCGGCTGCATCGCGAAGAAGCCGAAAAGATCGTCGAGATGCAACGCCTGCTCGTACAGATCCGACGTGGCGAGCAGCATCCGCTGGATCAGATCACGTGATCGGGAGAAGGAGCCGGACAGGAGGGTGAGGTCGCCGACCGTGAGGAGGCCCGTCGCCGTTCGGTAGATGATCGTGCCGTAAGCCGCGTAATAGCCCGCGCTGGAGACGAGGGAGAGCCCGGTCCCAACCAGGTTTCTGCGGATGGCGAGCGAGCGATTCTCGCTGTAGAACCTGTCGGCGAGCCGCGAATACTCGTCGATCAGCTTTCGCGAGAGCCCGAAGAGCTTGACCTCTTTCGCAGTGGTGTCGGATGCACCCACCCAGCGGTAGTAGTCGAGCTTCCGCCGTTCGGGAGTCCATCGGTAGAGGAGGGAGTACCCCAGGGAGGCATAATGCGTCTCTCCCAGGAAAGCGGGCACAACGGTGACGATCAGAAGCAGGAAGAGAAGCGGGCTGAAGGCCAGCAGCGTTCCCGCGAGCGTTAGCAGGGTCAGGGCATCCTGAGCCATCCCGAGGAGCTGGCTCAGAAGCGCAATCCGCCCGACGGTATGTCGTCGGGCCCGCTCGAGCCGGTCGTAAAAGGCCGGATCCTCGAAGTGCTGCATATCGAGCGTAGCGGCGTGCTCCATCAGCCGAACGCTCATCCGGTTCGAGAACAGATCACCGAGCAGCGACTCGAGAAGAGAACCCGTCCGCGCAGCTATCTCTCCCAGTGCTACCACCCCGAACTCGAGCGCTACGAGCGTGGCGATGCGCTCCCACGCCGGCTGACCGGTCTGAACGGCGTTCACGATGGAGTCGACGATCAGCTTGCCGACCCAGAGCGTCGCTACGGGAATGAACGCGCGCAGGAAACGCAGAGCGACGATTGCAGCGGTGTAGCCGCGGTGCGTCTCCCAGACTGTGCGCAGAAAGGGCGGCAGGTTCCGCATCGCCCTCAGGCGCTCTCCCCACGAGGGCGCCTCCCCCGTCGTCGCTCTCGGGCGGATCCTCACATTCGGCATTGATGACATGCCGGAAGTCTAAGTACGACGCGAGGGAAGGGCGAGTGGAGGATGGGGCTCCCCCTGTAGGGATTTTCCTGACAGCGACTACAGGTCAGCCCCGACAGACGGTCCCCCTGCCGCGAGGTACATTCGGCCCCTATTTCGTTTGTCTCACCCGCTCTCCCAAGGCTGTATACAAGGGCTGGCGCGGTCAGATGGTCAGGGATATAATGCGCCCGTTGTGCCCTTTTTCAGGGCTTAGCGATGCGCCCCATGCTGCGCAGTCGAACCTTTTTCGGAGCTGAGGCCCCACCGTCATGACGTCACCAGTGGAACCAGCACGGCCGGGCGACCGTTCGGACCGTCGGACCCGTTCACTGATCCCGCGACCCGGATTCGCGAGCCGCTGGCTCGGCGCGATCCTCCTGCTGACGGCGGCAGGGTGCGGCGATGTCGAGCGATTCCCGCAGACCTCCCTGGAGCCCAGGTCCGACCTCGCTGAGGCGATCGACGGACTCTGGAATCTGACCCTTTATCTTGGCGTGGCGGTCGGCGTCGTCACCTTCTCGGTGCTCGCCTATATCCTCTTCCGCTTCAGATACCGGCCGGATTCGCCGCAGCCGAAACAGGTGCACGGAAATACGAGGCTCGAGATAGCGTGGACCCTGATCCCCGCCATCCTGGTTTCGATCATCGCAGTTCCGACGGTTCAGACCATCTTCTTCACCTACCGTGAAGCTCCTGCCGATGCCGTCACCATCGACGTTCGTGGCTGGCAGTGGTGGTGGGAGTTCCGCTATCCCATGGCGAATGGCGACACCGTCGTCACCGCGAATGAGGTGCACGTTCCGGTCGGCCGTCCGGTTCACCTCCGGATGACCTCGGTGGACGTGCTGCACTCCTTCTGGATTCCGCAGATGGGCGGCAAGCGCGACGTGGTACCGGGTCGCGTGAACGAGCTGGTGTTCACGCCCCTCGAGGCTGGCGTTTACCTGGGGCAGTGCGCGGAGTTCTGTGGTGAATCACACGCGCTGATGAAGATGCGCCTGATAGCCCATGAGCCCGAGGACTACGAGCGCTGGCTGGCCAACGAAGCGAGCCCTGCGGTCGAGCCTGCTGATTCGTCCATCGCACTCGGTCAGCAGCTCGTAACCGGTGGTGTGTGCGCCGGGTGTCACACGATCGAAGGGACAACCGCCCAGTTTGGACGTACGGCTCCGAACCTGACGCACCTCGCCCGTCGCAGCACCATTGCGGCCGGCATCCTCGACAACAATGCCGAGAACCTGATGCGCTGGGTTGGAAACGCCCCATCGTTGAAGCCTGGATCTCTGATGCCGGCGATGCCATTGTCGGAGCAGGAGCTTCGCTACGTGGTCGCGTACCTACAGTCGCTTTACTAGGTCCGAATGGGCAGGAGAGGTCGAGCGGCCTCTCCACTCTCTTTCGGCTTCGCATTCGCATTTCGCACCTAGACCGGTAACAACATGGCAGCGACCCAGACCTTAGCCGCGCCGACACATTCAGCCCATCATCACCACCCGGAAACGGGCGTCATGAGCTGGATCAAGACCGTCGATCACAAGAGGATCGGGATCCTGTACTTCTGGACCTCGTTCTTCTTCTTCATGCTGGCTGGTCTCGAAGCTCTTCTGGTCAGAACTCAGCTCATCGTCCCGGACAACAACTTCCTGTCCGCAGAGTTCTATAACCAGATGTTCACGATGCACGCGGTTACGATGGTGTTCCTGGCGCTCATGCCACTCACCGCCGCGTTCTTCAACTTCATGGTTCCGCTCCAGATCGGCGCACGCGACGTCGCCTTCCCCCGGCTGAACGCGCTCTCGTACTGGATCTATGTGTTCGGCGGAATCTTCATCAACCTCGGCTTCTTCGTCGGACCGCAGCTACCGAACGTGGGCTGGTTCGCCTATGCGAACCTGACGAGCCCGGCCTTCTCGCCGGGCCTGCAGGTCGACTTCTACGTGCTGGGTCTGCAGATCCTCGGTATCTCGTCGATTATCTCGGCGATCAACTTCATCATCACCATCGTCAACATGCGCGCGCCGGGTATGCGCCTCATGCGCATGCCGATCTTCACCTGGATGACGCTGATCACAGCGGTCCTCCTGGCAACGGCGATGGCGGTGATCACGATCGGCCTGACGCAGCTGATGTTCGAGCGCTTCTTCGGGGGCGTCATCTACAACACAGCGGCCGGCGGTGACCCGGTCCTCTGGCAGCACATCTTCTGGATGTTCGGCCACCCCGAAGTGTACATCCTGATCCTGCCGATCTTCGGCATGGTCTCAGAGGTAATTCCGACCTTCACGCGTAAGCCGCTGTTCGGATACAACGTGATGGTCTTCTCCGGAATCCTGATCGGCTGGCTCGGCTGGGGCGTGTGGTCGCACCACATGTTCGCCGTCGGCCTCGGCCCCATCGCCGACTCCTTCTTCGCGATCAGCACGATGCTCATCGCGATCCCGACCGGCATCAAGATCTTCAACTGGATGGCGACCCTGTGGGGCGGTTCGATCCGCTTCACGACCGCGATGATGTTCGCGACGTTCTTCATCGTCACCTTCACCATCGGCGGCATCTCGGGCGTGATGCACTCGGTTGCGCCTGCAGACCTTCAGCAGACGGACACGTACTTCGTGGTGGCTCACCTGCACTACGTGTTCTTCGGCGGAACGGTGATGGGGTTGTTCTCGGGAATGTACTACTGGTACCCGAAGATGTTCGGCCGCTTGCTGAACGAGCCGCTGGGCCATGCCCACTTCTGGCTGACATTCATCGGCATGAACGTCACGTTCTTCCCGATGCACTTCCTGGGACTGCACGGCATGCCGCGTCGTACCTTCACGTATGCCGACGGGCTCGGGTTCAATGAGATGAACCTGGTGGCGACGCTCGGCTCATACATGATCGGTGTCGGGGCGCTGGTATTCCTGTTCAACCTGGTTACCTCCCTGAAGCGCGGTAAGATCGCCGGGCCGAATCCGTGGGGTGCTCCGACGCTGGAGTGGGCTATGCCGTCGCCGCCGCCTGAGTACAACTTCAGGCATATCCCGATCGTTCGGAGTCGCATGCCACTGTGGGAGACCGATCCGGTTCTCAACGCGGGGATACCGCATGGCAAACATGAGGAAGACACCAACGTCCTGACCCTGGGTGGCAATGAGGTTGCCTCTCCCGAGCAGCCGCACGACGAGAGCAAGATGTCAGCGCGCGACCTCGGAATTCACCTTCCGCCGCCGTCACTGCTGCCGATCCTGCTTGCGCTCGCGCTTTCGGTCTTCTTCGGTGGCTTCATCGTGCACTTCGCGATCCCAGTCGTCGCGATTGTCGCGATCTTCGTTCTGGTGTTCATGTTCGCCTTCGAGCCGGGGCACTCAGGGCACTAAGAAGAGGTTGCCAGTCGCCGGCTTCGAGCTGCCGGCAACCGCAACTGCTAAAGGCTGAAGAAGTCGCGTGCCGGGCTCGCATTCCGGAGCGCGTATGCGCTGGAACGAAAATGGAAACCGGACGCCAAATAAACGCTGACGTAGAAGATCGATAACAATGTCCCACTCTTCGGCAACGCGCGCGGCCAGCCCCGCGCACATTGACACCTCGACCGGCCTGGACAGCCGAAAGCTGGCGTTCTGGTCCTTCATCGGCTCGGAGTGTCTGCTGTTCGGAACGCTTATCGCCTCCTACATGGCTTACAAGGGCGATAGCATAAGCGGCCCGTATCCGCACGAGACGGTGCTTCCCGACGGAACGGTAGTCGAGGGAATTCTGGACATCCCGCTAACGTCGGTCAGCACCGCCGTGCTGCTGTTCAGCAGCTTGTTCATGGTGCTCGGGCTGGCGGGTGTGCAGCGGAACGACCGGAAGATGGGTGCGTTCTGGCTCGGGATGACCGCCCTGTTCGGCTCGATCTTCCTCGGGTTCCAGGTTTACGAGTTCACGCACTTCTGGCACGTGGGGCTGACGCTTCAGTCGAACCTGTTCGGCTCCACGTTCTACATGCTGACCGGCTTCCACGGGGCGCACGTATTCGTCGGTGTGCTGTACATGATCGTCCTGGCTGCTCTGGTTTGGACTGGTCGCATCGGGCCTGAGAAGTCCCTGAACGTCGAGATCGGGGGCCTTTACTGGCACTTCGTCGACGTCGTGTGGATAATCGTCTTCCCCCTCATCTACCTGATCCCGTAGAGAGCATGAGCAGCGAGACCCGCGAGGTTCTGCACGACATCGACACGCACACCGATCACGGGTCTACAAAGACCTACTGGGTCATCGGTGGGTATCTCTTCGTCCTGACGGCGCTGGAGATTGCGTGTTACTACTTTGAGGACGAGCTCGGCTCCATGGCATCGGCGATTATTCTGGCGCTGTCGGCCGCGAAGTTCATCCTCGTAGTCATGTTCTACATGCACCTCAAGTATGACAGCCGGCTGTTCACGGGAGTTTTCCTCTTCCCGATGGCACTGGCGACGCTGGTAATCGTCGGCATGACCGTGCTATACCACGTGCTCCATCCGCTCCCCCGGTAAGCGGAAGGGGGGTTCGGAAGGAGCACGAGGGACTCCGCTCACGATCGTGGTCCGGAGTCCTTCCAACTTGTAGCCGAGCGCTACGCTGAAGGGTTGCACTGATGTTCCTGGCACTGATTCTACACAACCGGGAGTTCGCCTGGAGCAACTGGGTGGTTTACCCCGAGTTCCTCATCGGCTGGCTGATCGCGGTCGCCGCGTACTTCCTGGCGGCCGGTCCCCTGCGGCCGTTGTTCAGAGACTCAGAGCGAGTCCCTCTCCGACAGGTCGCATTGTTCACCTTTGCGATGCTCCTGATGCTGGTCGCTCTCCAGGGGCCGCTTCACGAGCTATCGGACTACTTCCTGTTCAGCGCCCACATGGTTCAGCACCTGCTGATCATGCTGGTGATGCCGCCATTCCTGCTTCTCAGCCTTCCAGCATGGATGGTGAGACCCGTGCTGGGGGCGACCGGGATCCGGTCTGTGATGCGCATCGCGACGAAGCCTGTCTCCGCGTTCCTCCTCGTTAATCTCGTGTTTGGGATCTGGCATTTCAGTCAGCCGTACGACCTGATGATGCGGAATCACGACATCCACGTTGCCATGCACCTGATGATCATGGCGGTTGGCCTGATCCTCTGGTGGCCTGTGATGAGCCCGCTGCCCGAACTCCCACGCCTTCCCGGGCCGGCACAGCTCCTGTACCTGTTCGTGCTCGGCATTCCGATGATGGTGGTGGCGGTCGTGATCGCCTACTCGAATACGCACTTCTACACGTGGTACGCGGAGGCGCCGAGGATCTTCCCGCTCACGGTGATCGACGACCAGCGGCTGGGCGCCTTGATCATGTGGGTTCCCGGTGCTCTGGTGATGTGGATCGGGATCAGCTTCGCTTACTTCCGGTGGAGCAGGCCGGAGGTGATGGAGGATGAGAGCGGTACTACCACGCCGGGGTCGGGAGGCGGCGTCCTGATCTCGCCACCGCCTTATCCGGCCATGGTGGAGGAGTTCAGCTTCAAACGACTGAGGCGGTCCAAGGAACAGTGAAGAAAAGAAGCCCTCGCCGATTGGCGGGGGCTTTCTCGTTCCGGGGGCGGGCTACTGAGATGCACGGCATGGTGTCGATCATCCCGCCGATACAGCCGCCAAGCGTGGGTTCGTTGTCCCCAAGGGTAGGAGAACTTCCTCACCAGGTCGACCGGATGTTGCACAGGGTCATGGCCCGTCTGTTCGGCCGGTTGACGGGTAGGGAAGGCGTACGGGCTCAGTAATGATCGAGCCCGTATGCCTTCAGCTTCTGCCAGAGAGTAGTTCGTCCCATTCCAAGCATTGCCGCCGCGCGAGTGCGATTCCCCTCGGCCTCCTCGAGCGCCTTGAGAATTGCGACCTTCTCCTGGTCCGAGTCCGGGGCCTGATAACGTCGGGCGGCATCCAGCGAGCGACTCTCCGCCGGAAGCAGCGCTTCGGGCTGTGGGTCACGCACGTCCGAAGGAAGATGGTGAGGCAGGATGCGATTGCCATCGCATACGATGCAGGCATGCTCCATCGCCGCCATCAGCTCGCGCACATTTCCTGGCCAGTCATACGCCTGAAGCACCTCGAGCGTCTCCTCCGAGAAGCCGGCCACACGTCGGCTGGGGTCACGAAGGCCGTCATTCCACCGGCCGATTGCAGTGGAGGCCAGCGCTGCGAGGTCGGTAGGACGGTGCCGGAGATCAGGAATGCGAATCTGGAAGACCTTGAGGCGGAAATAGAGGTCCGCGCGGAAATCACCGTTCTCGACCATCTCCTCCAGATCGCGGTGGGTCGCAGCGATCACCCTCACGTCCACCGGAAGCGTCTTCGCGGTTCCGACTCGGGTAACCTCGCGTTCCTGGAGTACCCGCAGAAGCTTCGCCTGCATCGTGCTGCTGACGTCGCCGATCTCGTCGAGGAAGACGGTGCCTCCATTCGCCTCCTCGAACAAACCCTTTCGGTCGGCGACCGCGCCGGTGAAGGCGCCACGCGCATGTCCGAAGAGCTCCGATTCGAGGATGCCCTCCGACAATGCGGAGCAGTTCACCGCCATAAACGGACGCTTTCTACGAGGGCTTTCTTCGTGGATGGCACGGGCCACCAGCTCTTTCCCCGTTCCTGTGGCGCCACGAACGAGCACCGTGGACTCAGTCTGCGCCACACGCTCGATCGCCTTGAGCACATCCCTCATTTCCCCGCTGCGGCCGATGATCCTGGAGGCGCCTGCACCGAGTACGGGAGCCCGTCTCGCGAGGATCACGCGGATCTTGGAGCGGAGAACCTGGTTGTCGCACGGCTTCGTGATGTAGTCGTCCGCCCCCAACTTCAGGGCCTGTACGGCAGTGTCGACCGACCCGAATCCCGTAAGCATCAGCACGGGTATCCCGTTGCCCGAGCGGCGGATCTCCTCGAGGACGGAGAGACCCGTCCTCCCGGCCATCTTGAGATCGAGGAGCACAAGCTCATAGTCACCGCCCGCGAGCCTTTCCAGCCCCTCGTCGCCGCTGGCCGCTGCGTCGACCTCGTAGCCCTCATCCGCCAGCAGGGCGCCGGTCCCCACCCGAAACGCGCGGTCATCGTCGATGATGAGAATCCGTGCGCGCTCAAGCTTCACTCCCTGAACCGCCTCTTCACCTGCTTGCGACATGCGTGTTCTCTAGCTCGAACGGTTCAGGTATGGCCAGGGTGGAATTCAGCGTTTCGCGCGGAAGGCGCACGACGAAGCGAGTGCCCGTCTCTGTGCTGCTGTCGACGCGAAGCTGCCCTCGGTGTCCGCGCACGATGCCCTCCGAGACGAAGAGCCCCAGACCAACCCCCCGAATACCAGGCTTGGTGGTGTAGAATGCCTCGAAGATGTGCGGCAGGTGCTCGTCCGGGATGCCGATCCCCGTATCCTCCACAGCGACCTCGACCGCATCAGCCTCCGAGCGGGTTCGGACGCGGAGCTGCCCCCCGTTTGGCATGGCGTCCATCGCATTCGCTACGAGATTCGCGAGCACCTGCTGGATAGCATCAGGATGCGCGATGACGTGGGGCAGAGCCGACTCGAGGTCGAGGTCGAACTCGACGGCGTTCGAGCGAAGATCCTGTGCCGCGAGCGTCACCACCCGCTGCACGAGCATGTTCATATCCACGGAAGTCGCCGCGTCCGACAACGGGCGGCTCTGATCCAGAAGCTGACCGGTCAGCACCGCCATTCGCTGAAGCTCCTCACGGGCAAGGCTCAGGAACTCCCGGTTCGGGTCCGTTGGGTCGCCGCGTCGGTCGAGAACCTCGAGACAGTTTTGAATGTTGTAAATGGGATTGTTGATCTCGTGGGAGAGCTGCGCGACCAGCCGACCCATTGCAGCGAGCTTCTCGCGATGGATGAGCTCTGCCTGCGCCGAACGAAGCCGCACCTCGCGCTCCGCGATGGATGAGCGCATCTCGCCGAAAGCGCGAGTAAGCTGGCCGACTTCGTCACCTGACGGTTGAGGAAGGGGCGCCGCGAAGTTGCCCCTTGCTAGCTCGGATGCGGCGGATGCGAGCGCCTGAGCAGGTCGGGCGACGATGCGGGCCACCAGAAGAGATAGCAGAAGGGCGAGCAGGAGCGCGGTCGCCCCCACCCCCACCATGTACTGTTGGATACCCTCGGCCAGTCTGAGCTCCTCTCCCACCTGCCGGAGCAGAATCACCGCGGCCCGTGTGTCTCCCGTCGGAAGCGAGCTTGGGAAATAGAGATAGCCCTCGACCGGGCGGCTCCAGATTCCGCCACGCTCAACAACCAGGGGAAGGTCCATCGTATCGAAGACCCTTGCGAGGCTGTCCGGCAGGGTGGTTCCAAGCAGAGAGTTGCCGTAGACCAGAGCGATCTCGCTGCCGCCCGTGACGCCCTTCAGATCGCGTATTGCCGCTGGATCGAGGCGACTCCCGACCCCGACGACGCCTACATATCCACTGTCGTTCACTACCGCACGGAAAGCGAGCCGGAGAGGGGCCTCGGATGAGTCAGGAAAGGAAACCAGGGTGACCGAATTCGACGCCAGATCTATGGCCGTGCTGTCGACTTCCGGGCCAATCACGCTCCCTCCAGCCGTATCGATGGCAACCACGACAAGATTGGCGTCAACCTCCCGGCGCACTATCCGGCGCAGCGAGGCAGCATCCGTGGTCCTCAGACCCTCCGCGATGCCCGGTTCCAGTGCAATGCTGCGCGCGGTCTGCAGCAGATTCTCATCCTGGATACTCCAGTACGCGCGCAGGGCCTCGTTGGCGGTAAGCAGCTCCTCCCTTGCCCGCTCATAAACCCGCTCCTCGACCGCCTGGCTGATCAGCACCAGCGCCGGTACCACCGTCACCAGAATCGCGACGGCGAAGAGCAGGAAGACCTTGATGCGAACGGAGATACCTCTCATGCGGACCGTTCAGTGAACACGGGTCAGCTGTTCAGTGAACAGCGAACAAGCAACAAAATCGAAATTCGGACAGTGCCGACTGAGTCCAAAAAGCCGAGAAAACCCAGCAAACAAGCCATTTTTCGGGGTGTTGGGGTCCGACACAAAAAATGGCATACGCGTTGCCAATACCCTGGTCACCCGGGACCGATCCCGGAGTATGGGAACCACAGCTCTACACTGGAGATCGACGATGAAGAAGTTCCTTAGCGTTTTCGCCCTTGCTGGCCTTCTTGGCTTCGCCGCTTGCGCCTCGGAAGAGGAGACGGTGATTGAGGAGCCGGTAGTCGAGGAGCCTGCAGCTGCTCCGGTCGTGACCGAGCCGCTTCCGATGACGCCTGACACGATGGCCGTGGACAGCCTTGCGACTGACTCGGTCGCTGCGCCTCTCTAAGCTTCAAGCTTGAATAGAAACGGGTCCGGCTCTGCCGGGCCCGTTTTTTTTGGCCTGCTTAGCGATTCTCATCGAGCCAGCGTCCGATCCGCGAGATACCTTCCTCCAGCTGCTCTTCGGGAAGGACCCACGAAATCCGTAGCCACCCCTCGCCGCTGCCGCCGAAAGCCAGTCCTGGCACTGTAACCACGTGACACTCCCGCAGGATCAGCTCTGCAGCTTCCATCGAGTTGTTCGCGTACTTACCAGGCAACCTGATCAGCGCGTAGAACGCACCTTCGGGTTCGATCAGCTCGATACCTCCACGTCGAGCAGCCTCGAGAAGAACGCTCCGCATCTCCATGTAATGCTGCCGCTGAGATTTCAGCCCGCCTTCTCGGCCGAACAGCTCCATCGCCACGCGCTGGGAGAACGTGGTGGCGGAAGTGTTCACGAACTGGTGAACCTTGGTCGCCGCTGCAATGACTTCGGCGGGTCCACAAAGCCAGCCGAGCCGAAGCCCCGTCAGTGCGTTGCTCTTAGATAGGGAGCCTGCGATCAAGGTGTTTGGATAGATCTCTGAGACGCTCGGTGGAGGTGTATCGCCGTAGTAGAGCTCGCGGTAAACGTCGTCAGCCAGGATGTAGACCGGTGGACCCGGCAACGCTGCAAGCCCCACGCAGAGAGCCTCGAGCTCTCCTGCCGGCCACACACGCCCAGTCGGGTTGCAGGGGGAGTTCAGCAGCACCAGCCGCGTGTTGGGCCTGATCGCTTCCAGAATCACCGACGCGCGAGGGAGGAAGCCATCCCCGGCATCGAGTGGGGCCATCCTGTGAGCGATTCCCTCGAGCACGCAAATTTTGGCATATGCCAGGTAGCACGGTTCGACGATCAGCACCTCGTCGGCCGCGGGATCTATGAGGGACTTTATCGCCAGGTACAACGCCTCTTCGGATCCGACCGTGACACAGACGTTGTCGGTGCTGAACGCGTCCCCGGGGGCTGCCGCAGGGGGGGATAGATACCCCGCAATCAGCCGGCGCAGCTCGAGGAAACCCGCATTGGGGGAATAGGGAGAGCCGTTCGCCCTGGTCCATTCCAGCGCCGCTTCAAAGGCGGAGAGATCCGGCGCGATTGTAGGCTCGCCAATCCCGAAGTCGATATCCTCCGGCTTCTTGAGCGCGTTGAGCGAGCGGATGAGGGACGGCGGGATCTCGGCTATCCGCTTGTTCATCCAGGCCTCAGCTGTGTCATGAGGCCGAAGCCGATGCGCCGAAGAAGTCGAGCAGATGGGTATAGGCAAACTCGAGGGAATCGATGGAGCACCATTCGCCCGCCTGGTGGGCCTGAGCGGTCTCACCGGGTCCGAAATTCACCGCTGGGATTCCGCGGTCGGTGAAGCGGGCGACATCCGTCCAGGCCTGCTTCGGGGCGATCGTCAGCTTCTGACGGACCCGCCACGGGTCGAGGAGCGGGTGATCTAGGTAGACCGCGCCCGAGGGGGCGGCATCCCGAATCTCCACTTCGGCTGCGTCTCCCACGAAGGCGCGAAGCTCATCCGCCGCCTCCTGCGGACTCCTTCCGGGAGCAAAACGCACGTTGACGTTGAGCATGGCGCTGTCGGGAACCACATTCGCCGAGTTGCTCGTCCAGGCGCGGGTTACAACCATTACCTCGTAAAAGGTGAGATCGCCGAAGCACACCTCGCGACGCGTCAGTCCGGAAAACTTCTCCAGCAGCGCGGCAGCCTTGTAGAGCGCGTTCTCACCCTGCCATGGGCGCGCGCTGTGGGCCCGCTTGCCCGCGACCGTGAGGGTCGCGTGGATCGTTCCCATGCAACCCATCTGAAGCGACTTGTCGGTCGGCTCCAGGACCAACGCGAGATCAATCTTCGGCAGGATGTTGCTCCTGAGGACCGGCTCGAGGCCGTTCTCCTCGTGCGGGCCTTCCTCCTTGTCGTAGAAGATCCAGATCGGGCGGTACAGCGGAGCGATGGTTTGCCATCGGGCGAGCAGCGCGAGCATCACTCCCACACCCGCCTTCATATCGCTGGAGCCGCAACCGTAAACGCGCCCATCCCTGATCTCCGTCGGCTGCTCCTCGGCGCACTTTACCGTGTCCAGGTGGCCGACGAGCGCGATCACCGGCTTCTGCTCGGCGTGTGAATATTCCGGGGTGCAGACGATCGAATTGCCGATGCGGACAGTTGAGGCAGCGCCCGCGAGCGTGCGGCACAAGGCCTCAACGTGATCTGCAATCTTCTCCTCGGAGCACGTCTCGCTGGGCATGGCGCAGAGCTCGAGTGTCCGACGCGCGAGCTCATCCCGGATCTGCTCAGTTGTCCCGGCCGTCGTCATACCTGAACGCTGAAGGTGCGGAGCACATCGTTGAGGGAAGTCTTTCGGTCCGTGGATTCCTTCCGCTGACCGATGATGAGCGCGCAGGGCGTGTAGAAGGTGCCGCCCGGGAACTCCTTCGGCTGCGATCCAGGGATCACCACGGAACGGGCTGGAACTCGGCCCTTGATCGGCTTGGCATCCGGTGTCGAGACATCGATGATGGGCGTCGAGGCCGTAAGCACGACGTTCGCTCCGAGCACTGCTTCTTCCTCCACCACCACACCTTCCACCACAATCGATCGTGATCCGATGAAGGCTCCGTCCTCGATGATCACCGGGGAAGCGGAAGGCGGCTCGAGCACCCCACCGATCCCGACGCCGCCCGAGAGGTGCACGTTCTTACCGATCTGCGCGCACGATCCTACAGTCGCCCAGGTGTCCACCATCGTGCCCGCGCCGACGCGTGCGCCGATGTTCACATATCCGGGCATGAGCACGCAGCCGGGCTCGAGGAAGGAGCCGTAGCGAGCCACGCCCGGGGGCACCACACGGATTCCCTGCTGCTGAAGATTCCGCTTGGTCGGTACCTTGTCATAAAAGCTGAGGTCCCCCGACTCCATCGGCTCGAGGGGCCGGATGGCGAAGTAGAGGAGGATCGCCTCCTTCACCCACGAATTTACCCGCCAATCCCCTCCCACCTTCTCAGCGACGCGAACTGCGCCGGTGTCGAGGAGGGCGATCGTCTCTTCGACCGCCGCTTTGGTGGTGGAATCCTTCAGAAGGTCACGATCACCGAAGGCCTTCGATACCAGGGATTCCAGCTCCGAGACTTCCATTCAACAGCTCCTGTTCGGCGACTTGGGCACGAGTGCGTGACGAATACGCCGAATTTGCTGCCTGTCGCCTCCGGCGGCTACCCCATCCTCTTACTCGAGGTAGCGCCACCAAGGCCGGAACGGCTAAATTTCCGCTACCGGAGGACGTACCGGATCATGACCTCTTTCACACGATCGGCGCAGGACAGTGGCGTTACCCAACGTTCCTTTGAGTCGCACCGCGCGCATTCTCCTTTCAGTCGGGCTGGCGGGACTGGCGCTCGCGGGTGTTTCAGCGTTTCAGCTATCCCGGCTGGAGGGGGCGTCCTTCAACGGGACCGCATATCCCGATGCTCCTCCTGCGCCGGAATTCGCTCTCACGGATCACGATGGGCAGCTGCGGTCGCTCTCCGATTTCGAGGGAACGACCAGCCTCGTCTTCTTCGGGTTTACGAACTGCCCGGATGTCTGGCCGCTCACGCTGGCGAAGCTTCAGCGACTTCTGACCGATTCGGATATCGGACCTGAGGAGCTGTCGGTGCTGTTTGTTTCCGTCGATCCTGAGACGGACACCCCGGCGGCAATGAAGAGTTACGCCGAAGCGATAGGACCGAACATTCTGGGGCTGACAGGAACGCGGTCAGAAATTGATGAGGTAATGGCGGCGTACGGCGTGTTCGCGCAGCCGATGGTGGGTCATCATGGCAAGGAAGCGCTCGCACACACGCCGCTGGCATTCTGGATCGACACTGCAGGCACACTGCGAGTGCTGATTCACCCTGAGGAGAGCGCGGAGATCGTGGAGGAGGACATCCGCGAGCTGGTTGGTCTCGCTGACTGAGGTCGAGCGCGCAACCCTGCTGAAGCAAGAGTTTGAAGACCACTGAAAGGCGAGACCAGATGACCGAAAATGCAACCGGTGGTGCGATTCCCGAGGGCATTCAGAAGATCCTGCGGCGATTTGCCACCCTGACCCCCGACATGACCCGGCAGGCGCTGGTACAGTATTCGGGCAAGCTGGCGCCTCTGCCCGACCGCTTCAAAGGGCTGGATCGTGAGAACTTCGCGGTCCACGAGTGCCAGACGGCGGTAGCCATCTATCCCGAGGTGGTGGACGGCAAGATGTATTATTTCGCGGATGTACCGCAGAGCGCTCCGACAATCCGTGCGCTGCTCGCGATGATCTTCGAAGCTGTGAACGGTCAGGATCCCGCTACGGTGCTCGCCATTCCGCCCGACTTCGTACGCCAGGTGATGGACAAGCTGGGGCTTGGCACTCGGGAGGTGGGGCTGAATGCGATGGTCGAGCGCCTTCGGCGAGCGGCCCGGAAGGCTGCTGAGGAGAGCTCGGCGCAGCCCTCCTGAGGATCTGCAGGAGAATCGCTCCAAGACCTTGCGGCAGCCCCGTCGCGACATTCTTTTTCCGATCTGACACGACCCGCGCGTGCGCGAGGTTCATAACGAACTGTCGGGCGCGGCCAAGGCCGCTCATCATTGAATCAACGGATGGTTACCTCATCTCGCCGGCTTCTGGGTTTGTTTTCGCTCCTGCTCGTACCCGCGCTGGCCGCCTGTCCGGGCGACTACGAAGGCGGTTACGAGAAGGTTGCGTTCCGTGAGCGCACGGCTCTGCCGATGGCTGCCGCACCGGATCCACCCCCAGTTGTTGCCGGCATCGGAGGCGCGGGCGGTGGTGAAACGCCGGTGCTCGCCGCCGAAATCGCACCTCCAGGGGTGACGCAGGCGATGGTCGAAGAGGGTCAGCAGTCTTACGGGACTGTTTGCACCGCCTGCCACGGTGGTGGCGGGTCTGGAAGCCCGGCAGGCCCCGTGCTTGCCGACGCCGAGTGGATCCACATCTCTGGCAGCTACGACGAGATTGTGAGCGTTATCACCGCCGGCGTGCCGAACCCTCAGCAGTTCCCGGGCGCCATGCCACCTCGCGGGGGTGGCAACTTCACGCCGGAGCAGGTCCGCTCCATTGCGGCGTATGTCTTCGCCCTCAGCCACCGGAGCGGCGCTTGAGCAGGGACAGCAAGACCTACGGGAGCGTTTCGAAGAAGTTCGACGGCTGGGTGGAGTCGGAGGCCAAGCGCCCACTCCGCAAGCACCTTCGTCGGGTCGATAAATATGAGCCAAAAGCTCCACGCGGAGAATCGGAAATGTCGAGAACAGTCTACGCCGCCATCGGGGTCGGTATCGGCGTGCTGCTGCTGGCGCTGGCGGTCTACGCCTTCTTCACTGCCGGGTTCTATGGCGACCTTGGACGCGGCGGCGCGAGAGTCGGCTACATGATTGTGGGCTTCTTCCTTCTGATCGCGGGATTCGGTGGCATCGCGGCGACGCTGAACCACAATTTCCGGGTCCTGACGCGACCGGGGCAGCATCACTGAGCAGGCGTCGCGGGCGATGCCTGATGGATGAAGAAAAGGGGCGAAACCGTGATGGTTTCGCCCCTTCGTTTGCTCTTGCAGCTGGGCTGTATCGGACTCGAACGGCTGCCACATCGAGCGATGCAGCGGTTTCGGCTCCGATACATGGGCGGAGAGGAGCCTTCCCGCGGAACATGGATAAACTCACTTCCTATCTCAGCTTACGCCCCGTGCAGGGTTACCCTCGCAGGGTTGACCCGGTTGTTATCGGGTGATATATGTCGTTGTCCGCACCCGATCCCTTTTAGCAAGTCGTTTCCTCCGATCAGCGTGTGCACGGGCGGGCTGCGCGAAAGTGCGGAGCTTAGACCGGACGCCATCTCCTGAGGTGATACGATGATCAGGCTCACGGCCGTTTCAAGCGCACTTATCCTCTCAGCCTCGGTTGCCGGCGCTCAGCAGGGCACGGAGAGCTCGCGGGTTCACGAAGTCCGCACTGGAGATACGCTCTGGGATCTCGCGAATCAGTACCTCGGTAACCCATTCCGCTGGCCTGAGATCTACTCGATCAACCGCCCGCAGGTCCTCGATCCAGATCTGATCTTTCCCCGCGAGACAATCCTCATACCTGGAGGAGGTCCTCAGACTGTGGGCGTTGCATCGGCACCTCCTGCAGCGATCCCCGAAAGGACGGTCTTCTTCTCTGGTGAGTCCCCTCAGCCACAGCAGCAGGGGATGACCATCCGCACCACCCAGGCGATTCAGGTTGCGGCGGTTTCAACGGGCACCTTTTATCGCGCCGGGGTCCTGATGCCGGATTCACTTTTCCGGGCGCTCGGAAAGCTCGTCTCAGTCATCAGCCCAACCGTCGTCGCGCGGAACACCGACCCGCAGATCCAGCCGTTCGATCGGGTGAACGTTGCCCTTCGCGAAGACGTACGCCTGGGTGATCGGGTGCAGTTCGTACGACCGGCGCACCTGATCGAGCCGTATGGTCGCGTCTTTCTCCCTAGCGGCGGCGGGATCATTCGGGGGGTAGAAGGGAGAACAGCGACGATCGAGGTAGATCAGTTCTACGACAGAGTCGCTCCGGGGGACTTCGTTGTTGCCATGCCCGTTCTTCCGCAGACCATGTCGACCGGCCGAAGCGCGTACAGCCCGACGGGCCTCGTGATCGGGTTCAGTGACGATCAGCCGATCGTCTCCACGGGTGACATGGGGTTCGTGAACCTTGGCAGCAGCTCAGGTGTGTCACAGGGGGACGAGCTAGTCGCGTACATTCCTGCCGCGGAGCGGGAGTGGGGGCGCGAGCCGGAGGTGGTGGTCGCCAGGCTTCAGGTGGTCCGATCGGACCCGGAGGTGTCGACCATCCGGGTGATCGCGCTTGAACAGCCGGCGTTGCAGGCTGGGATGCCCGTACGCCCGGTGGCGAGGGGGCAGTAATTCACGCCCGAGATCGTGATCTCTTCCGCACCTGGGCAGGTGGAGGGTGCTTATGATAGGCTTGCTCCATTACGGATCTTTCGCGCTCTACGGCATCGCCGGAGCGCTTTTAGGCGTTTCCCTCGCGCGCGAGGCGCGCCGTCTGACGGCGGTCGCCACGTTTGTGGTGGCGCTGGGGCTCGTTGTGCACGCGATCGGGCTCTTCGAGTATGCGTCCATCTTCGGGCAACTCCCGCTCGCCGGGTTTGGCCCTTCGCTATCGACGCTCGCCTTCCTCATCGGCATCGGCTGCCTTATCGCTGCGACGTTGGGTCATGCCTCGACGGTCGGGCTGATCCTGGTGCCACTGGTCGCACTCCTCACGGTGGTGGCAGCGATAGTGGGGATATCACCGACCCCCTCCATTGGCGGCTGGATCGTCCTCCACGTCCTGTTTGCCTTCCTCGGCTACGTCGGACTGACGGTGTCATTTGCCGCGGGATTGATGTACCTGATCCAGTTCCGGGAGCTGAAGAGCAAGCATTTCGGGGCGATCTTCCGCTTCTTCCCTCCACTCGACACCCTTGACCGCCTCGGCCATCGCGGCCTGATCGTCGGCTTTCCGTTCCTGACCCTCGCCCTCGCACTCGCGTGGGGTTGGACGAGCAACTCGGGAGGCGAGACGCTGGAAAGCAGCAAGCTCGCGTGGGTGGTCCTTTCCTGGGTTGTCTTTCTGCTGGCCCTCCTTGCGCGGCTCGGCAAAGGCCGAAGGGCGGAACGTGGTGCGCTTGCGAGCGTCATCGGCTTCGTGGTTGTGGTGGTTCTTTACGTCGTCCTCCGTGCGAACGCATCGCAGGTAGGAACCTTCCTGTGACTATCCCGAACCACTGCGGTCCCTCGGAATCGCTGCGCCGGAGTCTACTTCCCCATGCCTTTGATCGATGCCGATCGCAGTCATAGGGGCCAATCACAAGACTGCACCTATCGAGGTGCGTGAGCGGTTCGCCATGGGGCGGACCGAAGCGCCTGCTGTCCTCGCAGATCTGGTAGATGGCGGTGTGACCTCGGAGGCGGTACTGCTCTCAACGTGCAACCGTTCTGAGCTGTACATGTCGGTGGCGGATCTGAACCGAGGCGGCGGCGCCTTCAGGGCCATTCTCGCCGAACGGCTCGCGGTCTCCCCGGAGAAGCTTTCGGGATATCTGTACCTGCATCGCGATAAGGCGGCGGTTCAGCATCTTTTCCGTGTAGCCGCCGGACTCGACTCGATGGTTCTCGGCGAGCCTCAGATTCAGGGGCAGGTTCGGGAGGCGTATCAGATCGCGCAGGAGACGCGCGGGGTCGGCGGTCCTGTCGTTGGGCCGACTCTGAACCGCCTCTTCCAGACAGCGCTGAACGTCGGCGGCCGCGTACGGTCGGAGACCGAGCTTGGCATCGGTGCCGCCTCGATTTCCACGGCGGCGGTAGAGCTGGCGAAGAAGATCTTCGGCTCTCTTCGGGGGCGGAACGCGCTGGTGATGGGCGCAGGCGAGATGAGCGAAGTCACGCTCGAGTGCCTGCGGAGTGAAGGAATTCGCAGCTGCGTCGTCACAAATCGAACGCACGCGCGGGCAACGGAGCTGGCGGAGAAGTGGGGAGGCAGGGCGGTGCCATGGGCCGACCTCGAGAAGGCGCTTCCGCATGTGGACATCGTCATCTGTTCGACGGCGGCGCCGCACCCGGTGCTCTCGCTGCAGCGCTTCCGCGGGGCTTTCCCCAAAGGCTCCTCGAAGCCTCTCTGCATCATTGACATCGCCATTCCGCGGGATGTCGATCCGCGGTTGGGCGACGAGCCAAACGTCTTCCTCTACAACATCGACGACCTCAAACAGATCGTGGATGCCAGCCTGGAGCGGAGAAAGGGCGTCATCCCGATAGCCGACGAGCTTGTCGACCAGGGGGTGAGTGACTTCTGGGCCTGGTACACCAGCCTCGCGGTAGTCCCGACGATTAAGGATCTTCGGGACAAGGGGGAGGAGTTCCGAAAGGCCGAGCTGGAGCGGGCACTCCGGAGACTTTCGCATCTGCCGGCAGAAGATCAGCAGGCGATCGACACCCTGACCCGTTCACTGTTGAACAAGTTCCTGCACGCGCCGACCACACGCCTCCGGGAAGCGGCGGGCAATGGCCGTGGCACTACGGTACTCGATTCCGTCAGGTATCTCTTCGATCTCGACGATCAGGAGCGGCCGGAGGAACAAGATGTCCCGCAGGAAGAGTAGAGAAGTGGCGCCAACGCCGATCAACCTCAGATGAAGACGATTCGTACGCCGTGACAGTCAACCTGGTTCTAGCGCAGGCTTTGACGCCGCTGCCCAGTGGTTGGTCGTTGATCTGGCAGGGGTCAATCGACACCAAGATCATCATCGCGATCCTCGCTGTCTTTTCTCTGTTGTCGTGGGCGTTGATCGTCTGGAAGTGGCTGGCGTTTCGAAAGGTGTGGAAGCAGGCGGGCGGGTTTCTCGAGCACATGGAGAGTGCTCGCAGACTGGAAGAGGCATACAAGAAC
>ERZ1066118.321-NODE-321-length-48652-cov-22.974217_pt1 | contig 48652 bp, 85 predicted proteins | sample MGYA00382765_ERZ1066118 | MGnify/ENA primary metagenome ERZ1066118 (study PRJEB33369, sample SAMEA5778348) | biofilm metagenome | biome: Industrial cooling water; feature: Water cooling tower basin; material: Biofilm | place: United Arab Emirates | collected...
TGTCAAACTCCGCAACCTATTGATTGTAAAGGATGGTTAGCGGACTGCAAATCCGTTTATGTGGGTTCGATTCCCGCTCCGGCCTCCACACAAACCCCTTAAAACAAGGGGTTTTTTTACGTCTGGCGGTTTTGAAAGTGTCCGAGGTAAGGGGCGTTTTGGGGTGTTTTAGGGGGGTTCCGGGTGTCAAAGAGCTGGTTAGACGTGACTTCTGGTTGCTACACTTTCGCTACCTGACCCCGACCCGCCGAGGCGGCCACCGACATGGCGACCAAACGCCAGCGCGGCAGCACCTTCACCTTCATCATCAAGCGCGCGGGATTGCTGGCGCGGCCCTACCAGTTCACCACCGACGACGAGCGCGAGGGCGAGCGCATCGCCAAGCGCATCGAGGCGGCGCTCGATGTCGGCGTGGTGCCGGCGGAGGTCGCGGCGGCCGTCGAGGGGCGCGATGTCGAAACGCTGCGCGCCGCCGTCGGCCGGTACATGGCCGCCGTCGCGGTGTCGCGCGATGACAAGCGCCTGCTGCCGATCATCCTCTCCCGGCTGCCGGCCAAGCTCGGCACGACCGACCTGACGTTCAAGTGGGCGCAGGACTTCGTCACCGCGCTCAAGCGCGAGCAGAACCTCGCCCCGGCAACGGTGCGCCACCACTGCGGCTCGCTGGCGCGTGCGCTGGACTGGATCGCGGCCGACGGCTCGATCCCGGCCAACCCGATGCGCTCGCTGCGCAAGGGCTACGCGCAGTATTCCGACGAGGATGCGCGCGCGGTGCGGGTGAGCGAGGGCGCGGTGAAGGTGAGCGAGCCGCGAGACCGGCGCCTCGAAGGCGACGAGGAGTCGCGCATCCGTCGCGTGCTGGCCGGCGAGCACCGGGCGAAGGGCAGCCGGGGCTTCGACAAGTCCAAGACCGGGGCGCTGGCGCTGCTGTTCGACATGGCGCTCGAATCGGCGATGCGCATGCGCGAGATGTACACGCTGGAGGTCAAGCAGGTCGACCTCGCCGCGCGCACGATCTTCCTCGACAAGACCAAGAACGGCACCAAGCGGCAGGTGCCGATCACCACGCCGCTGGCCAAACTGCTGAAGGCGCATCTGGCGACGGCGAAGGGCCGCCTGCTGTTCCCGGAGCTATGGTGCGGCGAGCGCGACGAGGCCACGCTCTACCGGACCACGCGCGACCTCTCGCGCCTCTGGGCTCGCGTCTTCGCCACGGCCGAATGCCCGGACCTGCACTTCCATGACCTGCGCCACGAAGCGACCTCGCGCATCTACGAGCGCACGACGCTGACCGACCTCGAAGTCATGAAGATCACCGGGCACAAGGGGATGGCGCAGCTCGCGCGCTACGCGAACCTGCGCGCCTCGAAGCTCAGCTCGAAGCTCTGGTGATGCCCTAGACGTTCGGCAGCGGCCGGCGCGCGCGGCCGGTGCGCCGGCGCGGCGCCGGGGTCGGCGCGCTGTCGACGCGCGGCAGCACCGCGACGCGGCCTTTCTTCTCGGCCTGCTGCCGGCGTGCCATCGTGGAGATGTAGGCGAGCAGGTCCCCGCGCAGAATGACGCAGTGCTTGCGGTTGTGGCTAAGCGCCGGGATCGCGCCGGCGACCACCAGCTCACGCATGGAGTCCACGCCGATCTTCATAACGGCGGCAGCTTCCTCGATGTCCAGCGTGTCCGGCGGCGCGGCGAGCACGTATCGCTCGCCGCTGGTCACGGCTGCGGCAGCATCGTTCATCGCGGCGCGGCCTCTGCGGTGGGCTTGCCTTCCGCGTAGGCGGCGCTGCCGGTTTCGTCCACCAGCGCGTCGAGGCTGATTCCGTAGAGCGCGGCGAGGCGCGCGGCGATCAGCAGGCCCGGCACGCTGTCGTCGTTCTCGATGACGCTCAGGTGCGACTTGGACATGCCGATGCGGTAGCTGGCCTCGCGCAGGTTGAGCCCGGCGCGCTTGCGCGCGTTGCGCAGCGTCGCGCCGATGGTCATGGCCGCCGTCATGCCGGCAACGCCTGCCGGTCGAACTGCGCGGCCGATGCCAGCGCGAGCGCGGGGGTGGCGAAAAGAGCGGCCTTGCCGGTAGCGGCGTCGAGCAGGGGCTCGGCATGGTTGCGGCCGCGCACGTCGGTGAAGAACCGCAGGGCGGTGAACTGCTTGGAAACGTGGCTCTGGCCTATGTGCCAGCGGGCGGTCTGAAACACCGGGAAACCCCTGAAAAGTGTCCTGAAAGATTACCCAAAGGGTCCGCAATGCGCAATACCTGCGGGTATCTCCACTGCGCCCGGCCCGGCGCTAGAGGAGAGGCAACTGCGTCCACGGCGGCACGTCCGGCACCTCGCGCACCGGCACGCCCCGGAAGGCGCAGTACGCGATGGAGCACAGCGTCAGCACGCCGTTCGAGTAGAGCGGTTCGTCGTATCCGTCGGCGGCGCAGCCGGGGCACGGCTGGTCGGTGATGCGAAATGCGCCGGACACGCTAGGCCGCCTTGCGTGCCCGGTACTCGCCGAGCACCTGCGCGTAGGCGGCCGGATGCTGCTGGTCGAATGCCGGCAGCTTGCCGCGCGCCCAGCGGCCGCCGCCGAGCTGCTGCAGCCAGCCGTCACTGGCGCAGAACCGCCGCGCGTCGATGCCGTAGCTGCGGACCCCGGCGGCGGTGATGAAGCCCTCCACCTCCAGCTCCGCGAGCACGCGCAGCGCGCCGATCTTCCACTGCGTCAGCATCGTTGGCCCCGGCACGCCGGCGGCCACGTTGGGAACGATGTCAGGCAGCGCGCAGCGCGTGACCGGGTTCCAGTCGAACCATGCCGGCGTGCCGGAATCATGCACCGAGCCGGCGCCGGGGTCATACGGGCGATGCGGCCAGCCGCTGTGCGAGAAAGCGTCGACGAAGCTTGGGTGCGTGTAGCCGGGTTGCCGGACGAGGGAGCCGTAGCGGTCGCCCGGCGAATGCACCCAGCGCGGCGCGAGCACCATCACGCCGACAATGCCCAACAGCACGGCGATGCCCTCGCTCGCGTCGGTCACCGCCGGCACCAGCACCGCGCGGAAGTCCGGCCCAGCACCGCCGACAGCATAGCCAGCCGAGCCCGGCGTGATCTGTTCGGCGACCTTCGCGTTCAACGCGAGCTTTGCCTCCACGCCGAGTTGGTGTCCGGTCTTGTCGTACACGCATAGGATGTCGAAACCGGCCGTCTCCGGGTATACGGTCCAGCCGCCGACGCGCTTCACGTCCTCGATGAAGGCCGCGCACAACGCCGCTTCCGTCGGGAATATTGACTTGACCTCAGCGCGCTTCATCGCGCGGCCCCCAGCCTAAGCATGTGACGCCCAGCGCGTGGATTTCGGCAACCTCGTCGGCCGTGAGGGCCAACACCGGCGCGAGCCTATCGAGCATCCACGGCTTGAGCCGGTGTCCGTTGAAGCCGATGAGCCCGTCGAAGGACTTGACCGCGACACCGAGCGCGGCGGACATCTCCGCGCGGGTGACATCCATCTCGTAGGCGCGCCGCTTGATCCGCCCGTGCGGAGTGCGTAGGTCGTGGCGGCGCTTCGGCACGATCTTGCGCGCATCGCTGCGCCTGAACTTATGTCCGCGCATGCAGGCGCGGCCGTCGGGCGCGCGCACGTAGACTGCGTTCGTGCGGTCCAGCGCGTTGCGCTTGAGGCGGTCCGCCCGCACCGGTACCGGCTTGTGGCCGACGATTACTGGGAGCGCGGGATTGAAGCGGTCACGCACTTGTCGCTGCTCCCTGCACGCTCTCGCCGGCGAGCAGGTGGCGACCGGCTGCAGCGGCGACTGCCGCACGGCGGCTGGCCGCCTCGCCCCTGAAGAACTCAAGTGCGTGCGACCAGTGGAATCCATCGACGAAACGCAGCAGCGTGCCGGCGAAGCGTTCGCAGTTCGCCTTGTGCGGACGGTCATCGCACAGGTAGTCGCCGACGTCGCCCAGCAGCCCCTTGTCGTGCGTCACGATGATGCGGCGTTTCAGCTCCGGGATGTGCCGCATGACCCATGCCGCCTTGTCGCTATATGCGTGCGGGACGCCGGTCGGGGGTTTCGTCGCGATCCACACCTCGAAACCCATGCCAATCAGGCTGCGCACGGCCTCAATGGCGCCGGGGATCGGCAGCATGTTGAGGTATGCGCCGGGAATGACCTTCAGCTCGGCGCTGGTCAGGTCAGCGGCCCGCTTGTATCCATCGAAGTCGACCACGACTCCATCGAGGTCCACAAATACACGATTCATCCCTCGTCGCTCCCATGCTGGGCGGTGGGGTCGGCTGGCGTCTCGACGGGCTGGTCGTTGTCGGCCCATCGCTTGACGCCATCTGCGCCGACGTACCAGTTGCGCGCGCGGCCGTTCTCGAACGTGAAGCCGAATCCGCGCAGCCCGCTCACGCCCCACCCCCACTGCTGGCGTCGTCGGCGGGGAGGGGCACAAACGCCTCGCAGCCGATCGGATCGAAGGCCGTGCGCGGCGAGTGGTCGCCACCCCTCGACGTGAACCTCGCGCACCGCATCCGCTTGAGGCATAGGCCAGCCGGCACGCAGCGCGACACGTCGTAGGGGAGTTCGCTCAGGGTGTCAGTCGGCATGGGGCGGCTCCTTCAATTCCTTTTCTGCGTCGCGGTAGGCGTCACGGATGTCGAGGAATAGCGTCCAGCCGGCAATGGCGAACGCGATGAATGACGCCCAATGCGGCGCCATGACGGCGGCTGAAATCGCGCAGCCATAGAAGCGCACGTCGCGGTCAGTGGCCGGCCTAGCCACCTCCCCCCTCCCCGCCGTCATTCGGCTGCTGCGTGGCGCGGAGGGCGGCGGACGGCATCGACCACAGCATCGGCTCTACGGTGTAGCCGGTCATGCTGTCGATGTAGTTGCACGACCCGTGGCAGAACCAGCCCTGCCGCATGCTGGGGCCGCCGTCCGCCGGCATCGGCAGATAAAGCGCGAGGCCCACGGTTGCCCCGGTTGCATCGGCCGTCGTGCGCGCAGGTGGCAGCGTTGCGCTGATCCACTCCGCATCCGCCCGCTCGGCTGTCTGGGTGGTGAGGGCTTCGATCTGCGCGTCGTAGTCCGCGAACAAGTCAGCGACAGCCGCCGCAGACACCAGCACCGCGCCGCTGCCCGACTTCCGCACGGACTCCATGACGTGGGCGCGCAGGTTCGCGTGAGGTGCATCCCGCAGCGCCGGGCTATCGGTGGGGGTCATGGGGTTGGCTCCGCTGGTGAGAAGTCCCACTCACGCACCACCGCCTCTATTTCTTTCGGTATCGGCCGCGCGACATGCTCAGCGCGGACGCTCAGGTATCCCGCGCACATGCGGCCGTCCTTAGGCGCATGGCAAAGAAACGGAACGCCTTCGACGACGGCCTTAAGAAGATCGAGCTGTGTTTGCATACAGCCGTTCGGCACGGTGCCAGGTCGACACGCGCACGAGGCGCACATTTCGCCGCGCGTGCGTGGGAATTGGTCAAGGTCGAAGGGCGCAAGGCGCACCCTGCCGCGCTTTTCCATCCATACCGATAAGCGACCAAGAACCTGTCCCTCAGGGGTGACACGATCATTCATGCCCCACCTCCCCACCCGCCTGGTCCGCCTGCGCGAACTCTTGGCGCCACAGCAGCGGGCAGTTGTGCGACTCGCACCACGTCTCAGCGTCCAGCCGATCCGGGTGCGTGCATTGGTCAACGCCATCGTTGATCTTGATGCCCTCGTAGCAAGGGCACGCCTCGCGGTCCTCGTCGAAGTTCTCCACCGAAACGGTGAAGTCGGCTGGCGGCGCCACGCTCTCGGTCATCGTGGTGCCAGAGCCCCGACAAGCACCGCAACCCCTACGCCCCTGCCCCCCGCAGGCATGGCAGTCGATCAATGAACGGCTCACGGTTTCACCTCGGCCTGTTCCGCCTGCGGGGCGAGGGCGGCGTAAATCTTCATGCCGGGGTAAGGGCTGAACGACTCGTCCCACGCCGCATTCATCCCTCCGGCTCCGACGGCAACTATTTCGCCTACCACCTCCACCCGCGCCGGGGCGGGCGGTTGGGGTGTGGCGGCGCCTGCCCCGTGATTCACGCCTTCCATGTACGCGGCGGCTACGACGGCCCACAGCGGCAACGTCCTAAGGTTCCTTTCGGCAGACGGGCCGGTGATCGTCCATACGTCATGGAGGGCCGGCGGCAAGCTGGAGAACTGCGACTCCGTTGCATCATTCGTTACGCACGGGCCGATCTGGACCATGCGTGGCTTACCCATGATCCGCCCCCGCATCCGCAGGCGTCGCGGGCTGGGCGCAGCAGGACTTAATATGGGAACAGTGCCATTCCGGCGACCATTCGCCCGAGTAGGCGTAGCAGACCAACTTCGCGTCCGGCCGGGTCTCTTGGAGCCGTAGCGCCTGACCTTCCCATTCTGTTGCCAGCGTGTAAGGCGAGTGCGTCTCCAGCTCACCGTTGCGCGCAAATGCATACAGGAATGAAGGGGCGGCCGCGCTGCCGACCCCCTGCGAAGTGACGGGGCAATCCCCGGCGGGCGGGGGCGGGGCGGCGGCTGCAACCTCGCCGCGCGGCACCATCCAATCGGCGATGAAGCGGTCTACGGACTTGGCGTGCGATGCGGGCGTGTGCGGCCACGGCGATGCGACGGCATGCATCAGGTCGCGCTTGTCAGCGAACGCTGCATTGAACAGATCGGCAGCCCTCTGCGCGTGTTCGCGGCTTGGCGCTGGATGCACGTCGTCGGGGCCGACGATATGCAGGCACCACAACGTAGCTGCGCGCTCCTCCCCCGCCGCGTGCGCAGGCGCGGGGTGATGCGAGGTGCGGCCGGCGTAGGCACCTTCGACGTAAGCCTGCACGGCCATCGCGCGGATCGCTGCGGGCACGTCGGCAGCCTTTGCCAGATTCGCGCACATGCCGTCGAGGTTGATTTCCGCGGCCCACGCCTCGGACAGCGCATCGAGCGCGGACAGCCCCTTTAGCAGCGCGATGCGTTCCTCGCGCGTCGGCTCCGCCTCCCCCGCATCGGCCGGGGCCTGCGGCTTCTTCATGCGACAAGCGGACGCCGAATACCCGGAACGGTGTTCGCCCCAGGCTTTGTGACAGGCGGGGCACTCTCCCGACTGCGGTGCGGGCTCGCGGGCGAGGGCGGCAATCACGTCTTCGCGCTTGACGTACGCGCCGTTCGCCTTGGGCTGGATGGCCGCCCCAAACGGCGTGTAGCCAATATCGAAGCGCGCAAGCGCATCCAACGCCCCACCCTGCGCGTCGTTGTGGTCAGTGGTCATGCTGCTGCTCCGGGGTTAGGGCGGCGAGGGCGGGAGGCTCCGGAAGGGGCATCCAGTGCGTTGGCCTTTTGCCACGAAGTGCGAACGGGCCTAGCTTGTTGTCTGTGACGCACCACGAGCCGTCGAGGTAGCTCTTGGGGTCGTCAGGCTCGCGACATGGGTCAGTCTTGTCGTCCTGCAGCCACGCTACGAACTGCTGATTGCTGGCGTACACAAGGACGGGTGTGTTCATCGGCGCCGTGGCGATGGGCTGCCAGTCCACCCTCTCCCGCAGGCCGCTGGTGGGGGAGGTCATGCGAGCCTCCATGCGCCCTTGCTGTAGGCGATAAAGCCGCGCTTGCGCAGCGCTTGGAGGCGGCGATCTACGGCGCGCTGGACGCCCGTGCCCGTGTCAACTTTCGTGGCGCCTTCCTCCACGGCGACCCATACCCCCGTGAAGGTGACGGGCTGCGTTCGCTCGATGCGAGCGAGGATCGCGGCGTCCAGCTCGGAGTAGTCCATCACGCCCCCACCCCCTCGCCGCGCTGGGCGGCGGTGTGGGCCAGGCAGCGGTCGAGCGCGCGGTACATCGCGTCGCGCTCGTGTTGGTATTCCGCCGCCGACTCCGCCGACAACGCCGCCGACTCCGCCGACCGCGCCGCCGACTCCGCCGACCACGCCGCCGACCACGCCGCCGACCACGCCGCCGACCGCGCCGCCGACCACGCCGCCGACCGCGCCGACCACGCCGGCGACTCCGCCGACTGCGCCGACCACGCCGCCGACCACTCGCACGCAATTCCACCTGCTTGCGCTTCGTGCAGCCGCCGCTGCGCCTCCAGGATCGCGACGACTTGCACGATCGCCTCATGCACGCCATGCGCGTGACGCGCCTCTAGCGCCTTGCGCTGCGTCGCAAGCATCCTGTCGATCCGATCCATCGCAATCCAGTGCGTCACGGGCGTCAGGTCAACGCCGAGGGGGATGCGCTTCGACAAGTCGAGATGGAACTGCGCGCGCTCCGCTTGCGGCAACCCCTCGAACACCATGTCGCGCCAGCGCCACAGCCACTCGGGGATGCCGGGGTACGCACCCGCAAGGCCGGCGTGATAGTTGCCGGTGATGCCGAGATCGTGCGCGTAGCAGCCGATCGAGCAGGCCGTGAAGCTCTCGCCGTCGGTCACGCCATACGTGCCGGCGCGGAGCATGTCGGCGTCGTAGTGGTGCTGCGCCTGCGCGATGAACTTCGCTTGCAGGGCTGCGTCGCCGTTGAAGGTGCGCCACGCAGGCGCGGTGGTCGGGGTGGTCATCACCATGCGCTCCGGTTGGTGGCGAACGGGATGTCGTCGTCGGCGAAGTCATCGGCCGCCGGCTCCGTCGCCCGCTGCGGACGCTCACGCTGCGGCGCGCCGCCTCGGCTGCCGGACGTGCCGCCGCGTTGGGTGTCGTCATTGCGACCGCCGAGCATCTGCATCTCGTCGCCGATGATGTCGGTGGTGTAGTGCTTGACGCCATCCTTCTCGTAGGAGCCGTATTCGATGCGGCCCTCGATGTAGACCTGCGAACCCTTGCGCAGGTATTCGCCAGCGACTTCGCCGGTCTTGCCGAACAGCTTGACGCGGTGCCACTCGGTCTTTTCCTGCCAGTTGCCGTCCTTGTCCTTGCGCGAGTTGGTCGTGGCGACCGACAGCGTGACGATCGCCATGCCGCTCTGCGTGTACTTCACGTCAGGATCGTTGCCGAGATGGCCGACGAGGATTACCTTGTTGATTCCGCGCGCCATCAGGCGAGCCCTCCGAAGTCTTTGGTGAGTTTCTTTTCCAGCGGGGCGTCATCGAACATCGGCATGACCACCCCGAACCCGCTGCGCGTGGTGAACAGCAGCACGGACTTCTCCGGGCTTTTCTTGCGGTGGTAGAACCGGACCTGTGAGCCATGCCCCTTGCCGGCGCTGTCGATGGCTCGCTGCAGGTAGGCGGGGTTGACGGAGCCTCTGACCCCTTCCTCGTAGAGGTCAGGCGTGCCGGCGACGGCTTCGATCGCCGGATACTTCGCGTCGATCAGCGGTTCCGGGCAAATGAACCGCTTGCGGAAGTCCTCGTCGAGCACCGCGATTTCGTCGCTCGTGGACACGGTGACGTAGTCGGCGCCGCGCGTGGAAAGGCCCTTGTCGTTGCGGCCCTTCGCGAACGGCAGGATGCGCGCCTTGTCGGCCTTGCCGTTGGGGTCGTGCAGCACCAGCAGGCAGTGACCGTCGGTGGCCGCCACCAGCGCGCCGCCGGACTTCGAGGGCTTGATGCAGACGCCGTTGAGGTAGTAGCGCACGTCGTTGGTCGCGGCGAACTTCGTCGCGCGCAGGACCAGTTCGGCGGACACCAGCACCGGGTAGGCGTCGCGCACCTCCTTGCGTGATGTGGGGGTCGATGACGTGCTCACGCCGCTTCCTCCGCCGCCGAGAGGTCGAATGCCGGTTCCAGCACCTCGAACAGCCGGCGCAGCTCGCCGCCCATGAGCGTCAGGCGCGCCTGCAGTTCCTCGTGCAGGCTGTCGAGGTCGGCCGGATCGTAGGATTCGAGCGCGGTATCCAGCAGGCGAATCTTGCGGACGGTGAGCCCTTCGTCGAAGGTGAAGGACATGCGGTCGTCGATCACCAGCGCGAGGCGTGTCACCTGCTTGCCGGCTTCGAGGTGCTTGGCCACTTCGTCGCTGGCCAGCTCCTGCCCCTTGCACTTGACCACTGCGCCGTTGTCGGCGGGGTCGCGCATCTCGACCTCATCGCCCATCGTGACGCCCTCGGGCAGCTCCTCGCCGGCGACCCATGCGGTGAGCACGGCGCGCGGCGCGGCTTCGGCGTTCAGCGGCAGCGCCGGCAGCGAGCCCAGCGCGCGGCGCAGCTCCGAGACGACTTGCTCGGCGACCTTGCGCGAGGTGGTGTCCACCGCGATGAAGCCCTGCTCGATGTCGAGGATGGCGTCCACGCGCGACGGCTTGACCAGCGCCTTCGGCAACAGGTCGGTGACGATTTCGTCCTTCAGGCGCTTGCGCGTGCGGCCGCCGGGGCGGCGCCCTTCCTTCTGTTCGATTTCCGCGCACCGCTTGGCCAGCAGCGCGTTGACCGACGACGGCGGGATGATCTTGTGCTCGCCGGCGAGCGTGACCAGCACGTGGTTGCCGACCTGCTGCGCGAGCGCGTCGTGCTCGCCGCCGAACGGCGGCACGAAACCGTAGGTCGAAAGCTCCATCGGGCCGATGGGTTTGAGCGTGCAGTCGGCGAGCCCGGCCAGCAGCGGGGACGCGGCGGGCGCGGCGCCGTCGGTTGCGGCCGGCGCGGTGACGATGCCCTGCAGCAGGGCAGGCGCGATGCGGAACAGTGTTGCGTTCTTGAAAAACATGGGGTTCCTTCGGGGTTAGATGCTGCGTATCGCGCGTGCTGCGCGGGTGGTGGGGGGCATGGCCTTACGCCCGTGTGGCGCGCACCACGGCGTCGCGGAAGTCGCGAAGCGTGTGGTGGTAGTAGCCGGCCAACGGGTCGGCCGGCTGCTGGACGTTCTTGTGGATCGCCTCGGCGCCGGCGTTGATCGCGGCGATGAGGTCGTTCGGGTCGATGTGGTCTGGAATCTGGATGTGCATGGCGGTCACGCGGCCGCCGCGCGCACGGACAGGGACGCTTCCTCGCGCACGCGCACGCCGGGGAACCGCATGTGGGCCTTCAGCTCGCGCGCCGTGGCGTTGAGCGCCTTTTCGTTGGCCAGCAGGTAGCCCAGCAGCATGTCGTCGCCGGCCTCGGCGGCCTTGGCGGCGGCGATCACCAGCGCCTTGAGGTCGAAGACCTCCGCCTTGTAGGTCTTGCGCGCGCCGATGCCGGATGCGGTCGCCTTCGCCGGCTCGATCACGGCCACCGGCGCGATGTCGGCCAAGTCCAGCTCCGCCTCGGCGGCCACGGCCACCTGCTCGGCCTGCGCGACGCGCACCTGCGCAGCGGCAGCGGTGGCGGCGTCACCAGCGGCAGCGGCTGCCTCGGCGGCGCGGCGCGCGGCGGCGGCGTCGGCCTCGGCCTGCTGCCGCGCACGCTCGGCGGCGGCGCGCTCCTCGGCCGCGATGCGCTGCGCCTCGGCGCGCTCGCGCGCGACGCGCGCATCTTCGGCGCGCTTGAACGTGAGCATCGACTGCTTGAGCGTGTTCTCGGCGCGCTCCAGCATCTCGGTCGGCCCGCGAAACAGGTCCATGACGCGCTTCTTCGCCTCGTCCATCGGGCGGGTGATGCTCAGGCGCAGGTCGTCGATCTTCTTGCGCTGCCCGACGATGGTCTGCAGCTCGCCGGCGGCAAGCTGGTACATCTCGTGGGAGTCCACGACGATGCAGGCGGCCAGTTCGGCGGCATCGTTGGCCACCTTTGCAGCAGTGGCCGATGCGGCCTGCGGCGTCAGCGCGGTGGCCTGCGGGATAGTGGGCTCGGGTGCCAGTTGTGCGTTCATGGGGTCAGTCCTCGGTCAGCAGCTTGTGTTTGCGCAGAAAGTTGCGGGTCGTCAGCTCGCTCAGGAAGACGCGCGCGTCGTCGGGGTCGGTGAACGGCACCAGCCGGTGCGTGCCGTCGGTGTTCAGTTGCAGGGCGAATCGCTTGACCGGCCTGCCGGACCGGAACAGCTCGGGGAACCGCTCGCGCGCGGCAATCTCGTAGCCGGCGGTCTGCGGCCCGGCCGTCACCGGCACCTGCGCACACCGCTTCGCGTCGATCAGCGCGATGCAGTCGTGCAGCTCCCCCAGCAGGTCCAGTTGCCCGGCGAAGCGGTAGCGCAGGCTCCAGACGATCTGCTCGCTCAACAGAGGCAGGAAGCCGGACGTTGCGATGAAGCGGTCCCACGAGTGCAGGTAGGGCAGCAGTTGCGGGTCGAGCGCGTCCGTGTCGAGCGTGCCGGCGATGCGCAGCTCGATCAGCTTGTGGACCGCCGTGCCGAGCGCCGCCGCGCGATCCATCAGGGCGCGGTCCACGAAGCGGTAGGCTTCCTGCGAAATGCGCTTCAGGACCGTGGTGACGCCGGGCACCACCTCACCGTTGAGCCGGTAGGTGTGGGTCTCGGCGTCGTAGTGCATGACGGCGGCGCTCACGGCGTCAGGCTCCGTCGTTCTGGTCCTGAATCCGGCGCAGGTCCGCCAGCACCGCGTTGAGGTTGTCGGCGCGGATGGACGGGAACTTGGCCAGCAGCTCCTCCTCGGTGAAGTAGCCGGCCTGCTTGGCCTTCACCAGCAGCATCCGCTTGGCGCCATCGGCAACATGGATGCCCGGCGGCTCGCTCGCCTGCGGATCGCTGGCCTGCGGCGCATCGGTCGTGGGCGCCGTAGCGGCCGGCGCGGCAGCCGCAGGGGCCGAAGTGGCGGCCGGTGCCGGCTTGGCCGTCGGCATCGCCACGCCGCCAGCGCCCGCGCTGCCATTGGTCGATGCGGGCGTGTCGACGCGCGCGAAGTCGGCGTCGATGAAGCCCTTGCCCTCCATTTCCTCGGCGGTGGGCTCGCTGCCGACGGCCTCCGGGAAGCCCTTGCGCAGCGCCAGCGCCTCGGCACACTTCTCCAACTGGCCGAAGGGGCGCTTGCGCCACATCGCGTTCGGCGCGTCGGTGTTCTTGCCGGCCGTCGAGTAGGCTTCCAGCCAGAAAACCTTGGCCGAATAGGGCACGCGGATGCCGTGCGCCATGCGGTAGACCGTGACCTTCGCCCACTCTGGGAAGCTCACCTCGACGGACCTGTTTTCGTCGCGGAACGCGCGCGTCACGGTGGGGCCGAACTCGGCTTCATCCTGCCCGGCGTACTCGGTGGTGCGGTGCGCGTCGATGCGGTAGGTGCCGATACCGGGCATCACGACATCGCGCATGCCGCCGGGCGTGATGACCTGTCCATCGCGCTTTTTCTCGGGAATCCACATGGGGACGAGGTGGACCGGCTTGGTCATCACGTCCAAGCGCCGCGCGGTGCAGTACGCGAGGATCATGTCGACGGCCTCGTCGGTCGCGCCGGGGTACAGGCTCGACTTCATGGCGTTGCGCACGGCCTCCATCTCGCGCGCGTCGCGGGCAGTGATGAGGCCGCCGCCGGCGGGCGCGGTGGCGGGCGTGGGCAGGGTGGAGAGCGAAGCGGTCACGGGCAGTCCTCGGTGTGACGGGAGTGGCGCCGGCGGGGCCTCGACGGGAACGAGGCCGGGCAGACGGGGATGGGTCAGGCGCGCTCGACGCGGACCTTGGAAGCGAGGCCGAAGCGGCTCACTGCGTCGCGCGCGGCGCGCACGGTGTTGGCGAACAGGCCGGAGTAGGTGGTGACGCCTTGGGCGGTCGTCACGGTGACGGTGCAGTGGACCATTGGATACCTCGGGGGTGCATGGCAGCCGGTTGGCGCCTCCGGGTATCCATTGTCCATGCCGCAACCCGTATTGCAATACCCACGGGTAAAAATGTACGGAAATGTTTTGCGCCGGCGCGTAAGCCGTTGAAAACGCTAGCGTTGGGTTCCGCCGGTGGCCTAGAGGTAGGCGACCATCGAGTGAGCGTCGGGCAGCTCGACGGCCCATTTCGCGCGAACGCGCGACACGCCGAGCGCGGTGGCGATGGCCGGGATGTCGTCGCCAGCGTCGCGCAGGGCCTTCGCGTCGCGCGGCAGCACGCCGTACTCCCAGAGGTTGCGCGCGCGTGCGGCAATCTCGCCGACGTGCCAGTCGGTGGCCTCGGGGTCGTACCACTCGTGGACGATGGGACGGGCGAAGTCGTCCCGGAACGCAGGCTTGCGCGCGACGACGGCGAAGCCCTCGGCCTGCGCGACGCGCGATGCGACGCGGTTCGCGCGGTCGGTGTCCAGCTCGTAGGCGGGCGCCTCCAGTAGCTCAGGATCGTCGTCGACCTCGACGACGCCAGCGTCGCGCGCGCCCGGCGCGGCCGTGGCCATGAGCCACATTTCCGTCACGCCCAGCCGGATCATCACCGCCTCGGCGCCGGCGTCCACGATGGCCAGCGACCCCTCGACCATCAGGGACTTGTACTGCTGGAAGTCGTCGAGCCCGATATGCACCACGGTCCCCGCGCGGTGCGCGACCTCGCCCTCGATCACGGGGATGCCGAGCACACTGGTCAGGCGCGGAACCGACAGGTCGCGGTGGTTGGCGTCGATGGCGGCGTGCATGCGCGGGTCCTCCAGCGTCACACCGCGCGCAGGCAGGCGCGCAGCGCCACGCTGCCGCAGATGATGATGTCCGACTCCTCCGAGCAGCGCCACGGCGGGTAGTCGGGATTCTGGCTGACCACCCACAACTCCGGTCCGCGCCGCTGCAGCAGCTTGACTTGGATGTCGCCGCCCATGCCGACGAGGTAGCAGCCGTCGCCGGCGAACTGCGTGACCAGCGTGTCGATGAAGGCGATGTCGCCGTCTTCGAGGGTGGGTCGCATCGACGGGCCGCGCTGGGTGAATAGCTGGATGCGGCCCGGCTCCGGCACGTAGCCGAGCTTGCGCTGCACCTCCCACGCGGCCAGCTCCATGTGCTCGACCACCGCCGGCAGCGTGTCGGGACGCGACGCGCGGTCCGGCGGATTGAAAGCGGCGAAGTCGACGTACTCCGCCCCCGCGCGCCGCTCGGCGGGCAGGGCGCGCACGGTAGCTGGTGCAGCGCCGGCACGGACGCGCGGCGCAGGCGCCTCGACGGCCTTCGGCGTCAACCAGTGCGGGTAGGCGCGCGTGATGGCCTCGACCAGCTCGTCACCAATGCGCTTGCGCCCCTCCTTGCCGGGCGGGTACAGCAGGCGCGAGACGTAGCTCGGCTCCTTGCGGATTTGCGCCGCCACTGTCGCGCGGCCCCCGCGCCCCATGTCGTCGACCAGCGCCTTCAGCGCCATGCGACGCATCTCGAAGCGGTCCATGAACTGCCTTCCTTCTGGAACTGCGGACAAAGTTGGCATCGGAGCCTCCTGCGGGTAAATGGCCCGCAGGTTCCCAAGCGAGGACCGGCGGGTTGCGCGTCGATTTACCCTCGGGTATCGTTTGGCCATGTCCAAAACCAACCTCGCCCCACTCAAGCGGTTCCTCAAGAACCTGCCCGACGCCGCCGCCCGCGAAGCGTTCGCCATCGCGTGCGGCACCTCCCTGAACTACCTGCGCAAGTGCCTCTCGCAGCAGCGGTTCGTCCCGGATGCGCGCTTGTGCATCGCCATCGAGCGCGAGTCCGGCGGCAAGGTCCGCTGCGAACAGATGCGCCCCGACGTGGACTGGAAGTACCTGCGCGCCACGGACTGCAAGCTGGAGAAAGCCGCATGAACCATGCGATCCGCTGCGCCATCGCGGCGATGCGCGCCAGCGCCGCGGCGCCGGCCGCAACGCAGGCGGACTAGCCGCCACGCAGCGAGCCCAAGAGCGCCACGGACCGGCGCTCTTTCGCTGAGTGGCGCACGCGCAGGAAGCAATCACCGGCAGTCCAAGGCAGTTCCGATGCGCACACCTTCCGCGTTCGGTATCCCGAAGTCCCGCAATTTACCCGCAGCACATTTTCAGCGTGTTGCGGGCCGTTCAGCCCGGATACCTGCGGCCGCGACCTTCAACCACCCCAAGGCGCCCTAGTGGAAATACCCGCCATGAGCACGTCCCGTCAGGTCGAGTCCGCAATCCTTCGAGCCCTTGCCGAGCATGGGCAGTCGAAGGTCGCCGAGGCGACCGGCATCTCCGAAACGAAGCTGTCGCGGTTCAAGTCCGACGGCGGCCTGTGCCTTGCCGAGGTCGCGCACCTGCTGGCCGCGCTTGGCATCGCGGTCTACGACGCCTGCAGCGTCGAGGTCGCAACGCTCCCGCGCGAGGAGCTGAACGCATTGCGCACCCTTGCGCGCAGGGCGCTCGCATGACCGCGCCGATCCCGCTGCGCCGCAGCGCGCACGACACCGCCATCGCGAACCCGGACGCCTTTCGCGCCGGGTTCCTGCCGTGGCTCGCCGACAACCTGCACGTCTGGGCCGCCTTCGAGCGCGAGGCCAACCGCATATGGAAGCGCGGGCGCCGGCACTGGTCGGCGCGCACGATCTTGGAATACCTGCGCCACCAGGCCGCGATTACTGACACGGGTGACACGTTTCGATTGAACAACAACTCGCAGGGCGATCTTGCGCGCCTCTATCTACTCGTCTACCCGGAGCGCATCGGTTTCTTTGAGACACGCATCCAGCGCGGCTCGGAGCGGGCGGCATGAACTGGCGCCAGATTCCCGGCTATTCGCGGTACTCGGTGAGTGATACGGGCGCAGTGAGGCGAGATGTCCAGATTTACCGCGCGCGACCGGGACCGGTTTCTGTGTCGATCAGCAACGCCGGCTACCCGAGCGTCGGAATCACGGGTGACGACGGCGTCGGCCGAAAGTTGCATGTCCATGTGCTGGTGATGCTGGCCTTTGTCGGGCCAAGGCCCGGCAAGGCATTCGTCTGCCATGCCGACGGAATCAAAACCAACAACGCAGTCCACAACCTTCGGTACGACACGCCGGCGAACAACACCGCCGACGCCATTGCGCACGGCCATGACTTCGGGTGGATGCGTCGCCTGAGCGAAGCGCAGGTATTCGAGATTCATGCGCGCTGCGCGAGAAACGAGCCACATGGGTCCATCGCGCGCGACTTTGCGATCACGTCCGCAGCGGTCTGCAGTATCGCGACCGGGAAGTCATGGAAGGGACTTGGCCTGTCGCCGCTGAAGTTCGTCCGCTGCCCTAGCGATTCGGACGTGCAGGAAGTCGCGAGGCTCTTAGAGTCCGGCATGAGCAAAAGCGCCGTTGCGCGCCAGTTCGGAACTTCCCCCCCAAACGATCAGGTACGCGCTGAACCGCCGCCTGCCACGACAAGGCAATGGCGGGGGCTCCGCCACCACGGCCGCACCATCGAAAAGGAAACGTGCCGCATGACCTGCAACGAGTATTTCGCGCGGCTCGAAGCCGCGTTCGATCCGATCTTCAACCCGCGCCCCGTCACCGACGACGACAGGCGCGAGTACCAGCGACTCGACGCGCGCCAGCGCGCCCGCGACGACGCGGCCCGCCGCGCGCCCACGCAGGACGCGCTGCCGCTGCCGTAGCCGAACACCGCCCCGCCTGACTTGCCGGTCGCTCCGGCGAGGACATCCCGTGCCTGACGGGTTGGCGGACGCGGCTCTATTCAGGCGCTCAGGAGTCCAGCGTCAACATGACGAACATCGGGGAACGTGGCGCGATACGCCGGACGGCGACGCGCCCGCAGGGGAATCGACGCCGACGCGGTGCGCAGGGCGCACGCCGGGGCAATAGCGCGCATTGGATCAGCGCGCGCGTGAAGTCCTGCTCAAGGCGCGCCGCGCGCGCTGCATCGAACGCGACCACCGCCCACGACGCGCACAACGCGCGCTGCGGGGTGGCGCATGCGTGACTACGCGAAGGTCGGGCCGAAGTTCTGGATCGGCGCCACGGGCAAGCGGCTGCGCGCTGCGGGCATGGAGGCGCAAGTGGTCGCCATGTACCTGCTGACCAGCCCGCACGCGAACATGCTGGGGCTCTACTACTGCCCGGTCGCCTTCATCGCCCACGAGACAGGTCTGGGCATGGAAGGGGCTACGAAGGGGCTTGAGAGGGCTATCGGAGCCGGATTCTGCGAGTACGACGAGGCTTCCGAAGTGGTCTGGGTCATCGAGATGGCCCGCTATCAGGTCGGCGAGGCGCTGAAGCCGGGCGACCTGCGCGTGAAGGGGGTGCAGAACGAGTACGACGCGCTCCCGAAAAACCCTTATTTGACGCGGTTTTTCGAGAAATACCAGCGGGCGTTCTGCATGTCGGCGGCGCGGCCCGACAGCCTGAACGAGCAAGCCCCTTCCAAGCCCCTTGCTAGCCAAGAACAGGAACAGGAACAGGAACAGGAGCAGGAACAGGAGCAAGAAGAAAGGCAAAGGCCACCGTCAACGGCTGCGCCGCTGACCGCTGCCGCCGACGAGCCGGTGGTCGATGGCAATGCCGGGGCGACCGACAAGGCCGAGGCCCGAGCCGCACGCCTCGCGCAGGTCACGTCCGACGCCATCGCCGCGTTCAACGCTTCGCCGCTGACGAAGGCGCACGGCGGGCTGGTGCCCAACGTCGACCCCGAGGTGGGCGGGCCGAGGCGCCGGACGCAGGTCGCGCGCTGCCTCGCAGTGGCCCGTTCGATATGCCGGAAGGACTACGGCAGCGAGCTGATCGTCGCGGAGTTCTGGTCGGACTACTGGGCCGAATGCTTGGCCGACGAGCACAAGTCCGGCCGCGCCGGCGGTGGCCGTGACCACGGCGGCTGGGTGCCGAGCTTCGAGTACCTGACCCGCGAGGCGACGATGGTCGAGCTGTACGACCGCGTGGCCAGCCGCGTCGCCGCCGCTGCCGCCGGGGGTGCCGCATGACGGGCGTGCGCCACGACGACGCGCTGGCGCGTCGATCGCGCGAGTTCGCGCCGCGCCGCGAGCAGCGCGTGGACATGCTGCGCATCCCGCCGCAGTCGGTGGAGGCCGAGCAGTCCGTGCTTGGCGGCCTGATGCTCTCGGCGAAGGCATGGCCGGAGGTCGCGGACCTGCTGACCGAGGAGGACTTCTACCGCCGCGACCACCAGCTCATTTTCCGGGCGATCCAAGAGCAGGCCGACGCCGGCCGGCCCATCGACGCGGTGACGCTGGGCGACTGGTTCGAGGCCAACGGCCAGTCCGAGCTGGTCGCCAAGGGCGCCTACCTCGTCGAGCTGGCGTCGACGGTGCCGAGCGCGGCGAACGTGCGCGCCTACGCGCAGATTGTGCGCGACAAGGCGAAGCTGCGCGCGCTGATCGGCGCCGGCACCGACATGGTCAACGCCGCCTTCGATCCCGAGGGGCGCGAGAGCGACGAGCTGCTGTCCGACGCGCAGGGCGCGCTGCTGGCCATCGGCGAGGACCGCACCGGCACCGGCCCACGGACGATGCTGGAGGTCGGTGTCGAGTGGTTCGAGGACCTGCAGGACCGCTACGCGAATCCGCACCGCGAACGCGGGATCGTGACGCCGTGGGGCACGCTGAACCGCCTGATCCACTCGATGGAGCCGGGGCACCTCGTCGTCGTCGCCGGCCGGCCGAGCATGGGCAAGAGCGCCCTCGCGGTGAACCTCGCGACATCGTGCGGGCTGCGTGAGGGCGAGAAGCGCAAGCGCGTCCTGTATGACGACCTCGAAAGCACCGGACGCGCGCTGTTCAACCGCGCGCTGTCGAGCATCACGCGCGTCCCACTGAACTTCCTGCGCGACCCCAAGGCGTTCGAGCTGGCGCAGGACAAGCTGGGTCCCGAGGGCATCGACACCGACTCGTTCTGGACGCGCATCGGCGACGGGGTTAAGCGCCTCAAGCAGTCCGGTTTCAAGATCGACGACACGCCCGGCCTCAACGCCCGGCAGATATGCGCGCGCGCACGTCGCGAGTACCAGCGCGAGCCGTTCCACCTGCTGGTCATCGACCACCTGCACCTGATCCCGCTGCCGGGCAAGACGCGCGAGACGGTCGAGATTGGCCACATCACGGCGGCGCTCAAGAAGCTGGCCAAGGAGCTGAACATCACGGTGGTGCTGCTGTCGCAGCTCAACCGCTCGGTGGAGTCGCGCGCGGACAAGCGGCCGACGATGGCGGACCTGCGCGAGTCCGGCAACATCGAGCAGGACGCCGACCTCATCGTCCTCGTCTACCGGGACGACTACTACGCCGAGCGCGAGGGTCGGTCGAGTCGCGCGCCGGGGCTGGTCGAGTTGATCGTCGCCAAGCAGCGCGAGGGGCGCACCGGCACCGGGTATGCCCGCGCGGACCTGTCCGTGGGTCTGCTGGACGACATCGACGACGAGGCCGTGGCCGAGCTGCTGGCCAAGGGCATGGCGCTCGCGCAGGCGCAGGCGCAGGATGACGGCAAGGGCGGCAACAAGCCTGCGGGCGGCAGCCGCATGGGCGCCAGTCGCGCCGCCGTGCAGCAGTCGAAGGTCGCGCAGCGCCCGGCGGTGCCGGCGTGACCGCGCGAACTGCGATACCGAACAGGGCGCGCCCGGAGCGGTTCGCCCTGCGCGTGGTCAAGGGCGGGTTCCAGCCGGCCGACGCCACGACGCGCACGCGCCTCGCCGCGCGCAAGTACCGCATGGGCGAGCTGGTGTTCGCCGAGTTCAAGCGCCCCCGCAACCCCGGCTTCCATCGCCTCGCGCACGCGCTGGGGACGCTGTTCGTCGAGAACATCGAAGCCTTCGAGGGCTTGAACGCGCACACCTGCCTCAAGCGCCTGCAGCTCGAATCGGGCATCGGCTGCGAGGAGGTCGGCGTGCCGTTCCGCTACACGCTACCGACCCGCGCCGAGGCGTGGGTGCGCGAGCACATGGGCGACGCGATGGCGGACCTGTACCGCGCCTTCACCCGCGCGTTCTTCAAGGCGGACGACGTGATTCCGCTGCGCATCCCGCGCTCGCTGTCCTTCGAGTCGATGGAGCAGGGCGAGTTCCAACAGGTGGTCGCCGGCCTGTGCGCCCACGTCTCAAAAAATTATTGGACAGGGTGCACCCCAGAGGAGATCGAGGAGATGGCCAAGCTATGGGTGGACCCATGCTGACCCTAAGTGACTACATCAACCAGAACAGCATTCCCGAACCCAACAGCGGGTGCTGGATTTGGGAGAGGTTGGGGGACGTGGGCGGGTACGGGCGGGGGAAGTATCGCGGCCGGCGCGCGCTAGCACACCGGCTCGCGTGGGAATCAAAACACGGAGCGATCAGGCCCGGATTGGATGTCTGCCACAAGTGCGATACGCCGCTTTGCGTCAACCCTGACCACCTGTTTCTCGGCACGCACACAGAGAACATGAGGGACATGGTGAGCAAGGGTCGCCGCACGGCAGCGCGCGGTGAGGCGGCCGGAATGGCAAAGCTGACCCGCGAGCAGGTGCGCTTCGCTGTCGAATCGCCGCTGCCGGGGGCGTGGGTTGCAAGGCAGCTCCGCGTTGGTAGGGCGCTGGTGTCGAAGATTCGTCGGGGGCAGTGCTGGCGCCATGAGCGATTCAGTCCGCCTCCGCGCTATTTGGATGGGCGAGAGGTTCTGCACCTAAGCGCCGAGCAGATCGAAGCGATGGCCGACGCAATGGTGGACCCCGCATGACGCGCACCCTCGACCGCTTCTTCGGCCCCTTCGCTGGCGATGCACTGGCGCGCGAGCGCGCGTCCGTGGTCGGCGTCTTCGAGCGCGCGCCGCGCGGCACCGCGCACTGCGAGGGCTGCGCACGCCGCAAACCCATTGTCGGACTCACGCATAAGGGCTGGCGATGCGTCGACTGCGCCCCACCAGAAACCGGGGCAAGAAAGCGTCAAAAAAACAGCTCACAACCCCTTGACAGATACCCGCAGGTATCCAATGTTGCGGACGTGGCTGAGGGGTCGACGCAATGAATCCGCAGCCCGTTTTTTCGTTCAACGGCATCAGTTTCAGCACGCAAAAGGCGTTCGCCGATGCGTTCCCGGCGTTCCGGTCCTACGCGCCGGAAGTGGCCAGTGGCGAGGTGACGACGGTGATGGAACTGGAGCAGCTCATCCGTCGCCGTCGGCACAACAAGGCGATGGCGGCCAAGGCGGGCACCCGGAGCACCAAGAAGATCGACTTCGCGCGGAGGAAGCGTGGCTGACGAGCACGACATCGCAAGCGGCATCGAGGAACGCGACCGCGATGCCGCGCTCGCCGCGCCCGCGCAGCGCATGGCCAAGATCACGCCGGCCGACGAATGCGGGCACTGCGGCGTCGCGCTTGAGGCGCATCGCAGGCAGTGGGGTTGCTGCATCCATTGCGCCAGTCGCGAGGAGCAGCGGCTGCGTGGGGTCCGTTCGTGATCGTGGACACCCCGCCGCGCAGCGTCATCCCGGCCTGCCACAACCGCCCCGCCTTCGACGCCGAGCGCGCGCACTTCGCGATCAACCCGGAGACGGGTTTCGTCGAGGGCACGGTGTTGCGCAATGACTGGTTCAAGGATCGGTGCGTCACATGGGACGGCGCAGGAATAGGGCGCCCAACGCCGGAGTACCCATCAGGAGTGCCGTATCCCATTGCGCACGGCTTTGCGGAGTGGTGCCTGACGTGCAAGTGGAAGCCAGATCATGTCTGAGCGAGTCGAGCAGTGGCGTGCCGTCGTCGGCTTCGAGGGGCTGTATGAAGTCTCCGATCTTGGGAGCGTTCGCTCGCTCCCGCGCCGTGGCGTAGCGGCGGCCCGGCCCAATGGTGCCGTTTGCCGCCATCTCAACGGTGACCCTGCCAAGAACTGTGTCGAGAACTTAGCGTGGGGGACTCGACTCGAAAACTCACGCGACGCTCAGATTCACGGGACGTGGCAGCACGGCGAGGGTCATCACAACGCCAAGCTGACCGCCGTGCAGGCGCAAGCAATCATGCATCTTCGCGGAAAGATGTCCGCGTCCGCTATCGGCGAAGCTTTTGGTGTCGCCGCGATGACCGTTCACGACATCCATCGCGGACGGACGTGGCGTCACGAAACGTCAGGCGAGCTGGCGTGACCCCGCAGGCCCGCGCCATACGCTTCGCGCTCATCAAGGAAATCGGCTGCATTTGCTGCCGAAAAGACGGTTTCGCGTGGACCTACGCGGACGTGCATCACCTGCTGACCACTGGCCTGCACGGCAACGGCGAGCGGCGCGGCGACGAGTTCACGCTCGGGCTGTGCAAGTGGCACCACGTCGGCCGCCGCGACGAGTCCTGCCACTGGGCGCAAGGCCCCAGCTACGCGACGCAGGCCAAGGCGTTCCGCGAGCGGTACGGCAGTGACGAGGAGCTGCTGGCGCACCAGAACCGCCTGCTGACCGGGTCTGCGCCCATGTTTCGGAGCTGCGCATGACCGCGCAGGCGCTCCCGATGGTGGCGTGCGTGGACTGCGAGTTCGCCGCGATGCGCACCACCCGCACGTCGATGCTGCGGCTGGGCTTCACCAACTGCGCGCGCAAGGAAAAGCACCGCTTCGAGGGGCTGGAGCGGTTGCAGGCGTGTCCGACATTCCGGCCTGCACCGGACGGGCAGGGCGCGACGCGGCGCGAGTGGCTGCGCAAGCAGGGGATTTTCCCGCGATGAAGGTCTTTGCCATCGACCCCGGAACGACCAAGTCCGGCTGGGTCCTGTTCGAGGACGGCGCGGTGCTCGACGCCGGCGTCTTCGATAACGCGGACCTGCGCGAGGTGATCGGCAGCGGCTGCTACGGCGCCGACACGCTGGCCATCGAGATGATCGCCAGCTACGGCATGGCCGTGGGCGCATCGGTGTTCCGCACCTGCTGGTGGATCGGCCGCTTCGCTGATCGCTGGCTGGAGCGCACCGGCAACCTCCCGATGGAGGTCTTCCGGCAGGACGTGAAGCTGCACGTCTGCAAGTCGACGAAGGCCCGCGATACCAACGTGCGTGTCGCGCTGGTCGACCTCATCGGCCCCAAGGGCACGAAGGCCAACCCCGGCCCGACGTACCGCGTCTCCTCGCATGCGTGGCAGGCGCTGGGCGTCGCGGTGACGGCGATCCACAAGCTGCAAAACCCGAGCGCGTAATGGGAAAAACCGTGGCCAACAACGACGACGCGAAGCGGATACTGGCGCGCAGGGAACAGGCGGAGATGGTGCGAACCATCGGTGCCCGCATGCGGCAGGCGCGCGAGCTGTGCAACCTGTCGCAGTCGGCCGCCGCCAAGCGGCTGGGCTACGCGAACCCCTCGAAGCTGTCGAAGGTCGAGGCGGCCACGGACACCAACTCGGTGCCGCTGTGGCTGATCCGCAAGGCCGCCGAGGTCTACGAGGTCAGCGTCGACTTCCTGTTCGGCTTCACGGACGACTGGGAAACCGGCGCCCGCATGACGCAGGAGCGCGAGGTGTCGGCGTGGCTGGCCGATGCGTGGAACAAGGGGCGCGAGCGCGACCTGCAGGCGCTCAAGCAGTTGAACGACCGGCTGGCGGTGCTGCGCGAATCGGTGGCCACCGCGATCCAGATGGCGCGCGAGGCCGACGCCGCGCTGGAACGCTTCGCCGAACTCAACCCGGAGTTCGTCGAGGACATGCGCGGCAGCAACCGGCTCTACAACGCGGTCAAGAACGTCGTGTCCGCCGCGCAGCAGTCCCACGCCCGGCTGTCGAAGCTCAAGCTCGAATGCAGGGAAGCAGCGGCCGGCCCCGGCCAGATCACCATGTTCAACATTGCGGACACCCGATGACCGACGCGCACACGCAGGACCCGACCCCACGCAAGCGCACCCCGCCCAAGGGAGGCGGACGCCCACCGGGAGCCAAGAGCATCCGCGCCAAGGCGGCCCGTCTGGTCGACAAGAGCCTGCACGCCCTCGAAGGCGTGCTCGACGACGTGGAGGCGCCGTACATGGCGAAGGTGGAAGCCGCCAAGACCATCATCGGGCTGGCCGGGCTCCCCGCGCCCCAGCGCGCGAAGGCGTGACCACGGGGACGTAGCGCATGGCACCGCCCAAGATGCCGCCGGAGAAGTGGCAGCAGGTCCGCGCCCGCTGGGAAACCGACGAGCGCGAGGGCTTCCAGTGGCTCATCCCCGCGATGAACCTCCCGGTGTCCGCCCCCGCGATCCGCAAGCGGGCCGTCACCGAGAAGTGGAAGAAGACCCCGGTCAAGCTCACCGGCAAGGCCGCCGCCGCCGCAAGGCAGCAGGCGCTCAAGCCCGCGCGCGGCCCCATGCCGAAGGCAGCGAAACCTGCCGAGGACGCGAAACCTTCCACGGAGGCCAGCGAAACCAGCGAGACCAGCACGGACCTCGCGGTGCTCGACGAGTTCGCGTCGCTGGGGCTGTGCGCGAAACATGAGCTTTTCGTGCGGGAGTACCTGACGGACTTCAACGCGGTAAGGGCGACTATTCGAGCCGGTTATTCGGAGGAAAGGGCGCACGTCACGTCCGCAGAGCTTCGTAGCAACCCCAAGATCGACCGCGCCATCGCCCTGCTCATGCGCGCCCGCGTGCAGAAGCTGGGCTACGAAGCCGACGAGCTGGTGAAGTTCCACCTCGCGGTGATCGAGTTCGACCCCAACGAGGTCTGCGAGCAGCGCGTGCATGCCTGCCGCCACTGCTGGGGCGTGGACCACGCGATGCAGCACACGCCGAGCACGTGGCAACGCGAGCGCGAGAAGTTCCAAAAGGCGTGGAAGAAAATGTCGGAATCGGAGCAGCTCGCCGTCGGCGAGTTCCCGGCGGTGCCGCCCGATGGCTGGTACGAGGCCAAGCGCGGCCCGAACGACGAGTGCCCGGAGTGCCACGGTGTCGGCGTGGTGGTGACGGTGTGGAAGGACACGCGCAAGCTGTCGCCCATCGGCAAGCTGCTGTTCGCCGGGGTCAAGGAAGGCAAGGAGGGCCGCGAGGTGGTGATGCTGCAGAAGCACGCATCACTGTCGACGCTGTCCAGCCACTTGGGGCTCAACAAGGTCGCCGAGCCGCAGGTCAACGTGGCCATCGTCACCGAGACGGCGCAGAAGTTCGAGGCGATCATGGCGCAGGCGCGCGAGCGCCAGCGCGCGGTGCTGGTCGAGCGGGGCATCGTCGCGGCCGATGCCTAAGAGCGCGTACCCGGACATCACGCAGGACCCGCGCTACCCGGACTTCGTGGCGCGCTTCCATGCGGACCCGATGCGGTTCGCGGTGGAGGTGACCGGCTTCGTCCCCAGTGGGGACCAAGAGGACCTGTTCCACGAGATTTCGCCACCAAGCGCGAAGGTTTCGGTAGTTTCTGGCACGGGTTGCTTCGCTGCGGGCACGATGATGATGCGCGCAGGCGGCGAAGGGGTCGCGGTCGAGGATGTCCGAGTCGGCGACCAGCTCATGGGGCCGGACGGCGCGAGCGTGCGCAACGTGCTGGAGCTGAAGCGCGGGCGCGAGGCGATGTACCGCTTCACCTACATGGACGGCACAAGCCACGTCTTCAACGAGTCGCACATCCTCTGCCTCGCGCCGGGGGCCGCGTACATCGCCAAGGGGCATACGGAGCCGGTGACGGTGACGGTGCGGGAGTGGCTGGCGTGGCCGAAGACCCGCAAGGAGCGGTACTACGTGTACCGCAGCGCGGTGACGCAGTTCAGCCGGCCGCCGGAAGCCCTGCCGGTGCCGCCGTATGTGCTGGGCCTGTGGCTGGGCGACGGAACGTCGGCGAAGCCGGAGGTGACATCGCCGGACGCCGAGGTGTTGTCGGCATGGGAGGCTTACGCCGCGTCGCTCGGCTGCACCCCCTCGCGCGTCGTGAACAGCGTGTCCAAGGATGGCGCCACGTGCTGGCGCAGCTACGCAAGCCGTCCCGGCGACGGCGCCAAGGGCAATCGCGTGGTCGATGCGCTGCGCGCCGCAGGCGTGTTCAAGAACAAGCACATCCCCGACGCCTACCTCTACGCCTCGCTGGAGGATCGGCGGGAGCTGGTCGCCGGGCTACTCGACACTGATGGCCACCGGGACGCCAAGCATGGTGGCTACGACTGGATTCAGCGCGACGAGCGCCTTGCCAAACAGTTCTGGTGGCTCTGCCGGTCCATCGGTTGCCACGCCACCATCAAGCAGGCGCGCAAGGCGTGCCAAGGCGGGTTCGAGGGCGACTACTGGCGCGTCACCGTCGGGAGGGCCGCTTGGTTGATCCCGTGCCGCGTGCCGCGCAAGCAGTCCCCGGCGGGCGACCGCCGGCAGCGCGACCACCTGCTGTTCGGTATCCGGGGCGTTGAGGCTCTGGGCGAGGGCGACTACTACGGCTTCGCACTCGACGGCGACCGGCGCTTTCTGGGGCACGACTTCACCGTGCTCCACAACACCGGCAAGACCGCGAGCTACGGCCGCATCGCGCTGTGGCACCTGCTGTGCTTCCCCTTCGCGGTGTACGAGGGCAAGGTCGAGGTCGGCAGCAACACCTACATCGGCGCGCCCTTCATCCAGCAGGTGGCCGACGGCGTCTGGAAGGAAATGCAGGACACCCGCGTCGCGATGGCCGCGACCGAGTTCGCGTGGGTCAACGACTACTACACGATCACGAAAACGCGGGTTCATGTCCACGGTTTCAGCGACCAGTGGTTCATCGCGCAGGTCGCGATGAAGAAGGGCGAGGCCATCGGCGTGGCCGGCAAGCACCGCTACTGGCAGCTCATCATCATCGACGAGGCCGCCGGCGTCGGCGACGACCACTTCAACGTCATCAAGGGCACGCAGACGCAGCCGGGAAACCGAACGCTGCTGGCGTCGCAGGGCGCGCGCAACGCGGGCTACTTCTACGACACGCATCACACGCTGCGCCGGGAGAACGGCGGCGAGTGGGCGGCGCTGTGCTTCAATTCCGAACGCTCGCCGTTCGTCACCGTCGACTGGCTCACCGCGCGCGCCGACGAGTCCGGCGGCCGCAACAGCGTCGAGTACCGCATCCGCGTGCTGGGGCAGTTCGCCGAGAACAGCAGCAACGTGCTGCTGACGCGCGCGGACGTGGAGCGCGCCTTCGAGGCGGGCAACATCATCGGCCCCGACGAGCCCTACGGCCTCATCGTCCTGTCCGACGTGGCGATGGGCGAGTACCGCGACGATTCGGTCATCACCGTGGCCAAGGTCATAGGCGACGGGGACCAAGGCCCCGACGCGCGCCGGGTCGAGATTGTGGACATCCCGCTGGCCAGCAACGACAAGAACGAGGTCGACCTGACCGGCGACCTGATCGACCTGCACGGCCGCCTCTCGAACGCGACCCTCATGGTCGACGCCGGCGGGGTCGGCGCGACGGTGTGCAAGCTCATCGAGCGCGCCAGCGTCCCGGTGGTCAAGATCAACTGGGGCGTGCCGTGTTTCCGCAAGGAGTACAAGGCGCGGTTCTACAACCAGCGTGCCTGCGCGATGGTGCGCCTGCGCGACGCGATCCGGGCGGGTCGGTTCTCCATCACGGCCGGCGTCGACAAGCGCCTGCGCGAGAAGATCATCACGCAGGGCTCCCGCCTGCCGTACCACTTCAGCGAGGCCGGCGGCCTGCGCTACGTCATGGACTCCAAGGAGGACATGCGCAAGGAGGGCATCAAGTCGCCCGACCTGATCGACACCTTCAGTTTCCCCTTCCTCGAAGGCGCCGCGTACATGCCGGCGGACATCGAGGGCATCGCGCAGCACTCGCTGGGCGCGCAGGTCGCGTCGGCCGTGGCGGGGATGTTCGCCGACGCCTGACGGCCGGGCAGGGCGCCGACGAACGGCTTACCCGCAGGTATTGCAATGGGGAAACTACGCGCGTAAAGTTTCCCTGTGGGCCGGAACCCGTCCGGCCAGATACCCCGAGGAAGCCCACCATGAAGGTCCGCACGCACCGCTCCGACTACGACGCTGGATACGCCGCCCGCGTGGAAGGTTCGCCGATCCCGGCCAGCGTCTCCCGCGCATGGGCTAGGGGCTACCACGCCGCGTGGCTCGCCAAAGCCACCGGAGGTGCGGCATGAGCACCGAGCCCGTGAAGGTCGAGATTGTCCTTGCCGGCGCCGCCTCGCACGCCGAAGCCACCGGCGCCGCCGAGCTGGCGCTGCAGGTCATGCAGGTCCGTGATGCCTTCATCGAACTGGTCGAGGCAGCCGGGCTGCGCGTGGACTGGATCAATGGCAAGTGGTACGTGCTCAATGCAGAGGGCGCGGCGTTCTCGAACCGTGGCCACAGCACCGAACAGGCGGCGCGCGCAGAGGCATCCGACGCCCTCCGCGCCGCCCTCGCCGGAGTAGGCGCATGAGCGCGCCCATGCCCACGGTCCTGCAGCCGGTCCGGTCCTCGCAGATCGCCGGCATCGGCTATGACGCCGAGGCGCGCGCCCTGTCCGTCCTGTTCAAGAACCGCGACGGCTCCGCCGGCTCGCTCTACCGCTACGACAGCGTGTCGGCCGAGCAGTACGCCGAGCTGGCCGGCGCCGCGAGCGTCGGCGCGCACTTCGCCGCGACGATCAAGCGCAACGCCGACGCCCATCCCTTCGTCAAGCTCGACTCCGCCCGCGCCGTGTTCGCGGGAGAGGCGGTGTCGTCGTGAGCGCGCTGGCGAAGCTGGACAAGCTCATCGGCGCGGACCTCGCGAAAGACGAGCTGGATGCGCTCGTCCAAGCCCGTGCCGCGTTCGCCGAGCTGGTCGAGGCCGCGCAGGACTACCGAGACGCGCGCGACTTCTGGCACTCCGACGACACGCTCCTTCGCCTCGCCGCGAGCTATTCCGATAGCGACATGCCGTCGCTGGCCGAGATTCTGAAGGCGACCGACACCCGACTGGTGAGCGCCCTTGCTCGGATGCGGGGTCGGCACGACACACCTAGCGGCCATGCCGTGGGCTGCGTCGAGCACCCTCCGGGCCACGCATCCGCGTGTTCCTGTGGCGCCGGCGTGCAGGGCGGTGCAGCATGATGGCGGTCCACCTCCCGGCAGCGTCCTGCTGGCGCGTCATGTTCGGCGAGAACTTCACCGACGTGCGCGGCACCCTGCACTGGGCGACGCGCGAGGCGCTGGAGGCCGACTTGCGGCGCGCGGGGCTGCGCCTGAACCCCGACAACAGCATCGTCGCCGCCGGCACGCAAGGCGGTGCCGCATGACCGCCGCCGAACAGCGCCTCTCCGATGCTGGTGATGCGTGGGTCAACAAGCTGACGGCCGAGGCGCAGCTCGCACGCCTGCAGCGGTACGGCCGCATGAACGCCGGCATGAAGGCCGACCAGCAGCGGTACTCCCGCATGCTGGCCGACGCCAACGCCACGCTCAACCGCGTCCTGCTGGGCGGTGCCGAGTGAGCCGGGCCGTCAACGAGGCCGTGCGCGACGCGCGCACCGCGAACTGGATGGCCGTCGAGCTGCGGGCCATCGGCGCCGAGGAACAGGCGCGGTTCTGGCGCCAGCTCCGCAAGTCGCACATGGCCGCCGCGCGCCGGGCGCGCCGCTGGGGGATGGCATGACCGCCGCACCGGACGTGCTCGCCGCCATCGACTGCGCCACGCACTACGTCGACACCTTCGTGCGACGTGCGGAGCGCGCCTATCACCGGGGGCTCGCCAAGGCCGGCGCCAAGGGCGAGGGGTTCGAGCCGCACCCGGAGAGCGTGATCGCCTTCGAGCGCGGCACCTACGTCGCCGAGCAGGTGCGGCTGGCACGGGCGACCGTCGCCGAGCTGTTCGCCGAGCGGGAGCGGATGCAGCGGCGCATCGACGCGCTGACCTACGCCGCGCAGTACGTCGTCGACAACACGCCGCAGTACGGCACGCCGGGTCGCGGCCTGCTGGTCGAGGCGATGACCACCACCAACGAAGGGGAACGCAATGATGGCTAAGGGGTTCATACGCTCCGCCACGATGTTCGCGGCGGCACTGCTGGCAGGCCCGTGGGGGCCGCAGATCGGGCAGGGGGCGACCGTTCCGGGGCTGCACCACCGCAGCCGCGCCACGCCCACCTACCCGCGCCACAAGCGCCGGGCCGTGAGCGTCGCCGCGATGAAGCGCGCCGCGCGCAAGGCCCGCAACCGGAGCCGCCGCAATGGCTGACCACCTCGCCCAACTGCGCGAGATGCGCGCCATCGTTGCCGTGATCGCCGCCGGCGGCAATCCCAAGATGCCGAAGCACCTCGACCCGGCCGCGCGCCGCGACGCGCTCGACGCCGCCATCGCCGCGCTCGAAGCGCAGGCCGCCGCGACGCCCGCCACGCACCAGTTCCAAGGCCGCGACGGCATGTGGCATGGCTTCATCAACGCGGACCACTACCGCAACACCGTCGCCGACGGCACGTGGCCGATCCGCGCGCTGTACACCAGCCCGGTGGACAACGCCAAGCCGGTCGCGTGGCAGTACCGCGAACTCCACTTCGGCGAACAGGTCGGCGAGTGGCTGGACTGCCGCGAGGACACCTACAACTACTGGCGCCGCCCGGAGAACGCCGCGCGCGGAACGGCCGTGGTGCGCGCGCTCTGTGTCATTCCCGGCTCGGAGGCCGACGCTTGAACGTCGCCCACCTGATTGAGCGCCTGCAGCAGCTCCCACCGGACAAGGCGGTGCTGTGCCAAGTCGTCGCGCACGACGGCAGCGCGTGGAACATGCACTTCGATTTCCGCGACATCGCGGACGCGCCGATGGTGCATCTCGGCATCCACCACCCCGCGCTGCAGTCGCTGCCATCGCCGGGTCCCGGCGCGCACCAGCCGCGTGCCGGCATGCTTGCCGTGCTGGACCGCGCCGCCAATCAGGCGCGCGCCATCGCGCAGGACCACCCCAACAGCGCGGTGCTCGCCACGCACTGCGCCAGCGTCCATGACGTGCGCGACATCGCGTCCGATTTGATCCTCACGCACACCGAGCTGCTGCGGCGCGTCGACGAGCGGGCCGGCGGGCGGATCGAGGGCGCATCGCCGCTGGTCAACGCCTGCGCGGCATCGCGCGCCGTCCTCGCCCGCGTCGAGGGCTACGTGCCGACGACGACCCCCGCCACCGCAACGCCCACCTGAGCCGCGCCATGAACAAGACGCCGAACGCCACCCACCAGCAGCGAACGTTCTTCCCCATCCCCGAGTTCAGCGATGTCTCGCTCGCCTTCGGGGCGCCCATCGAGGCGTTCTTTCCCGACCGCTACGACCTGCCGCACGTGCCACGCGAGCACGCCGGCGCGGCGATGGAGCTGTTCTACGAGGGCGGCAAGCTGCCGGACTTCGATCCGCGCGTGGATCGCGCCCTCGCCACGCGCGCGATGAAGGCGTGGCTCGGATCGTGGGCGCCCTCGCACGAGCAGAAGGAGGCGACCGTCGGCTACGCCCTGTGGGTCTGGTCGACGCCGGCGGCCATCGACGCCGCGCTCGCCAAGGCGGCGGCATGAGCGGGAAGTGGCACGGCGGCAAGGGCGACGCGAAGCGCCCGGAGAGCGAGCAGGGTGCCTTCGCGCGCGGGTTCGACGGCATCGACTGGTCGGCGACGCGCGCATCGACGCCCCCGCCGGCCGATGCGCCGCCGGCAGACGACGAGCCTGTGGACAACTGAATACCCGCAGGTAAACTAGGCCGACCCGCTACCGCCGAGACGATGATGAGCCCCCAGTCCGACCCCGCCGCCGCACGCGCGCCCTTGTGGCTGCGCGAACTCGCCCGCGACATCCACCACGCCATCGCCGACGACGGCCTCGCGCCGCTGCCGCCGCCCGAGAACAACAAGCTGCGCGAGGTCATCGAGCGCGTGCTGTCCGCGAAGCATCCTGTCCTCGCCCAGCAGGAGGTAGGCGCTGCGCAGGCATCCGTGACGGACGCGATGGTCCAGCGGTTCCTGTCGTGGCCGCTGCCGGCAAGCGTGCGCGCCGACTTGGTCGCCGCCGTCGGCCCGCCGCATTCGTTCCAGCGCACGGGGACCAACTTGCTGACCGCGACCGAGGCCCGCGCGATGCTGGAGCACGTGCTCGCCGGCTCGCCGGCCATCGAAGGCCCGGACCCCGACACCCTGCGCCGCTGGCAGGAGCAGAAGCGCAGTGGCGACGGCTCGACGCGCACGGTCGGCGACCTGATGGAGGAAATCGTCGACATGGGCGACGACTGGCTGCGCCTGTGCAAACTGTTCGACGTGCCGTACCACATGGACCCCGACGAGCTGGGCCAGAAGATCATCGAGCTGCGCACCGGTATCGCGCGGGTCAAGGTGTCTGAGAAGCGCATGCGCGACCTGCGCATGGTGGCGCAGCACGTCGAGATTTGCGGGCCGGACCCGACAGTTCGTGCAGCTATCGACAGGCTGCAAGCCGCCCTCGCCCGCGAGCCCGCACCGCAGGCCCCGACCGATGCGGGGGAGGCTAAGTGCGATTGCGACGCTACGCCGGAAAACAGGTTCCCGCACCATGACGAATGCGCGTTGAATCACCCACCTGCGCACGCGGCGGGGGAGTGGGACGAGCTTTGCCGAACGCTGGCAGCAATTCGCGTTATTGGGGTCATTGACGGACACTATGTGATTCGGCGTAGCTCCGTACTCGAAATGGCACAACGCCGCGCCGATGAACGAGCCGCCCCGCCCCCGCCCGCTGGGGATGGCGATAAGCACGAAGCCGACATGCTGAAGCTCATTGACGAGCGCGATCAACGCGACGAGGTGATCGACGACATTCTCGACCTCGTGCTCGGCTCCGACCGCGAGGAGTGGACCAGCGCATATGGCTGGCCCGAAGCATTGGTGGATGTGCAGGAACGCATGTGGTCGCTGGAAAGCAATCGACCTGCGGATGCCCAGCCCGCGACGCCTGCGGATGCGGGGGTGGAGTCGGATTGGTGCCCGACGTGCTGCAAGCGCCCGTTCGTGCGCACCACACCCCAACCGCCCGCCTTACTCCGCGAGGCTTCGCCGAGCGAGGGAGAGCGCCAGCTCGGGGCGCGGGTGGAGGTGGACGAGGCAATGGTGAAACGCGCCGAGGATTACTTCTACGAAAACTCGCCATTCAGCGGCCCGAAACAGCTACGCGAAGGGTTGCGCGGATGTCTAACCGCCGCCCTCTCCCCGCAGGCGGAACAGGCGGGGCGGGAGGTGGGCCGTGGGTAGGGCTGTCAGCACGCCCCTTGGGCACTTCCTCTCGACGGCCAACCCTGACGACGAGGCAATCTTTGTCGGAGTTCCCGGCGGGGAGGCAAGCGTATGCAAGCGCGCTCGTAAGTTCGACCGATTGATCGAAACCGAGCGAGTTATCGTCATCGGCGGCAATAAAAGCGAGCCGACCATCACGACAGCAATTCGCGTCAAGGTCGTGGAGGTGCTGTCATGACCCCCACCGGTAGCCCGGCGCTGCGGGAGTGGCCGCGTGGCGTCCTGAATCGCGACGACACGTTGGCGTTGCTGAAGCAGCACAACGCTTGGCGTCGCGGCGCGAATGGTCCGCAAACCGACCCGGTGCGCTTGGGTCTTGCTCTGGATGCGGTGATCGCTGCGATGGAGGCCGTCCCGGCAGCATTCACGGCCGACGACCTGAGGTGCCTCAACAACACCGACGCAGGGGCGAAGCTCGCCATGATGCTGAGGGACGGCGTGCGCCTCGGCGAATTCAGGGCGGCGCTGGTCGCGTGCGTGAACTTGGTGGTGGCCGCTCAGGCGCCGCGCAGGGGTGGCGAGTCGTGAAGGCGATCCTTTCGCACGCTGCCGCGCAGGTCATCATTGGGCTGGTCTGGTTTACCGTATTTGCTGCCTCCGGCGCGCCGAAGTGGGTTGCCATGATCGCCGCTGCTGTGGTGATGCAGCTCGGGTTGATCGAAGCGCGCCTCGCCGGGCTGAAGCGATGAGCGGCGCCGACGCCACGAGGGTCGCCACATTCCACCCGGAGAACGGTCAGGCGCTCGACAACATCCCCCACATGCTGCGGTACTGGGCCGACACCATCGCGCGGGATCAAGCCGCCGGCGTCGAGTTCGAGGTGGTGTCGCTGGTGATGCTCCAGCGCAACAGCGCATCGCCGGCGTTTGTCAACCTCGGCGCGCCGCGCGACGCCCCCGCGCACCCGCTGCTGGTCGCCGCCATGTTCGACGCATGCCGGGCCAAAATGCAGCGGTTCAAGCACCACGAGGAAGCGCCATGACCCCGAACCCCGCAGCGCGCGAGCGCATCCGCGACTTCCTCGCTGTGCTGGACGCCACGCCGCGACCCGGCTGCGACCCGGACGTGATCTACGCGCTCCATAGCCGCACGGAGCTGCCGGTGGAGCTGCGCGCGTCGGACCTGCGCGCGCTGCTGGGTGACGCCCCGGCGCCGAAGCGCGAGCTGCCGCCGCCGGCCGCAATGGTCGAGGGCCGGCTGTCGCCGACGACGGGGCTCAACCGCGCCGTGATCGAGGCGATGGGGCGCGAGGCGGTGGCCAACTATGGCTAGGCGAGGTGCGGCACCATGATGTGGACCCCGATCTTGTCGAGCACGCACGTGCCGCGACCGAAGCGCAGCAAGCACGCCGGCGCCCGCGCGAAGCGGGCCAAGGCGAAAAGGAGCCGGAAGTGAGCCAGCGGAAGCCCGCCAGAAGGAAACCCAGCGCGTACCAGCGGATCATGCGCGCCGCGAAGGCCGGCGTCGGCGTTCGCCTGAGCGCCGACGAGGTGTGGGCGATGTCGCACGACAATGCCATCGAAACCGTCGCCCTCAACGACGACGAGGACGATGCCGCAAGGCGCGAGCGCGGAACCGACCGTACCGATAGGGGCGAGAGATGAGCGCCGCGACCAGCAAGGCCGACTTGGCCGCATGCGTCCGCAAGAGCGAGGCCCGCGCCCGTGCGCGCGGCGGTCGCCGCCTGCCGGGCGGAACGCTGCCGCCGCCGGCCGCCGATGCGCTGGCCAAGCTGCAGGCCGCCGGCTACGCCGAGTCGGCGACGGCGTGCATTGCTCGCGCGCTAACGGAGGCCGCCAAGCGGACCAAGCGCCCATGACCATCCCGCTAAACGACGACAACCTCGCCAAGATGCGCGAGGTCGCGGGCACGATCCAAGGCACGTGCAAGAGCTTGGACAGCGTGTTGCAGGAGGTCTTCGGCGATGAAGACCTGACGGCGGTCGACTTCGCCATCGAGCTGCTGCAGGAGCTGGACAGCATCACGATGGAGTGCGAGTCCTGCAACTGGTGGTTCGAGACGGGCGAGCTGGACGACGATCAGGTCTGCCCGGACTGCTAGTGCCCCGACGGGCGGCAGGCAGAAAGATTACCCGCAGGTATTGACAGGCCCGGATTTACGCGCGTAAGGTTCCGTCCGTGGCCGGGCAGTTCGCCCGACGAAGCGAGAAGACAGACATGCGCGCACCAGCAAAGATGAGCAAGACCGAGCAGGAAGCCCGCAGCAGCATCGCCCGCAAGGGCTACTGGGTTGCGCAGGGTAAGCGCGGATTCGACACGGCCAGGCGCATGCAGGCGCGGGGAGCGATCCCCGGCGCGACGTATCAGTTCGACGCATTCAACGGCAATTCGTCGGCGTGGCGCTCGCAGTGGAATAGCCCGCGCTGCCTGCCGTGCTACGAGGTCGAGATTCGCGCCCCCGCTAACCCTTCGCCGCCACGCCATCCATTCCCAAGGAGTCCGCCATGAGCCTCGCCCAGCAGCGCGCGATGATCGAAACGATGAACTACCTCAGCGACCCGCGCGCACGAGCAAGTGGCTCGCGAAATCCGCAAGCGCGCCGCGCTGGCCAAGGCTCTCGCGCAGGGAGACAGCTTGTGAGCGGCCGGGAAGGGGCTTTGCAGGCCATTGCAAGCGCCATCGAGCGGAACCGGGAGCGTGGCGCCGCGAAGGGCTCGCCGAGCGACCTTCAGCTCCGCGCCGTGCGCACGGACCTCGCGGAACTGGTGGCCGCTGTCGAGCAGGCGCAGGCCGAATGCGTCGCCTTGATCGGCACGCCTGCCGGGCTCCGCCTCGACGCGGCGCTCGCGCGGATGAAGGGCGGCTAGACCATGCAGATCATCCGACTCCCCGGCGAGATAATAGTCCTCCGGCGGTGACGGGTGATCGGCAGCGGCCCACGCTGCACCGTCCCGACGGAGTGCGGCGGCATCCCAAGACCCTGCGGCGACGCGGGGTTTTTTGGGTCCAAAAAAAAGTGCGCGTGAAGTCGTCACTTCCGCTTGACAGATACCCGCAGGTATCCAATGCTTCGCATCACCGGACGGTAGCTCAAAGCAAGAGCAGCGGCGCACGCGCCAAGCGGCACGAAGGGTGCAGGTTCAAGTCCTGCCTGTCCGACCAGATTCGAGAGGGTGCGGCAAACGCCAAGCCGTGGGTGGCGTGAAACTACGGCATCGAAGGATCGGCGCTCCTTACCGGATTCGTCTGCAACATCCCCTAAGCCGCGTGGGTGCGGTGGGTAATGCGAGAGCGCGGGGTGTAGCGGGTGAAACGGGCTGCCGGATCGCACTAGGCGGCACGCCGAGGCCAACGACGCAGCCCGTGCGAGAACGGGCGAAGCGGATGCAACGCCGCTGACTGCAGGGAACAGACCTGCGCCCTATTCAACGCGGCAACGATTCAGCGCGTTTGCAGGCGGTGCTAGTTGCCAGCCGATCCTGCCCCTAGTGTGCAAGGTGTAATCGAAGGGTGTCGCGCCCGAACTGCACGCAAACACCGATGACCGCCGGGAAAGACCGGCATCTCTTTCAGTCGGATGCGCCCATGAAGTCCATCGAATCCGCGCCGCAGTTCAGCGCCGAAGTCCTCGCGTCCGACATCCCTGTGCTGGTCGACTTCTGGTCGGAGTGGTGCGCGCCGTGCAAGGTGCTGATGCCCGTGCTCGACGAGCTGGAGCCGCAGTACGCCGGCCGCGTGAAGTTCGTCAAGCTCAACTCCGAGCACGTCGCCGACATCGCGCGCCGCTTCCACATCCGCAGCCTGCCGACGGTGTTGATCTTCAAGGGTGGCGCCGTCGCCGACAGCATCATCGGCATGCAGGGCAAGGCCGCGCTGGTCAAGGCGCTGGATCGCGTCGCGTAGATGGCGACCGCGACGTTCACCGCGAAGCCGAGCCTGCGCATGGTGCTGGCCGTCGTCACGGCCTACGTGACGCGCAGGCCGGTGCAGTTCTCGTTCAAGCACGTCTCCATCGTGACCAACCTCGACGACGACGACGCCCCTACGCAGCCCGACCGCATCGCCGCGTAGCGCCAACCCCGCCCACTGATCGTTGACGCCGCTGCCGCGAGCGTGTCGGCGAAGCCGGAAAAGGCGCCGCCGCCGGAACAGGTCGCGATGGCAATTTGATCGCGTCGCAATCGAGGGCGACCGGGGTCATCCCGAGCAGGAACCGCTACGGCGGACGGCGCGTGTGGGCTGCGGCCCTGAGCCTGATCCTCGGCAGGCAATGAACGGGACACGCGCCGTCCCGCCTCCATCCCCGGACGCATCGCAATGACGCATCACACCGGGTCGCGCGCGGCATGAGCCTGCGCCCCGCGATCCTCGGCTTGCTGCAAAGCAGCGGCCACACGCTGACCCGTGAGCTGGCCGCGCACATCGGCGCAACGTCCGCCGCCGTGTTCCGCGAGCTGGCCGCGCTGGAATCCGAAGGCGCCGTCGCGCGCCGCGTCGGCCCCGCATCCATCGGCAACGTGGGCTGGCGCCTGACCCCTTCGACCGGGAGCCTCGAATGAGCCGCAAGAACATCGCCGCGTTCACCGCCACCACGTCCTCCATGCCGGACTTCGTGAGCGTCAATCAGGAGGGCGAGGACCGCGTGTCCATCGCCGTGCGCTGCAACGCCGGCCAGTCGCACGCGACGGTGGTGATGGCGGTCGAGGACTTCGACCAGCTCGCCGATGCCGTCGCCGCGTGGAGGGCGCAGCGGTGAGTGGCGAGCAGGGCGACAAGGCGGGCGGCGATGCCGGCGTCCGCATCGCCACCCCCGGTGTCGGCGTCCCGCTTGCGGTGATCGGCTGGCTCGGCGGGATCGCGGCCGCGGAGGGCTGGCTGGTGGTGCTCGCCGTGGCCGTCCCGCCCTACGGCTGGTATCTCGTCGTCGAGAGCGTGATGCGCGCCGCCGGCCTGCTGGGCTGACGGCGGAAAAAGCGACCCGGCGCAGGCGGCTGCGCGCCGAACAATGGGCGGCATGAAAGATGCCGGCCCCGTGTTCACGCAGTTCCGCCACGACGCCAAGGGCGCCGTGCGGGCGCTGTCTGAGGCGGGAGGCGGCGTCGCCATCGCGGCGCTCCATCACCCCGACATCGGCGACATCGACCTGCGCTGGGGCAGCACCAGTGACGACGAGCGCGCGAAGGGGCAGGGGCTCGCCAAGCTCATTCGCTGGCACCCGGAGGTGCTGCGCGACTTGCAAGGGTTCCTCTCCCGGCTGCACGTCCACCAGCGGCACGCGCGCGTCATCCACTTGCGCGCGGACGGCGGCGAGAGGGCGGCGGTTCGCGTGGAGCTGGACGGCCAAAGCAGGCGGTGGCTGCTGACGGCCTACGTCCAAGGCAGGAACAAGGTCGGCGCCTCCAAAGGTTTTCCAGCGGCTTTGGATTCGGTGAACGGGCCGGATTCTGCTACCCCGAACGGCGCCGACGGCTCGATTCTCATGTTCGACGCGGCCGAAATCAACCCTGCAGGTGAACGCATGCAACCACCTCTGATCCGCTACAACCTCAAGGATCGCGGCCGGCAGCACACCGGCCAAGCCCGCAACTTCAACCTGCGCGCCATCGCCGACGCGATCAACTCGCCGGCCACGCAGGAAACCGTCGCCTCGCGCGGCATGCTGGGCTACTACGGCCACGCCCCGCGTGTCCGCTACGGGCTCGCTCCGGTCGAAGGCGGCTTCGAGGGCGGCAAGTACAAGGCCGTCCAGCCCGCCATCGTCACCACGTACCTGCGCGCCGATTACGACGGCAACGTCGAGCACCGCACCGAGTTCCTCGACACCGAGGACGGCGCGCTTGCCGCCAAGCTCTGGGCCGGCAAGATCGGCGGGTTCAGCTCGGCCATCGACGAGCGGGCGCCTGCGTTCTACGGCTTCGACTACGTGGCGCAGCCGAACTATCTCGGCAACTCGTTCCGCAACGTCGTCATGGATGGCGTGCAGGGCGAGGCCGGCATCACCTACGACTCGGTGTACGTCGCCGAGCAGACCGAACGCGCCGGCGGCCACGCCATCGCGGCGATGCTCGACCATATCGACGCCGAGCGCCGGACCGCAAGCGCGGTGATCGAGCGGTTGACCCTCGAGAACGAGGCGCTGTTGAGCGCGATGGCGGCCAGCGGCCGCGACGCGAACGCCGTGCTCGACAGCATGGCGCCGGTGCGCGGGATGGTGCTTTCCGTCGACGCCGCGCAGCGCATGCGCGCCGACCGCCGCTTCTTCTTCGATTCCGCGCTCCCGGCCCTGCAGCCGCTACCCAAGGCCGAGACGGGCGAGGCGCCGGACTACGCCGCCGAGCTGCTGCTGCGACGCCACGGCCGGGGCTGACCGATGTTCGAGCCGGTCAAGGCGGGGCTGGGGCGGTACATGGGCCGCTTCTACGCGGACCTGATCGCCACCACGCGCCCGCTGGAGGAGTTCGTCGCGCGCGGCGTCGGCAAGTCCGTCATGTGGGCGCCGGCGCGGATGGTCGACGCCGCCGAGGAGATGCTCAAGCTCTACGCGCGCGACGACATCGAGCCCGGCCCGACCAAGCCGTTCGCGCTGCCGATCATGTTCGTGGCGATGGCCAAGGACTACTCGCCGTCCGGCCGCGACTACACGCGCCAGCTCGCCGACAGGGTGGACATCGCGCTGCCGGGCGACGCCAAGAAACGCCACTTCAAGCTGCGCAGTGTCGCCGCCGACATCCGCGCGCAGGTGGTCATCGCCGCGATGGACGAGCCGTCGGCACGCTCGCTGGCCGCGCAGTTCATCCTGCACCTCGACACGACCGAGGGCCGACGGTTCAAGGCGCCGTTCGTGTTCGCCGGGCAGACGCTGGATTGGCCGGTGGTGATCGAAACCCCGGACGTGCAGGCCATCGCGGTGCCGAGCGAGGCGAAGAACCTCACGATGCTGGCCATCGACCTGACCCTGCGGGCAAGCGTGCCGCTGATCGACGCGCCCAAGCCGGGCGACGCCAACGACGGGCAGGGCGTGCCGGGCACGGACGATCCCGCCGGCTACCCGCTGGTGCGCATGATCTCCGGCATCGAGTTCAGCGATCCGGGCTACGCCGACGGCAGCGACATCGGCACGTGGAGCGTGGGCGCGTGATCCAGATGCAGGCCACCTTCGCCGGCTACGGCGGCGGCCCCCGGACGCTGTTCAGCGCCTACGATCCCGCCTCGCGCGTGCTGATCCTCGCCAAGGATGCCGAGTACCGCGACAAGCGGTTCCCCGGCTGCGTGGTGCTGACCAACATCGACGGGATCGCGTCGGACTCACGCTTTCGCGACGACGACATCCGCGAGGCGATCACCGCGTTCTACGCGCTGAGCAAGGGCGTGGCGGCCGACGGCAGGAGCGCGCGGCTGGTGCTGGACCCCAGCGTCATGCGCGCCAGCCCCGAGACGGCCATCGAGCGCGACGGCATCGACGACCGTGGACCGAAATACCGAATCGCCGACGGCATCACCTGCCTGCAGATGGCGGCGCTGGCGACGTGCCTGCACGCGCTGCGCGCCGACACCGTGGAGCGCACCGTGTCGCTGGCCGCCCGCTTCGAGCGCCTGGCGCTCGGCGAAATCCTGACGATCTAGGCCCGTCATGCTCGACACCGACACCCGGTCCGCCAAGGGCTTCTACCGCGAGGTGCGCAGGTTCGCCGAGCGCGCGCAGCCGTGGACGCAGGGCGTCGTCTGGTATCAGACCAAGCCCGACGAACGCTTCGACCTGTCGCTGGTGTCGCGCCGTGTCTACGGCCGGCGCGACGAGTTTCTGGCCGTGCTCGCGGCTGCCGGGCTCGACGGATTCGACCAGCCACTCACCGAGCGGCTGATCGCGCTGCCGGCCGAGTTCCGGCTGGTGCAGATCAAGCGGGCGACGGGGTTCGAGTCCGACGCCTCGCTGCGCGGGCGCGCGCGTCCCGGAAAGGATGCCGCCTTGCCCGAGCCGCCCGTGCGTATCGTCTAGTTGCACCGCTGCGCCGGAGAGAGGTATGGGGTACGTCACCATCGTTTTCACCCGCCGCCGCGCCATCGGCAGCGCCTTGCTGCGGGCGTGGATGCACTCGCGGTTCTCTCATTGCGCGCTGGTGGACCGCAACACCGGCACCATCATCGAGGCCGCGCTGTCCGGCGGCGTGCGCGAGCGGCCGCTGGCCGCATTGCTCGACGAGGCCAGCTACCACGAGTTCGTCCGCATCCCGGCGCGCGACCCGGCAAGCGTGCTGGCGTCCGCCCGCGCGCAGATCGGCAAGCCCTACGACTGGCGCGGCGTGCTGGGGTTCTGGCTGCGCCGGGACTGGCAGGACAGCGACGCCTTCCTGTGCTCGGAGCTGGTGGCCTTCGCGCTGCACGACGCCGGCCAGCCGGCGTTCCGCCGCGAGGCGTGGCGCGTGTCGCCGGAAAACCTGTACCTGCCGCGCTTCGACCGCTAGGCGCGGCGCCGGCGCAACCGGGAACAATCCGCGCGGAGCGCCGTAGACCGTCCAAGACAATGACGGCATGGCCAAGAAACCCGACGAAGCATCGACCTCTGGATCGGGCGCGCTCGCGCGCTTGGGGATGACTGCGCGCAAGTGGGCCGCATCCTTCCTGCCGGCCGCCAAGGAAATCACGCAGGGCGGCAGCCTGATGTACGGCAGCAGCCCCATCACCGTGGCCTCGCTGCTGCAATCGGGCCGGCGCGGCGCGCGCATGCGCCGGGAAATCTACGAGAAGTGGAGCTACATGGAGAGCGACGCCATCGTCGGCGCCGCGCTCGCCCTGCTGGTGACCTCCGCGCTCGGCGGCAACGAAACCAGCGGCGACCTCATCTTCATCGAGGCCAAGCCCGACGCGAAGGGCGACAAGCAGAAGGCCAAGATCGCCGAGGAGCTGCAGCGCGACCTGTCGCGCATCTTCAACAAGGTCGCCTACCAGATCGCGTTCACCGGCGCGGCCTACGGCGACGCCTACGCGCGTATCTACACCACGCCCAACGGCGTCGTGGACCTCTACACCGACGAGCTGGTGCGCCCGCAGATCGTGCAGCCCTACGAGCGCGGCAGCCGCACCGTGGGCTACGCGGTCTACACCGGCGAGCGGTCCTTCGAGCGGCTGGACGTGTCGCAGCTTGCCCGCATGAAGATGCCGCGCACGCAATGGGTTCCGCAGCAGGGTGTGATCGAAAAGGCGATCAAGCTCGCGCTGACCGAGGACGACATCGACGCGCTGCCCGTCATGCCGAGCATGGCCGGCGGCTCGCTACTGTTCCAAGCCGAGGAAGCCTACGACAACCTCAACGCCTCGCTGCTGGGGCTGGTCGGCCAGCGGTGGATGGACTCCATCGACGAGCAGATGCTGCAGGTCAACCTGCAGGACATGACCGACGAGCAGCAGGATCGGTTCGTGGCGTCCATCGCCAAGATGCTGTCGTCGTCCAAGAAGCGCGCCGAGGACGCGGTGAAGTCCGGTCGTCCGGTGATGGAGCGCATCCGTCACATCGTCCCGGTGTTCAACGAAAAGCAGTTGACCACCGTCGGCAACGCCAACGGCGGCGGCACCGGGCGCACCAGCACCATCACCATCGAGGACGTGATGATGCACGCGCGCCTGCTGTCGGGCGCGCTGGGCGTGGACCTGTCCATGCTGGGCTTCGCCGACCAGATGGCCGGCGGGCTGGGCGAGGGCGGCTGGGTGCGCACCTCCTCGCAGGTCGCCGAGCGCGCGCGCGTGATCCGCGTGTCGCTGGAGGACTTCTTCAACTCCATCATTGACATCCACACCATGCGCCGCTACGGCGTGGTGTTCGAGCCCGGCGAACGGCCGTGGGAAATCCAGTTCTACGGGTCCATCTCCGCGCTCGACGCCGAGCGCCAGCGCACGCGCATGGAGGCGATGAACTCCGGCCTGCTGCTGGCGCAGGGCATCCAGTTGATGAAGGACATGGGCGCCGACAAGAAGATCATGGAGCTGTTCCTCACGAAGACGATGCTGGTCGACGAGGACGAGGCCAAGGTGTTCGCCAAGATCACCGAGATGGCTGCCAAGGGCGGCATGGGCGACGACTTCGGCGGTGGCGGCTTCGGCGACGGCCCGCACGGCGGCAAGCCGGACTTCGGCGCGCCGGGCGGGGATGACGGCGAGGATGCGCAACCCCCCAAGGGCAAGGCGCTCGACAGCGTTTCGTTCGATACGATCGACGGCGAGCTGGCCGCGCTCATCGACTTCATGGCGCTTGACAGCGCGGGCGGTATCGACGAGCCCGGCCCGGTGTTCGAGGGCTATACCAATGACCCGGAGGGCGCGATTCGCCGCCTTATGCGCGAGAAGCGCGGGCAGGTGAAGGGCGTCTGGCACAAGGCGGGTCTCGGCAGGATCGACCTGATCTACGGCACGGATAAGGCAGGGCTGAGCAAGATCGCGCGCAAGCACGTGGATGCGGACTATGACGCCATCGCGCGACTGCCGGAACTGCTCAAGCGAGGCAAGGTGGTGCGCTCGCCCAACCGCAGCAAGGCATTCATCGTCACGGATAGTCGGCCGGCGGAAGTCGCCGTGATCGCACTGGACTGGCACGGGCGCCGGAAGGCGTGGGTGCTCTCGGCCTACTTGGACGTGCAGGGGCAGTTCACGGGCCGCGTCGAGAGGATGAACGCCGACGCGCTGGATGGGGTGAGGGCGGACATTCTCCCCACCGACCCGCGAACTACCCGCTCGACTCTACCGGAAACGGTAGGCGGTTTCCAGTGAGCCTGTTCAACAAGGTCGGCGACGGCCTCGCCAAGCGCGGCGGGCTGGGGTCGCTGACGGACGCCATCGGCGGCCGGATCGCCAAGGGCGGCGCCGCGCTCACGAAGGCGCTCGGCGGCGGCCCGCTGGCGCAGGCCACCGTCGGCATCGGCGAGGTCATGGTCGGCAACGCGGTGCAGGGCGCGATCAACTCCGCCATGCCGCCCGTGGTGCGCAACGGCCTGAACGTCGCCGGCGGCATGGTCGGCGACATCATGTCCGGCGACTGGCAGTCCGCCGGCCTGCGCGCGCTCGACTCCGGGCTCATCGACGGCCTGTTCGGTGGCGGCAGCGCACGCTCGCAGTCGCGGTACTGGTCCGGCCGCACGCCGCTGTTCGGAGGCATCTCGCCGCGCGAGGCCAAGGCCATCTACGACACCGCGCGCGCCGAAACGCTGGCCAAGAAGAACCTCTGGCTGCTGGAAGTGACCAACGCGGCCGGCGTGGAGGAGGGAAAGTTCAACCTGTTCGCCACCGAGGTCGAGTACGCGCCGTTCACCATCACCGGCGAGAAGCGCAGGGTCGGCGCCGCGAGCATCGACGGCGTGGTCGGCGGCGAGCCCACGGAGCTGCGCATCGTCACGATGGACGACGCCGAGGGCACGATCAAAAAGTGGTTCGCGCTCCAGTCCGCGCTGGTCGAGCACCGCGACGGCACCGTCGGCCTGCCGGACCAGTACAAGGTCGGCATCCGCATCCTGCATGGCGTCATCACGCGCACGCAGCGCGTCGCCTACGAGGACAAGGGGCTGTTCCGCCCCGCCAGCATCGACATCTCGCTCTCGCGCCGGGAGGACGGCATGCAGGAGCTGCAGATGGCATTCACGCAGCTCGACACATTCATGCGGTGATCCCATGCAACTGACTGCCGACGCACAAGGGTTCCTCACGGGCAGCAAGATCGAGCGGTCCGGCCTCGCCGGCGAGATGGGCGCGCTCGCCAACGATGTCCGCAGCATCCGCAAGGCACTGCTGAACCGCCGCGACCGCGATGCGGTGGCCACGCCGGGCGCGAGCAAGGTCGCAGCACCGGAGCGTGCGCCGGCCACACCGAATGCGCGCGCAACCCGCATCGAGGCGCCGTCGGTGATGGAAGCGCACGCCGAGCGCACCGGGCGCGGCCTGACCGGCCGCGTGGCGTCCGCCGCGACGGAAGCGGCGAAGGGCATCGTCAACGAGGAGTCCGACGCATCGGTCAAGGCAATGAGCGAGGTCGCCCAACCCCTGATGCGTGGCTGGGCGGCGCTGCGCGGCGGCGACACCGGCGCGCGGCAGGAAGGGTGGCTCAAGCGCATCTTCAACACGCTGCGCGGGCGCGCGCCCGGCGAGGTGCGCGGAGACGAGGCGACGCCGTTCGAGCGCGCCGCGCGCCGAGATGTCGCCGCAACGCCGCAGGGCGAGGACGAGGGCCGGCGCGGCTGGTTCGGTCGAGGAGGCAAGGACCGCCCGATGACCCTGCAGGCCATCGAGTCGCACCTGCGCAGTATCGACAAGGCCACGCGCGCCACCGTGCGCGACGCAGCGCCGCGCGAGCGCGATGCGCAGGGTCGGTTCGTCCGCGCCGAGCCCGCGCGCGCCGGGGTCGCGGAGACGCAGCACGTCGATGTAGCGGGCGGCGGTGTCAACGCGGCGCCCGTGCTGCTATCCATCGAAGCCCACCTGCGCAGCCTCGACAAGAAGGCGGTCAAGCAGAAGCAGTCCGGGCTCATCTTCGGCGCGCTGATCGCGCTGGCCAAGTTTGGGGTGGAGTGGATCGCGTGGCGCCGCGACAGGCGGATGGACGCGAATCTCGACAAGATCGAGGAATACACCCGGCGCCAGTTGGAGGTGTCGCACCCGTTCTACGCCTTCGTGCGCCGTCGCCTGACCGCCATCGGCGAGGCCGTCGAGGAGGCAGACACCAGCGGCCGCCGGAGCTGGCTGGGCGCGCTACTGGCGCCGCTGCTGCTGGGGCTCGGCGCGCTGGCGGCGAAGCTGGCTGGCATCCCGGTGATCGGCTCCGCGCTGGCCGCGCTGGTGCGCTTGCTGGGCGGCCGCGTGCCGGGCGGGATTCCGGGCGGCAGGCGTGGTGGACGTGGCGCGCCGGGCGCTCCGGGCGCAGGCCGCAGCACGACCGGGCCGGGCGCTCCGGGCGCAGGCCGCAGCACGACCGGGCCGGGCGCTCCGGGCGCAGGCCGCAGCACGACCGGGCCGGGCGCTCCGCCGCCAGTAGCCGCCACCCCCGCGCGCCGCGCGCCGACGCGCTGGGGCCGCGCCGTCGAGGGTCTGCGAGGCAACCGCGCCGCGCGCACCGCTCGCGTGGCGATGCGCAACGCCGGCCGCACCGCGCGGGTGGCGACGAGCGCCGCCGGCCGCACACTGGCGCCAGTGGGTCGCGCGCTGACGAAGGTGCCGGTGATCGGCTCCGCGCTGGCGCTGGGCGTCGGCATCTGGGGCAGCCGCGCCATCGCGAAGGACACCACGCTCTCGGGCGAGCAGAAGAACGCCGCACAGGGCCGCAACTGGGGCGGCGTCGGCGGCGGGCTCGGTGGCGCCGCGCTGGGCGCCGCGCTTGGCACCGCCATCGCGCCGGGCGTCGGCACCGTCATCGGCGGCGTGCTGGGCGCGGTGCTGGGCGACTGGCTGGGCGGCAACCTCGGCGAGGTGATCGGCGAGCGGTTCAGCGGCTTCATGGCCACGCTGACGCCCGCGTTCGAGGCGATCAAGGCCGGCGCGCTCGGCACGTGGGACTGGATTAGGCACGGTGCCTCCACGCTGTTCACCGGGGTTCGCGAGGTCTTCGCCGGCGTCGGCACGTGGATCAGCGACCGCTGGACCGCGCTGGTCGATACGATCAAGGGTGCGTTCGAGACGTTCGTCGGCAAGCTGGGTGTCGTGCTCGACGCGCTGCGCAACCTGCCGGGCATCGGTCACGCAATCCGCGCGGCAGAAGCTGCGGCGTCGGCGGCCGCTGACGCAGGGCGCGCCGTTGCCGACGCGGCGCGGTCCGCAGCAGGCGGCGCGGTCGATGCGGCGAAGGGCGCGGTCGGCGCCGCAAGCGGCGTCGCTGGCCGGGCGTGGGACGGCGCGCGTGCAGGTCTGGAGGCGATGATCCCCGCCGGAGTTCGCAACCGCGTCGCCCACCAGCGCGCGGCCGTCGTGGCATCCGAGTACAAGGGCGGCAACATCGACGGCCTGAACGATGCGCAGACGCGCGAACTGGTCGCGACCACGGTCGCCACGGAAAGCCGGGGTGGTCAGCTCGACGCACGCAACCTCGGCGGCAAGGGGTACGTGGGGCGCTATCAGGCCGGCGCATCGTGGCTTGCCGACGCCGGGCTCATGCGCGGCGGCGCGTCCGCCGTGGCAGCGGCGCGCAGCAAGGATGGCTATACGAGCGACTGGGACTGGGCCGTAAGCGGGAAGATGGACAAGTTCCTGCGCAACGACGCGAACTGGGCGGACGGGATGTCGCTCCAGAAGTACCTCGGCAGCGCCGAGATACAAGACAAGGCATTCCGTGACGCCACCAGCGTTTCGTTCCGACGCCTGCGCAAGCACAAGCACGGCCTGAAGGATGGCGACTCGCCGCAGCGCATCATGGGCGCGCTGAAGGCAAGTCACATCGGCGGCGTCGGCGGCGCCGTCGCTGCCCTCAACGGAAAGAAGTGGAGCGCCGACGCCAACGGGATCGGCCCGCACAAGTATTTCAACGATGCCGCCGGCCCCAATGCGGTCTTCGCAGGCATGTTCGATAGGCCGGTTGCCGCACCGGCCCTGCTGGCCGCGCCACCAGCAGCAACAGCGCCGGCGCCCGCAACGGCTCGTGTCGCGGCGCCCGCGCCTCCGGTGCCTTGGGCGACGTTCAAGATTCCAGACGCGCCGCCCGTGCAGGTGCCAATGGGCAGCGGCGAGAAGGCGAAGCCGATCATGCTGCAGGCGCCGCAGGCCGACGCAGGACAGGATGTCCGCGACCGCACCATTGCGCACATCGCCACGGGCGGCTACGCGCGCGCCTAGCGCGCTGCCGGAAAACCCGGCCGGGGCATCCGCGCGCCGCCGGTAGCGTGTCGCAATGGCCG
>ERZ1066118.327-NODE-327-length-48299-cov-11.748362_pt1 | contig 48299 bp, 44 predicted proteins | sample MGYA00382765_ERZ1066118 | MGnify/ENA primary metagenome ERZ1066118 (study PRJEB33369, sample SAMEA5778348) | biofilm metagenome | biome: Industrial cooling water; feature: Water cooling tower basin; material: Biofilm | place: United Arab Emirates | collected...
TGGGAACAGAAAACTGTTGGAAACTGTGGAATAAATTACCACCCTGCCTAGTTCCACCAGTAATTGTCTGCTCACCGCCACTCACACCGCTAACAGCAGAACCTACAGTAGGATCTGCTACAACCTGAGCCAGCGCAGGACTCCCAAAGGCAATCGCACTCCCGACGATCGCACCAACCAACCCTAGCCGCACGCACCAGCGCCCAGAAACTGGAGATATTTGCAAATACATCTCTTCTATATAAATATTTAGGTTGAAATCAATGGCAAATGCCAGATTGTCAATAACTATAAAATAGTCGCTGTAACAAAATAAAGCCCTGAAATCTGGAGAAATTGCGATCGCGCCACTGTGCCATACAATTAGTCCAAAAAAGTGTTACTCGTCACATTTCCCCAACGCTTACACCAACTTCAGGAAAAATTCCAGATGATTTTGTAGTATTTACAATAAATGAACGATTGTAACTCTCAATTGGGGGAAAGCCGTATTATAAAAATACTTATCTCAATTTCTTCCTAATTGAAGTGCGATCGCGTCGTTTGTTGTCCTCTGGCTTAGTTTAATTTCTATCCAGAAAAGTTAATCGGTATAAAAAATATCTGTCTGCGGAGAACTGCAATGAAGACTAAACCGTGGCTGAAGTACGTAATCCCGATCTTGGCAATTGGTTGTTTTGCTCCCGTAGTCCCTGCAACGACGCAGGCTGCACCCGCCAAAACAGTTCAAAACGCCCAGTCCGATTATGACAACTTCATGCGACAAGGTTATCTTGCCACTGCTCAAAGAGACTACGAAACAGCCTTGACCAATTTTCGCAAGGCGCTCAATCTCCGGCAAGGAAACCCCTATGCTATTAAAGCAATCAACAATATCAGTAACTATCTCTCACGACGCGGCGAAGCGACAATCTCCTTCGTACCGCCAGAGTGGGGCGCACCTGGCAACCGTGTCGGTGGTGCAACGCGGGGCTGTTATAGTGGCAGACAAGCACTCACGGCTTTAGTTCCAAATACCAATACGGGAACGACGATCGCCGCCCAACCGACTCTATCATTCTACGTACCTGCTAATAAAGCCGAACAACTAGAATTAGTCGTGCTGAACGACAAGCAAAAGATCCTGCATAAATCCACCGTTGCTTCGCCAAAAAGCCCAGGAATTGTCAGTGTAAACATGGCTAAAATTCCCGGCGCGCCATCGCTGGAAACGGGGAAAAATTATCAATGGTATTTCTCCATGATCTGCGATCCGAAAGACCGATCGGCAGACGTAGTAGTAGACGGCTGGATACAACGAGTCGAAGCCGATCCGATCTTGCAAAGCGAAATCCAAAAAGCCAAACCGAGCGATCGCGTCTCTTTATACGCTGCAAATGGCATCTGGTACGACACTGTAGCGGCGATGGTGGCAAGTCGTCAATCTGCACCTAACAATTCAACCATTACGCGGGAATGGTCGGATTTACTCCAATCTGTAGGATTGGGTGCAGTCGCTCAAGCACCAATTGTATTGCTGAATTAATATTCGTTCGATTAGCTCGTTCAAATAAAGCAATGCCCCTTGTCCCTAAAGCACCCCATGATTACGATTAATTATGGACGTGCTTAGGGAATTCTTTGCTAATGGTAGTTGTCAGTAGAGAGTGATGCGTGATGCGTAGTGCGTGATGCGTGACAAGATTTTTTATATTTACAATTAACCAACAACTAATGACCAACAACTAACAACCAATGACCAATGACCAACGACAGCCATAATGCAAGATATGATAAATCGATATAAATATGCGGTTATTATCCAAAGCTCCTCAATTGAGTCGCCTACGTAAAATTACAACGGCGATGTCACCTATACTAGTCGCTAGCATAGCAGTCTGTGGCTTAGTTATCGGCGTGCGTCACCTAGGGCGACTTGAAGGACTGGAGTTGAACTATTTCGATCGCTTCATGCAACTGCAACCTGATGAAGGTTCCGATCCGCGCTTGCTGGTAGTTGCAGTCACGCAAGATGACATTCAAGCACTCGATCGCTGGCCTGCATCCGATCGCACTCTAGACCAACTGTTACAAAAACTCAAACAATATCGCCCTCGCATCATCGGCTTAGATATTTATCGCGATTTACCCGTAGAACCAGGTAATGCCGAACTGACCTCGCGCTTGCAGGTAAACGATAACATCGTTGCCGTGTGTAAAGTAGGAGATGATAAAGGCTTGGGAGTCGCACCACCAGCGGTAGTGCCTAAAAATCGTTTGGGATTCAGCGATTTAGTCTTAGATCGAGATGGAGTAGTACGACGGGGTTTGCTGTTCATGACCCCAGAAAAAACCTCTAAGTGTCCTGCTACTACCTCCTTTAGCTTGCAACTAGCGCTGAAATATCTCAGCCGACAAGGTATTCAAGCACAACTGACTCCAGACAAGAATTTAAAGATCGGCACGGCTACTTTTCCAGCGATCGCCAGTAATAGCAGTGGTTATCAAAATATTGATGCGAGAGGATATCAAGTCTTGATCGATTATCGCTCTCCCAATGCCGTCGCTCGACAGGTATCGCTCAGTGACGTTCTCTCCGATTCCATTAACCCTAGCTGGGTGGAAGATAAGATCGTCCTAGTTGGCGTAACGGCGACGGAGATCAAAGATTATTTTTATACACCTTACGACCTCAGCCAGCAGCCGGAAACCAAAGGAAAAATGGCAGGCGTACTCGTCCACGCTCAGATTTTAAGCCAGTTGCTAAGTACGACGTTAGACGGGCGATCGCTCTTTTGGTATTGGTCGGAAACGACGGAAATTCTCTGGATTTGGGCGTGGTCGCTCTTAGGTGGGGCGATCGCTTGGTTCGTGCGTCCGTCCTGGTTGCTGGGAGTCATTGGTGCAAGTGCTGTATTAGGATTGGGCAGTATTTGTTTCGTCTTGTTTCTGCAACAAGGCTGGGTTCCCCTTGTTCCTCCGGCGCTTGGTTTAGTAGGAACAGGTGCAGCTATAGTAGCTTATCGAAGTTATTTCAAATCGCGTCAAATCGGCGCAAAAACGAATAATTCCGCCCAAGAACGATCTTTCTCGTCACTAACTACAGCAGCAACTCAGTCAACTCGAACCATATTAAAAGAACGATATCAAATCGTGCGCAATATCGGTGCGGGTGGATTCGGTCACACTTTTCTGGCTGAAGATACCCAACGTCCGGGTAAACCTTATTGCGTCGTCAAGCAGCTGATTCCCTCCACCGATGAGAGATACATGCAACTGGCGCGGCGATTGTTTCAATCTGAAGCAGAAGCCTTAGAAACACTGGGGAGATTCGATCGCATTCCTCAATTGCTAGCTTACTTCGAGCAGGATAGACAATTCTATTTGGTAGAAGAGTTCATCCAAGGACACCCCTTAAGTGAGGAATTGATTCCAGGTCAGCGCCAATCTGAAACTGAAGTCGTAGCGCTACTCAAGGATGTTTTAGCCGTTCTCGACTTCATTCACCATCGCAACGTCATCCACAGGGATATTAAACCGAGCAACATTATTAGAAGACAATCGGATAACAGTTTAGTTTTAGTTGATTTCGGTTCCGTCAAACAATTGCAAACTCAGATCACGATGGCACAGGAAAAATATACTGTGGCGATCGGTACTATGGGTTATGCCGCACCAGAACAGTTTTTTGGTAAACCCGTCTTTAGCAGCGACATTTACGCCCTCGGTACAATAGGCATTCAAGCTGTCACGGGAATCCACCCTACAGAATTGGAGGAAGACCCCACAACTCACGAAGCGATCTGGCGACACCACGTCCCCGGAATAAATGAAACGCTAGCAGCGATTTTAAATAAAATGGTGCGTTATTATCCCAGCAATAGATTTCAATCGGCTGCCGCAGTTTTAAGAGCTTTAGAAAGCGTGTGTATATATTAAGGTTGCAATAGCAGCGTTCTCATATCTACATTCAACGCCATTGCTAGCTGCGCCAACTCATCTGCATAAGCTGGCGATACGTATGTCATATCTGGTGCGGCACTACCTGCACCACCGACGATCGCATTGAGTTCTGTCTCTTCCAGTTCGGTCAAATAATCAAACTTGTCTAATCGATCTAAAAACTCATTCTTTTCCGAAAGATTCATGGCTCCTCCGGCTTATTAAATTAAGTACGTTCGAGTCTAGAGTGAAACAACCTTATTTGTCAAGAATTTTAGTTAAATATATACAATACCATTTACTTTGTTTCCATCCAATTTTGTCCGGCGCGGACATCAACTACCAAGGGAACGCTAAAGTCAACCTCGGTACGTTCTAATGCCGTTTCCATTGTGGTTTTAATTTGCGGTTGCAGTTCTTCCCATTCGTTCGGAGGAATTTCAAATACTAATTCGTCGTGAACTTGTAACAACAAACGCGCCTGATAATTTTGCAGTAATTCATGCAATCTCACCATCGCAATTTTGATAATATCTGCACTAGACCCTTGAATTGGGGCATTAGCAGCTGCCCGTAACAATCCGGCATCGTATGCTGATAGTCCTTTGATACTATCTAAATCGATCTCTTCTGGTTTTGCATTTAATAGTTTGCGCAAGCGATCGCTCGTAAAATTGAAGTAACGCCTGCGTCCTAAAATTGTCTCTACATACCCCTTGGCGATCGCGTCTTTTTGAATTCCTTGTAAATATGCAAAGACTTTTGGATACGTCTGGTTGAATTTTTCAATAAATAGCTTGCCATCTGCGGCTTTCATGCCCGTTTCTCTGGCAAATCTTTGCGCCCCCATGCCGTAAATGACACCAAAATTGATCACCTTACCCAAACGGCGTTGTTCTGGGGTGACAGTCTCTCGTTCAAATAACAATTTTGCCGTTACCGTATGAATATCTTCGTTATTTTGATAAGCCGAGACTAAAACTGGTTCCTGTGTCAAATGCGCTAAGATTCTCAATTCAATTTGAGAATAATCTGCTGCTACCATTAACCACCCTGATTCCGGCAGAAATGCTTTGCGAATTTGCCGACTAAATGCCGTCCGAATCGGGATATTTTGTAAGTTGGGATTAGAAGAAGACAATCGCCCTGTAGATGTAGCAGTTTGGTTGAAATCTGTATGTACTCGCTGAGTATCTTGACGTACCAAAGCCGGTAAAGCATCGACATAGGTGGATTTTAACTTTGCCAAAGTGCGATACTCTAAAATTGCGTCTATAACTGGATGATCGCCTTGTAATTTCTCTAGCGTTGCCGCATCGGTCGAATAACCAGTTTGGATTTTACGCGACTTTCTCCGGTCTAATTTCAACTTGTCGAATAAGAGTTCGCTGAGCTTTTTAGGAGAACCTAAATTAAATTTTTCGCCAGCTACAGCATATACTGTCTCTTCTAATCCAGCCAAGTCCGATTCAAGCTGCTTGGAAAACTCTTGTAGGTAGTTCGTATCAATTCTAATTCCTGTATATTCCATTTCTGCCAGAACTGGTTCTAGGGGTTGTTCTACCTCCAGTAACAGCTTGTGCATCAACGGTGTTTTATCTAATTCCGATCGCAATTTTGCTACTAATTGATACGTGACATAAACATCCATGCCGCAGTAGTCGGCGACGCTAGCAATATCAATATCGGCGATAGTCTTTCCTTTAGGAACCAACTCTGAATAACTAACAGTATCTAAATTTAAATAGCGATCGGCAAGTACGCCTAAATTGCGAGTTACATCTGAATCTGGGTTCAGGACGTAACTTGCTAGTAATGGATCGAAAATAACCCCAGCTAGTTCGATCCCTTGACACCGCAGAATTAGGCGATCGAATTTAGCATTTTGCAGGGCTTTCGGATAGCGATCGCTTTCTAAAATCGGACGTAGTTGTTCTAAAACCGTTGCTTTATCTAAATTCTTACCATCTCGATGACCGACAGGAATATATGCCATGTCATCTAATGCATTTCCCCAACAGCAACCAATCCCAACTAATTCTGCATCCCTTGGTTCTAAATCTGTCGTTTCCGTATCCCAAGCCACCGGGTTATTTGCATCAGTATGTTTTTGCAACCTCTTAACTAATTCTGTCAATTTAGCAGGAGTATCAATAATCTGCGGTTGAATTGGCGACTGCGATTGTTGTTGCGCTACCTCCGTATCTTCTGCACTGAAAAACCAGAGTTCTTCGCTTTCGTATTCAGGTTCTTGGATGCGGGAGTCGGGAGTATCTTCCGAACTTTCAAGGTTTGACTTTTGACTTTTGACTTTTGACTTTTCTTCTACTTCGCCGCCAAATTGCTGCTGAAGCTGGTTGACTTTCCCTAAGAAAGTTCTAAATTCTAACTTTTCTAGAATTGGTTCGAGAATGCTGCGATCGAATCCTCGGAGTTTGCACTTTTCTAACTCGACTTCTAACGGTACATTTAAGACAATTTGCGCCAAATGACGGGAGTGATAAGCTGCTTCTTTGCCTTCTTCTAACTTTTTTTTGGTAGCACCTTTAATTTGGTCGATTGAAGCGTAAATATTATCTAAATTGTCATAAGTACTGAGGAGTTGCACCGCAGTTTTTTCACCAATTCCCCTCACACCTGGAATGTTATCAGACGGATCGCCGCACAAAGCCTTAAAATCAACGACTTGCGACGGTAAAACGCCCATTTTCTCTCGTACTTGTTCTATACTAAACTCAGCCGTACCCGTGTTGTTGCGCTGAATAAAAGCCGTACTGAGATAGAGAACGCTAATCGCTTTTTCGGGATCGACGAGTTGGAATAAATCGCGATCGCCTGTCAAAATCTTCACCTGATAGCCAGCCTGACTCGCCCGTAAAGCTAGGGTTCCCAAAACATCATCCGCTTCAAACCCTGGTGCAGTCAAGACTTCGACCGCAAGTCCTGCGAGTAATTCGTGTAAATTCTTTAGATCGGGGACGAAATCTTCTGGTGTCCCCGGACGATCTGCTTTGTAGGTGTCGTCGGCTTCGTGGCGAAATGTCGGTAAACCCAAATCGAAAGCGATCGCCATTGCTTCTGGCTTCTGGGTAGCCATCACTTCTAGCAATGATTTCAAAAAGCCAAAACACACGCTTGTCGGAATACCAGTTGTCGTCCGCAATCCGCCATCTCGTCCTTTGGCAAAAGCAAAATAAGAGCGGAAAGCTAAAGAATGCCCGTCCACTAAAATAAACGTAGGGCGCTGTGGTGCGGTATCAGCAGGGGTAAGATCGGATGCAGCTTGAGTCATAAGCCTATTCTAGCGATTGGCACAGGGTATCATCGGTTTCCCGCACCAATGTAATTAACGATAATTTCCGGTTGTTCCACTTGAGGAACGTGACCGCAATTTTTCAACCAAATCAGTTGCGAACGCGCGATCGCGTTTTTAAATTTCACTGCATCAGCTACACCTAACATCTCGTCTCTATCTCCCCACAAAATTGTAGTTGGCTGATCGATTTTGGCAATTTTATTTGCAATTTCTCCATAACCGCTACTTTTCGTAAAACTTACCATTGCCTCCGACCAACCAGGCATTTCTGTATGTAATAACGCACAACGGATCGCATCTAGTTCAAATGGAGTCAAATTCCCCAAACTAGCACCCAAATTCAGTGCTTGTAATTTCCGCTGTCGCCAAAACTCTACAGCCAAGTAATCGAGAGGAAAAAACAAAAACTGTCCTAAGGGAAAATCGCCACTAAAACCTACACTATTAATTAATACCAATTGTTTTACAGCTTGAGGATAAGTGAGGGTAAAGTCGATTGCCGTTGCTCCTCCCATCGAAGCACCCACTAATATAATTGGTTGATCGATTAGCGTTTTCCAAAAGCAATACAGATGAGATTTAATTGTTTCTGGATTATAGGCAATTCCCTGTAGGCGATCGCTGAAACCAAAACCTAACAAATCGACTGCCCAAGTCTCATTTTGTACTGCTAAGAGTGGGATGAGACGGCGAAACTCCAATACCGAACTATCAAAGCCATGCAGCAACAGGATAGGTGTACTCCCCTCACCTTGACGGACAAAACTCGTCGCGATCGCCTGAGAATGTATTGGAGTAGCGATCGCCCGACGTTCGATCCTTCGCGCCAGATCGATTGATTCAGGTTGCTGAAGTAACTTGACTGGCGACGGGAGAAAAGAGGGAAACATTTCGGTTATCAGTTATCAGCAGGAGTCAGGAGTCAGGAGAAGATAAATTACGCATTCTTCTCACTCAGCACGACGCAGCTTTATTGGCGAGGAAACCTCGCCAACCGCCTGCAACACCCCACGCATCACTCTCCACCGATTGCCTCGCTGTCCCTAGCCTCCATGCGTCACCTGCGGCGCGCGACCGTACAATTCAGTATAGAGTTTCAGGCGATCGCCTAATTCTGGCGTTAGCATATCGGGTTGATAGCGCCAAGCCCAGTTACCTTCAGCTTGACTGGGGACGTTCATTCTGGCTTCACTTCCCAAGCCTAAAATATCTTGCAAGGGAATAATAGCTTGATTTGCTGTGGTACTAAAAGCTAAGCGAATCAAATCCCAATGGATACCGTCAGGACTAACGCATCCCATGTAAAGTAAAAGTCTTTGTTTTTCGTAGTCAGATGCGGTGTTAAACCAACCCACGCTGGTATCGTTGTCGTGAGTTCCGGTATAAACTACGCAGTTACGGGAGTAATTGAAAGGTAAGTAAGGATTGGCAGCGTCGGAACCAAAGGCAAATTGTAAAATTTTCATGCCTGGAAATTCAAACCGATCGCGCAATGCTTCTACTTCTGGGGTAATAATTCCCAAGTCTTCAGCTAGTACGGGTAATTTACCTAACTGGTGGGCGATCGCTTCAAATAATTCTATCCCTGGCGCTTCAATCCAAGTCCCGTTAATTGCGGTGGTTTCGCCTTCTTTGACTGCCCAATAGGACTCAAAACCTCTAAAGTGGTCGATACGGATGATATCGACATAATCCAACATTGCCTCAAATCGCTGCACCCACCATTTAAAGTGTTGTTGCTGCAACGCTTCCCAGTTATAGACGGGATTGCCCCACAACTGTCCTGTAGCGCTGAAATAATCGGGCGGTACTCCCGCCATCAGCGCCGCCGCGCCCGTTTCTTCATCCAAACAGAAGATGTCTGGATTTGCCCACACATCGGCACTATCATGCGCTACGTAGATGGGAATATCGCCAATAATTTGAATGCCGTGCATGTTGGCATAGCGTTTCAATTTTGACCACTGCTGAAAGAATTCAAACTGAATGAATTTTTGGTAAAAAATTTCGTCTTCTAACTGCTGTCGCCATTTTTCCATCGCTTCCGGCTGGCGGCGAGCAATTTCTGGCTCCCAATCGTACCAACTTTTACTCTCCAAAGCATCTTTGAGTGCCATAAATAGGGCGTAGTCATCTAGCCAATAGGCTTTAGCTCTACAAAAACCAGCAAATTCCTGCTGCTGTAACTCTGAGGCATGGTGGCGAAAATTCTCGCAGGCTTTACGCAATAAAGGAAGTTTAATTTCAATCGCGCGATCGTAGTCTACGCGATCGCGCCTGAATTCTGGTAGATTGGCAAAATCCTCTTCGCTCAGCAACCCGTTTTCTTGCAATTGTTCTGGGCTAATTAACAACGGGTTTCCCGCCATTGCCGAGTAGCACATATAAGGAGAATTACCATATCCTGTAGGTCCCAAAGGCAAGACCTGCCAGAGTTGCTGGTAACTATTGCTTAAAAAATCTATCAAACGGTAGGCAGCTAAACCGAGGTCGCCAATACCAAAACGACCAGGTAGGGAAGTTGGATGCAGCAAAATTCCAGCGGCTCTGGGAAAAGTCGGCATAGATATCGAGTGGTAACAGCAGGCAATAGCCAAAAATCTACCACGCCCCACTGCGGTTTCATCCCTATCTATGGTTAAGATTTACAGTTATCAGTTATCAGTGAGGCGAGAGGCAAGAGGCAAGAGGTTAATAAATTGTGAATTGTGAATTGCCAATTGTGAATTAAGTTTGTCCTCCTACTCCCTACTCCCTCATCAAAGCACTTGTGCCCGCAGCAGAGCTGTTGGGAGAGTTTGCAGCTTTTTGATGTTGGGGACGTAAGCCCGTTTGCGAAATACGTCATACTGGTTGCGTTCGATCGCATCCAAGATCTGACTGTAAAACATCAGTGCTGCCCAAACGGGCAACCGCGCATCTGGCGCGAGATGTTTGATTCCCCGTTCTGCGGTAGTGTAGATTTCTCGCGTCCGCTGAATTTGGAACTGCATTAGCGCCCGCCAGCGGTCGTCCACTACGCCTTCAAATAAGTCTTTCTCCGTGTAGTCAAATTTTTTTAAGTCTTCCAGGGGTAGATAAATTCTGCCCCGTCGCGCATCTTCGCCTACATCGCGGAGAATATTGGTGAGTTGGTTGGCAATTCCTAGGGCGATCGCTTCTTTTACAGGATTGTAGGGTTCTTGTTGCCGATCCCAAGCAGCCGTACTACCCGTTTTATCTACACCCATCACTGCTGTAGACATCAAACCTACCGTTCCCGCAACGCGATAACAGTACAGGTTCAACTCCTCAAATGTTTCGTAACGACTCTTATACAAATCCATCCGCTGTCCCGCAATCATGTCGCGGAACGGTTGAATATCTAGCGGAAAGCACTGGAGCGTGTCCACTAGGGCGACATCGAGATCTTCCACTGGACGATCGGCAAACAGCGATTCTAGATGAGCTTCCCAGGCATCGAGAGTTTCTGGGGTGGTAATGGCAGCAGCAGGACCATCTACCAACTCATCAGTGCGACGACACCAGGCATAAATTGCCCAGATCGCTCGCCGCTTTTGTGCATTCATCAACAGTGTGCCGAGATAAAAAGTTGTGGAATACTTTGCCGTAATTTGACGACAAAGTTGATACGAATCCTCCACAGAAGCGAGTTTTCTCATGCACGGCAGATTAGACAGTTGCAGCATTCGTTGCAGGCTGGGTATTGGTCTTTGGCGTACTGGTTTGGGACGCTTTACTAGCAGAACTAGAGATCGCCTGCGCTGTCAGCTTACCAGAAAGTACAGCACCTTCCATACTACCTAGATAAGGTTGCATGGTGTAACTACCAGATAAGTAAAAATTGCTGATTGGCGATGCCTGACTGGGACGATATTGTTGTCGTCCAGGTGTTGCCGTGTATACGGAGCGGGGTGTTTTCACGACATGATATTTGCGCAACTGGGCGGGATTGTCTCCTCCGAAGTGCTGCGGAAACAGTTTTTCCAACTCTGCTAGAGTCACCTGTAAAATCTCTTCGTCGGATTTATGAATCCAATCTTGAGCCGGAGCCAAGACTAATTCCAGCATGGAACGGTCGGGATCGGCGTATTCGCAGCAAGTATTGCTCATGTCGGCATAGACGCTTAGCAGTGGCGATCGCGAAAATAGTAATTGGTCGATATCTGTCAATTTGCGATCGAACCACAACTGTATATTAATCACGGGTACGCCTTCTAACCCATCCAACTGCTGAAAATACTCCATTTGTTTCCAAGGAGTTGGAAGTAATTCTTTCAATACATCTACAGAGGTGGCACTAACGTATAAATCTGCCGTTTCTACGTAGTCTGCCGCACCGTTTAAACCTCTAATGGCAAATCCCTTTACCGTACCATCGGGATTGAGCAAAATTTCTTTTAAAGGCGCATTCAACCGCACCTCGCCGCCGCGCTTGGTAATGTAATCTACCATTGGCTGACACAGGCGTTCTGGAGGGGAACCATCCAAAAACGCCATTTTCGAGCCATCTTTCTGCTGCAAAAAGCGGCTGAGTGCTGTCAGAAGAACGGTAGCTGAGATTTCGTCGGGATTGATGAAATTGAGCGACTTAGAGGCGGCGATAAAGATGTCTTGCTGCACGTCTTCGCTCACGCCTTGAAGCTTCAACCACTCGGAAAAAGTATACTTGTCTGTTTGTTCGACATACTTTTGTCCTCGCAGCATAGCCGGGACTAAACCCTTAGCCAATTGAATTTTTTCTCCCCAGGTGAGCATATCGTTATTCCGTAGAATTGCCACGATGCCGTTGAGAGGAGCTGGCAGATCGGGGAAATCGAAGCGACTGTAAGTCCCTGGCTTTTCTGGCTGATTGAAGATCATCGTGTGCTTTTTCCATTGCAAGCGATCTTCAATTTCTAATTCTTTCAACAGCTGCAACATGTTGGGGTATGCCCCAAAAAAGACGTGCAGCCCTGTTTCATACCAGTCGCCATCTGCGTCTTGCCATGCTGCTACTAATCCACCCAGTACATCTCTGCTTTCTAAGACGATAGGAGTGTAGCCCACATCAGTCAGATATTTAGCGCAGGAAAGCCCTGCGAGTCCTGCCCCAGCGATCGCTACTCGCATCAACTGTTATTGCCCTTAAGTGTTATTCAGCATTTACTCGGTTTTATTATACTTTGCATTCCGTTACATTTGGTAGCTTTTTTTGAGGAGCGAGGAGTGAGGAGTGAGGGGTGAGAGAATTTTGGATTTTAGATTTTGGATTTTGGATTGTAGATAGCTCCCCTACTCCTCTGCTTCCTTGCCTCATTGTCTCCCTCGCTCCTTACTCCTCGCTCCTAAATATCTAAAATCTTAAATTTTAATGAGATATAACGCTTGAATTCAAAATGATTTTGCAGTCGAGCTAGCATTGCTTTTGGGTTAGTATCTGACTGTAACTCCATCGACAGATGACTGCTAAACTGAATGGAATAAAATTCTAGAGTATCGCGGCAAACAGAAGCAGCAATTTTTTCAAGTTACATTAACAAAATTTCACTATGGAAGCCCAAATGCAGCAAATCGACAATTCAAATCCCACTTCCCCAGAAGAATCAACTGCATTAAGCACTGTGTCATCAGAATCTCAGTTTTCCCCTGCCGCCCAATCTGTTAAGAAAGGCGAGTGGATTTTATCCCAGGTTTTGGCGTTTTTATCCAATATGCTTGGGATTGTAAAAGACTTGTTTAACAGGTACAAACAGGCAGTTACCAGCATTCTGATTATTGTAGGTGCGATTGTCTCCCTGCGCGTTGTACTGGCAGTTATGGATGCGTTGAATGACGTGCCTCTGTTGGAGCCGACTTTTCAGCTGATTGGGATTGGCTACTCAGCTTGGTTTGTCAGCCGCTATTTGCTCAAACCTTCCACGCGGCAAGAATTATCGCAAAAATGGCAAGGGTTTTTGGGTGAACTGGAAAGATAGAGCGATTGCGCTTGCATCTGAGGCAATTTAGTTAACTTTAACTGCATCAACCTTAACCCTCAACAAATTCACCCGTTTGAAGCCTGCAAGCACGGTATTTTGTTTGCAGGCTTTAAGTTTTTGTAGCAGTTGAGACGGACTTTTGTGAAACTATGGTGAAAATATCTCTCGTGTTTCTTACCCAGACTGTGACAACAAAATCAATCTAGCTTTGTTTCCGAAATCGCTCTTCCTAGGCTTGAAGTCTTCAATAGCAATTAACAAAGCTTGTTTGAGTAATAATTTATACTCAAATTTAAGCGGTCGTTTTTTCAGGATGCATTAGCAAACGCTTTCATTCCATGAAGCGATCGCTTCTCAGTTCGTATAACAGCAGCACGAAATAATACACAGATTATCTTCCGAACGTAGTTTTGCAGACAAAAAAGTTGGAGGTGCTTCATGAAAGTTTGGAATCCGCGATCGCTACTGTCAAAATCCGCTAGCGATGGTACAACACCATCAATTCTAGAAGATGCGGTTGAGTTCGCTGAAAATCCAGAACCTCGTTGTCCGTGCATTTTACTGCTCGATACTTCTGGTTCTATGAAAGGAGAACCACTAGATGCTTTAAATGAAGGCTTACAGACTTTTCAACAAGAACTCGATCGCGATAGCTTAGCAAAAAAGCGAGTCGAAGTAGCGATCGTCACGTTTAATAGCGATGTCGAAATCGTGCAGGATTTTGTCACGGCTGACGATTTTAAACCACCCGTGCTGAAAGCCAAAGGCTTGACGCACATGGGCGAAGCAATTCTTAGGGGACTGGATATGCTTCAGGTTCGTAAAGCTTTGTATCGCGAACATGGAGTCTCCTACTACCGTCCGTGGTTATTTTTGATTACGGATGGCGAACCTCAGGGAGAAGCCGAGGAATCGATCGAGCAAGCCACCCAGCGAATTAGAGATGATGAAGCAAATAAGCACGTAGCCTTCTTTGCTGTTGGTGTTGAAGCGGCAGATATGAGCCGTCTGAGTCAGATTTCCGTGCGCGATCCGCTCAAACTCAAAGGACTAAACTTTAAGGAGTTATTTGTCTGGCTTTCGGCAAGTATGCAGCAAGTTTCTCAATCAGCCCAGATGGACGAACAATTGCCCCTACCTCCCGTCACTTGGACTGGGGCGTAGTATTTCTAGGAGCGTACTGTATTGAGTAGGGGCACTACACCTGCCTCTACTCATAGTAATGCTTGTAGACGTCGTAGTAGGTGTGCTGCTGGCAATAAATCTTCTATCCTCTCTTCCTCAATTCTTCCTGCTAATTGCCCGTTTTTGAAAATCAATAGAGTGGGTAATGCATGAATTTGATATCGATCGGACAAAGCTGAATTTTGTTCGCTATCAATTCTGACAATTTGTGGCTTCTGCTGCAGATGAGAGATGGCATCTGCCAAAACAGTATCTAGCAATCGAGAGGGTCCGCATCCAGGAGCAGAAAATACAGCTAAAACTGGTGATTCTGAGCTAGAAATTAACTCTTCTAATTCTACTTGTTGTTCGAGTACCATAATATAGTTTCTGCTCCGCTCTAACTTGACATTGGTAGCATCAAACCCAAACTCGCGATCGCCGCTTGCCAAACAAAAGTACAAACATTTATTTTGCTCCGCCTATATGGTAACGATCGTATCTCAGAAATCATCGCCCAAAAGATAGATTCAATTTAGGAATTATTCAAAGCACTTTTCAGTAAAACAGAAATACCATTGGCAATATACTGCACGGCTAAAGCTGCTAGTAAGACTCCCAACACCCGCGTGACTACATTTACTCCCGTCTGTCCCAAAATTCGTGCTAAGCGAGGCGACAGACAAAGAAAAATATAAGCAGTCAACAGTACGACTGCGGCGATCGCTAAGACGATAACTAAACCGAGAGTATAGGTGCTAGCCTCATTAACTAAAATCAGCACGCTAGCCAAAGTACCAGGACCGGCAATCAGAGGAATTGCTAGGGGAAAAACGCTGATATCTTGTCTTAACTGTGCTTCTTTTTCTTCTGCTTCCGTTTCGCGTTCCCGTTGAGCAAATACCATGTCTACCGCAATTTTAAATAGTAATACCCCAGCCGCAACCTGAAAAGCTTCTATACTGATGTGTAAGTAACTCAGTAGTAAAGAACCAACTAAAGCAAAAGCGAATACAATTCCGCCAGCGACTAAAACTGCTTTTCGGGCGATCTTGATTTGCTCGTGAGAAGAACGATTTCCGGCTAAAGTGACGAAAATAGGCGCTAAGCCGATGGGGTCGATGACGACAAATAAAGTCAAAAAAGTTCTAATAATGAGGGAAGACACGGCTGATTTGGGATAAAAATCGTTATTTTTTATTCTCTCCCATGAGGACTTTCTTCCCCTTTGACAACTTCAAAAAATGCGATCGCCCCACTCCAGAGATTAAGAAAATCTATTGCCTTACCCTCATAGAATAATTACGACTACCTTACCGTTGCCTAGTTTGACTCATCCAGCGGTACTACAAAAATATTTTCCTTGTGCTAACCTAATAAGTCGCTTTCCTTTGCATTTTCATGGTTCGCTCTCTCATCCATGCCGATATCAGCTAACATCCAAAGCATCTATACAGATGGAGCCTGTACGGGCAATCCCGGTCCTGGTGGCTGGGCTGCTGTTGTCTATTTTACTGATGGTTCGCTGCACGAAATCGGTGGTAGTGCCGCTCAAACGACTAACAACCGGATGGAAATGCAAGCTGCGATCGCAGCCCTTCAACTGATTGCGGCATCCAATGAACCATCAGCCGTTACCATCCATACAGACAGCGAATATCTAATTAACGGCGTCACCAAGTGGGTAAAAGGATGGAAGAAGAAAGGCTGGAAAACTGCCCAAGGTAAACCCGTCCTTAACCAAGACCTGTGGGAAACTCTAGATCGACTCAATCATCCCTCTATAGAGTGGCGACACGTTCGCGGTCATGCTGGTATTATTGGCAACGAGCGCTGTGACGCGCTCGCCCGTGCTTTCGCTAATGGTAAACCACCCCAGTTGCAGCAGCTATCCGCCTCCAACTCTAAATCCACCGATACTCAAAATTCTCTCCTCCCTGTATCAGAAGTAGCTGATTTTTCCAGTAACAATCTGATAATTGACAAGTCAAGTACAAATAGCCACCTTGCCTCAAATACTTCTATGATCGATTCGTCTACTCCTTCCTCTGTCAGCAACGAAGAATTACCCCGCGAAGTCAGGGTGGCTCAACTCCGCAACTTATTAGAAACACTGCGGAGCGCTGATGAAATTGCTACTAAAGGCTATCTGATTACCAGTTCCGAACTCGCAGACTTGATGGATGTTCACGCTAGCGCCGTCACCAGTCGAGGTGAAGAGTGGCGTTGGCGCAACTGGATTGTTTCTCGCGTGCGACGAGAAGGCAACCAAATTCTTTGGGAATTAGAACGAGCTGATGAAATTAATGATGATAACTCCGACCACGCCACTGAGTAGGAGTGCGGCACGCCGAGAGAAAAATTCTCAACACTGCTAGCGGATCGGCTAAGGGAGACAGCCAAAATAACCAACCTCCCTTAGCGTGTTTGCGGTCGTAGGAAGGGGCGATCGCGAATAAGAGGGCAAAGCGGATCGCCAGCAGGAAAGCATTGAGTCCCAAATTTGCCAACACGGGAATTGAGATTTGTAGGAGCGGGTTTACTGGCGATCGCTCTGGACGAACAAACAATTCAGCTAAACCTGCCCGTACGGGGCTTGGAAATAAGAGGCAAGCCAAGATAATCAATAAGGGCAGGGCTTGCACCGAAAACAGCAGCCACAGATCGCACCAGAGTTGAGCAGATGGAGATGCATCTTTGAGATCGAGCGATCGCCCCCACTCTTGCCAAGTCTCCCTAGCTCCTTCGTACATTCGGACTTTTAATACCTTAGCTCCATCGAGAAACCCTACCTTGAAGCCACTAGCAGCGATATTCCTTGCTAAGGTGACATCATCGCAAAAAGAATTTCTCGCACTCGTGTAGCCCCCTACAGCCGCCAACACCGAACGACGGCATAAAAAACATTGTCCGTTTGCCATCACTCGTTCTGCTACCCGAGCATCCACACCAGCAGAGTCAAAACGATATAACAGCGTCATTAACAATGCTGGTTGCAACCAACTTTCCCCGGGATACTTCAGGATGAACTGGGGCGAGAGCGACACCAGATCGTAACCCTCAGTTTCAGCTGTTTGAACTAAACTCGCCACTAGACCTGGTTGGGGTTGGGTATCTGCATCTACGCCCAGAAACCACTTGCTCTGTTCTGAAGTCTGCAAAAAACCGTTGTGCAACGCCCAAGGTCTTCCTACCCAGCCAGGGGGGAGGGGATCGTCGGTCATTAACTGAAACCGAGGGTCTTGCTGTTGGGCGGCTTTGACTAACTCTCGCGTCCCATCTTGAGAGTTACTATCGACGATCGCAATTTCTCGGACTTCGTAACTTTGCCGACTCAATCCCGCTAAACAAGGACTAATTCGTTCCGCCTCATTCAGCGTCGGCACGACGACACTAACGTTACCCAACATATCTGGAATAGGAGTGCAGGGCGTCAAGGGGGGATGACGACTGGGACCTTTAAGCAGGCGTGATAGTAAAATCGCTGCTGCTGGCACTTGCAGTAGTAATAAGCCTAGAAATATTCCGTTGATTAAACTCGACCAGTCAGCCACAGTATCAGCCACAGTATAAATTGCTCTCCAGTTTCTCCAGCTAATCGCTATTAACTATTAACGATTGGCATTTAGCTATCAGTCAATTGCTGCTACTTCAGCGCCACTTCTACAGGAGCAACACTAATACCGTGAGTTTCTTCCACTGCAGGTTTTGTCGCACTTGGTTGTGCCATCCACCACAGCAGTAAAGCGGGAATGACTCCAAAAATGATGCTCAAGGAAACGGGCAACCAGTATCCTGCCGCTAAGCTAATTCCTGCTGCAAAGGCAACATTACTTAGGTATACCACTAAAGGGATATTCAGTTGCGATCGCTTTAGTTGCAGCGACACTTTACCCCACAATAAGGCGGCGACTGCCATAAATAGGGCGCTCGTACCGAACCAACCAGCATAATTTTGATACGGCGTGCCAAAGAAAGCTCCTGGTTGATGCCAATACCAGAAAGGAAAGCTTGTCTGACTCATGGCTGGTTCGAGGGCAAAATCCCACGAGGTAAACAGCATCGCGCCTAGCAGCACGGCTCCAACATGACGCAGCCACATCGGTTTAACTGTTTGTAAGGCTACCCGCGCGATCAGGTAAGCCGACAGCCCCATGTAGAACCAGGATAAAGGAATGGTAAACGGCACTAGCCCAGCAATCTTATAACCCAAGCCACTCAAGTAGCTATAGTCTCCAAAGGGAAAGCCCGTACCCGTCCCCAGCAATTCACTGCTTAAAGAAATACATACTGCTGGCAGCATGAATGTAAACCAGAGTTTCATCCCCAACGTTCGATAGGCATAAATGGAGACGGCAATTAACCCAAATAGGATATCGATCACTCCACCCCCTGCCATCGATCGCTCTACGCTCCACTGGAAAACATTTTGTCCTGAGGCGGCGATCGCGCTTAAAATTGCCTCAGCATGAGGAACGACTAGCAATAATCCTGCTAGACCAAAGGCTTTTGATGCAATATGACCAATTAAGCAGATGCGTTCAGCTCTAACAAGTTGGTTCATGAGAATTCCTTAATTCAACGGGACGCTAGGAGAGTTGTTGCCGATACAGTTCGGCAAGTGACAATTTGGCAAGTTATAACTTGGCGAATCACAATCGCGAGCAGTTTTAGGTACTGTTGCCCATGACTCTAACTCTAATTTTGGGCTACACTTCTGGACTAGGTTTCTATGATAGGTGCGAGTGGTTTTGCCACTGCCAGGTGATGTAGAAACAACGGATTTTGTTCTTGCACTGTAATCTTTTCTATTTGTCAATCAAATTTTATTAATTTTTGTAAATCATACCAAAAATTTGCCCGCTTGCATCACAATACCAGTAAAAATCGATCGCCCACAGCGGGAAACTAGGTGAGAGAATATGTATCTGAGCAGCTCTTCGCAAAAATGAGACGTAATGCGATCGCAACTAAACAGTTTCCCTGGATCTCCCTCGCTTTACTGCTAGCCACTTATGGCATTATCGGCTGGCAGCTATCCGCGCTCGAAAGTCATTGGATATTATGGATATTCGCTGCTATGGCAACTATGCTACTAGCTGTTGCTGTGTCCTCTCCGTGGTCGAAGGTCAGAGACGGGTTTGCCAGTTGTTTTGCATCTGATACCAAAGCTTTTTTAATTGCTGTTGTCATTGCTTTTTTTAGCGTGGTCATCATCACCTGGCTGCATATTTTCGTTCATATCCTCGTTGTCTTCTCTGCGAGTATGCTAGTTAGGCTAGACGTTCAAGCTGCTCGCTGGAGCAGTCGGCAGAGTTTTTGGTTAATTGCGATCGCTTCTCTGGTTAGCTTAGCACTGGGTGCGTTCGTGCATATAGGGGTTGAGCCATATTTGACAGTTATCAGTTACCTGCTACCAGTTACCAGTTACCAGTTATCAATTATTCAGTACTAATTTGTTGCTGCACCCAACGACAAAAAGCACGCCGCCGATCTTTATTTTCCTAACTGCCGATTTTGTTGGATGAATTAGCTTTGATTATATGCCGTCAAGAACTCTTCGCGAGGAACACCGATTTGAGTACAAATAGCTCTCAAAGTACCGCTTTTGATTTGTGGTTGATTTGGCATCACGAGCGGGGTTTGAGTTCCGTCTGGATTATTTCTCGCCATAACAATATATTCCCGTTCGCGAACTATACGGAAGCCCAGTAATTCAAAAGTCCTAATTACTCGTTTTTTAGGAGCATTTACTGGGAACTTTGCCATTAAACAGCAACCTCTGTCTCAGTAATAAAAACTTCTACTGGAGCATCGTCTAGCATTTTCTCACCAAAAGTTTCAATGTAACAAGTAATAGCTGACTTCACATCTGCTAAAGCTTCTTCATAAGTCTCTCCTTGTCCAACAATTGCACCTACAATCCCGATAGGATAGGCAACATATCCGTCAGAATGTTTTTCAATGACAATCTTAAACTGTTTCACTGTTTTTTTATCGTCAAGATTTCTACTTTTAATTGTATCGCAGGCAAGCGATCGCCAAACTTCTCGCTTACAATTCCCATTACTGAGCAGCAACTCTTCTGTATGCAGAGTTCAATTTTATGTATACTAATTAATGTTCACAGTTTAACTAATCTACTGAAAATTACCGATTACTAACTACCAAAGGCATCAACCTTTCTAAATCTAAATCCGAGGCTATTTGAGCTAATTTATCTAAATCTTGCGGATTTTCTAAATAAGGTAAACAACCCAATATAGGAACATTTGTCAAAGATTGAATTAACTCTGTTGGAGTCAATTCAGCAATTTCTGTCTCAGAGCGAGGCTGGGTACAATTAAGCACAATACCGCGTAAATCGAGCCGAGATAACTTTGCTAGGGCAACATTTGCCACTGATTGAGCGATCGCCCCCAATTTGACTGGAACTACTAGCACCGTTGGCAAGCGCCAGGAAGCCGCTAAATCGGCAACCGTTAACTCCTGGGTTACTGGCGTACCTAAACCCCCTAGCGCCTCGACAATTACCCAATTTTTTCGCGCTTGTAGACTTTGTAATGTTTGCCAAACAATCCCCAGATCGATTTGTCGTCCTTCTTTCGCGGCGGCTACAGGTGGGGCGAGGGGTGCGTCAAAATAGAGCGGAGTAATTTCTTGGGGCGATTGGTCGAGGGAGAATAGACTGGTATACAACTCGCGATCGCCTACTCCTGCTTGCATCAACTTCATCACACCTACAGCACGATGAGGTTGATATTTCTGCCCATAGGCAGTCAAAGCCGAAGTCAGAACCGTTTTGCCAACTTCCGTATCAGTCCCCGCGATCAGAATTGTCATTTTAGATTTTAGATTTTAGAATTTGGATTGTAGAGACATTTCGTGTAACACCTCTACATTCCTACGTTACCAGGCTCAGCACTTTTGACTTTTTAACCCTTCGCGGAGTTTACCCTTGAGCTTTCTTCGTTGCGGCTCGAGGGCAAGCTTTTGATTTTTGACTTTGCCTACTTATACACGCCGACATTCACCCCAAAATCAACCTCGCTATTGGTCAGCGGCACAACATCTATTTGATATTGTCCGCTACGCTGCACTCGTCCTTGCCAGTGGAAATCGTTTCTTCCCTTTAATTCATTGCCATCGGGGTCGCGAACATCCAAAGTTACCGCTCCTTTCGTCACAATTACCGATAGCTGCTGTCCTTCTTCCAGATTGACTAGATAGCGTTGAATTTGCTGCTTGCTAGTTTGACCTGTCACCTGTGTTCTATTCTTGCCTTCGGCAAAGCTGATTATCTCTGTCCCAGCAGCAGTAGGAACTTCTACCGTAGGACTAGCTGGAGAAGAGGAAGGTAGTGTAGGTGTAGGTGTGGGTGTAGCAGTAGCTGCACTTTGCAAGCTTAAATTCAGTTGGTATTGACTTTCATCGACACCAGGCGCGGGAATCAACTGAACTGTGTAGATTCCGGTTGATGGTAGCGTACCTTGATAGCTCGACACTTGGGTTGCATCGGCGATCGCTTGTTGGTCTGGACCTAACACTGTAAGTAACGTTCCTTCTCGTGCCAGTGCAGCACTCAGTTGTTGCCCTTGTTCGGCAACAAACGTATAGTTAACCGTAGCGTTAGCTTTCAGGCTACCTGAAACGTCGCTGCTGCTACCAGGTACTAAATTGAGTGCTTGACTGTATACAACTGGTGTTTGCTCGAATGGGGGTGTCGGTGTATTCGCAGGAGTAGTAGGTGTGGGTGTAGGAGCGCTGGGAACGACGGGTGAAGGAAAATTCTGCGGCGTAGGAGGTTGCGATCGCTCGGTATTGCGACCGAGCATAGCAGACATAATTGCCCAACCGCCAATCCCTGCTAAAACAGCGACGAGCATTAAGGCTGGAACGAGCAACCAAGTTTGACTCCAGCGATTTTTAGAGGTAGTAATGACTGGATTGGATTTAGTTGGAGATGAAACTAGGTCGGGATTGCTGGCAACAGCCAAGGTTTGTAATTGCGATATCGGTGCAGCGGGTGACTGGGCAATTTGAGGTTCGATCGCTTGTAGTGCCTTGGCAACTTCAGCTACATTTTGGTAGCGATCGCTCGGTTTGTAACTTAACATCCGGTTTAACACCTGAGCAAATCCAGGCGTCACGGTCGCCCACCGCTGCCAGTGCCAGATTAAAGTGAGATCGTCAAATAATTCTTGTGGCTCTCGACCTGTCAGCAGTACTACCACGGTCACGGCTAAGGCATAAAGATCGCTGCTGGGATAAGCCCTTCCAGTTTGAATTTGTTCGCTGGGAGCATAACCCAATTTACCTACCGTAGTTGCTTGAGTTGGAGTATTATGAGGTGACTGAAAGCGGGTAGCTAATTCTTTAACGACACCAAAATCAATTAAAACAGGTTTAGCATCGCTTTCCCGTAAAATAATATTATCTGGAGAAATATCGCGATGAATAATACCACGACTGTGGATGTGGGCGAGAACGGGTAGCAGTTGTTTGAGTAGATGGAACACCTCTGCTTCAGAAAAAGTTTGTCCCCCAGCCTGACGTTCATCCAATAGCGTTCTATAAGTTTTCCCAGCCACATAATCTTGCACCAAAAATAAACGCCGATCTTCTTCAAAAGTGGCGCGAAACTGCGGGATTTGCGGATGTTGAATTTGATAGAGAATTGCTGCTTCGCGTTGAAACAGTTGCTGGGACTTTTCTAAGGCATAATGCTCCGTCTGAGCTGGAATTAATTCCTTGAGAGCGCATAATTCGTTAAACCGTCCGAGATCTTCTGCCAAATAGGTGCGTCCGAATCCCCCCTGACCTAAAATCCGATCGACACGATAGCGATTTTGGAGAACAGTACCAAGCTGAAGCGGAGGTTGTAGGGGAGAGTGATTCATAGTCTCAAGCAGGATCTCTAAAAGCAGGAATGTGACTTTGGGTTAGCAAGCGCAGGTTTTCTGGATCGATTTTGCCATTTCATTGACTATATCTGCTGCTGCCACGCTGAAGGATTGCCGATCTCTCTCCTGTTATAGCTATTACCATCTCATTTTTGGTGCATAGCACGTATATCTATAAAATAGGTTTCTCCGCTCGGCAAAGCTACGAGTAAAGAATCTAAGTAGTTCTACTTAAGGTTTAGCGGCAAGTTTATCCGATCGCTGTTATTGCGATCGCGGTCTTTCCAAGATTTCACTAAATCCGATCGAAAAATTGTTAAATTTTTAACTAATTTCATATATGCTTAATAATTAAATTTCCTGAAATTTTTCTAGGAAACACCCGATTCTCAAATGATAAGATGGAAGCGATCGCGCTTCGAGGATTACCGTGCTACGATCGGCAACTTTAAAATTGCAACCTGCTCCGATCGCAGTTGCAGATAACAACCGACTGAGATTATTTTCTGGCTCTGCCAACGTACCTCTAGCCCAGGAAGTTGCTCGATACCTGGGTATGGATTTGGGTCCGATGATTCGCAAGCGATTTGCTGACGGCGAACTGTATATCCAAATTCAAGAATCAATTCGCGGTTGCGATGTTTATTTATTGCAACCTACTTGCAATCCCGTTAACGATCACTTCATGGAATTAGCCATCATGATCGACGCCTGTCGGCGAGCATCGGCAAGGCAAATTACAGCGGTACTCCCTTACTATGGCTATGCCAGGGCAGACCGCAAAACGGCAGGGCGGGAATCAATTACGGCAAAGTTAGTGGCAAACTTGATCGCTGAAGCGGGAGCCAGTCGGGTTCTGGCAATGGATTTACATTCAGCACAGATCCAGGGATATTTTGATATTCCCTTCGATCATGTTTATGGCTCTCCTGTAATTATTGATTATCTAGCAAGCAAGCAACTACACGATATTGTCGTTGTTTCCCCAGATGTCGGAGGTGTAGCAAGGGCGCGGGCATTTGCCAAGAAACTTAATGATGCACCCCTGGCTATCATTGATAAACGCCGTCAGGCTCATAATGTCGCTGAAGTCTTGAACGTTATCGGTGATGTGGCTGGTAAGACAGCCGTGCTAGTCGATGACATGATCGATACTGGCGGAACGATCTCGGAAGGAGCAAGGTTACTGCGTCAAGAAGGGGCGCGTCAAGTGTATGCTTGTGCTACCCATGCGGTGTTTTCACCTCCAGCGATCGAGCGGTTATCTAGCGGGTTGTTTGAAGAGGTAATCGTTACTAATACGATTCCCATCCCTCAAGAAGCGCGTTTTCAGCAATTAACTGTTCTTTGCGTAGCTAATTTGTTAGGAGAAACTATCTGGCGTATTCATGAAGATAGTTCTGTTAGCAGTATGTTTCGCTAATTAAGCTTTAATTTCAGCATTATTTGCCAGTAAATTATATAGATAAAACCTGCTATGGCGGGTTTTTTTTGTACTTGTCTGCCTGTTGAACCAAAATTAACTATGTGTAGGGATGATTGCTGAAGTAGTAATTAAGCAAAGAATTGAACAGATAGAGCAAGAAACAAAGATACTTAGAGTTAAAAATAAATTACAAATACTCTAAAAATTGCTCTGGTACAAGCTTTAATTCTCCAGATTTAAACCGATCGCACTCTATCCAAAGGGCGCGTTTCTTGCGCTTTTCCTCCATAAATGCGACCTCTGCAATTTGATAAAATTTCGGATCGACAAAATTGCACTCATAAATAAATAAGATTTCGTGACCTGGTTGCCCGTTAAAAGCGAACAAATTTTCTTGACAATCTAGGTATTTTATGTTCTTAATTTCTGCTTGGAGTTCTTCTTGAAATTCTCGTTTTAAAGCCTCAAGACTCGTTTCACCAAACTCTACACCACCACCCAAGGCACGATAAAAAGTTTGTTGTTTTGCCGGATCGTAACCTTCAGAAATAAAGACGCGATCGCCTTGACGGACAATTCCCAAAGCTAAAACTCGGATTTCCCCTGGCTTATGCATATTAGCTTCTTCCTAATTCCCATCGTAAATAAATCTAGAGCGATCTTCGTCACTGTCTTCTACAGTCCAATCATCATTTTCGCCACCAATATACAATCGTTCGATACTGACATATTCCTGACTCAATTGCCGGAGAGCATTAATTAAGATATCGATCGCGATCGCGTCGCTCGTACCTAGATCGAACCAGCACCTTGCCCAAGTTCCCTGATACTCAAATTCACCCATGTTGTGCATCAGCGCCATCATGCTTTCATCAGCGTGCTGCGCGTCATACTCCATGTAGCTGAGATCTAAACCTTCTTCTTGTACTTGCAAATTTTCGGCATTGAATCCACCTAATTTCCCCAAATAAAACCAAGACTGAAACACCTCCTCCAGATACTGCTTTTCCATCGGAGCAGGTACGTTACTAAACTCGATCCAGAACCAGAGATCAAAGGGATTAAATTCGCGAAATTGAACTTGCATTGCTTATCTACTTTGCTGTGCTACTACACTTAGCCGTTGAGCCGCCTTGCGTCTCTCACGTTCGATTTGTTTTACTAAGTCAGGTGGGAGTTGGTCTTTTTTGGCGATCGCTAAATCGAAATTCTTCACCGATTCCTGTAACATAGCAGCGCTCTTTTGCTGGTTGCCATAGGTCGAGAGAATTTGTCCTTTAAGATAATACAATTCTGGGTTACCATTACTCGCTTTCATCGCCCTATCTACAGCCTCTATGGCTTGAGGGAATTTTTTCAAATCTCGATAGGCAACCGCTACACCCCGTTCGGATAAATATTTAGGTCCAGCAAACCTTTGCAAGCGTCCAATTGCTTGTTCTGGGTTGGAAAATGGCAGATTGACAGATACCATTAAGTCCATATAACCCCGCAGCAGATTTAATTCGGGATCTGTGGAGGAGATGGCTTCAGCTTTATCCATATACTCGTAGACTTGCCGTAGTTCTGCCAAAGCTTGCGGCGTTCCCCTTACCGTTCCTTCCCGAAACAAAGCAGATGCACCCAATAAAAAATGACCGACTGCTGAATATAAATTACCGCGCAATGGGTCTGTAGATGTCAGTTGTCGAGCTGTGTCTAATGTCTTTTTGCCGTAAGTGCCCAGAGAATTGTAATCTTCGTTAAGCATATAAGCAAGGGAAGCTCTCATGGCATAAGCTAGAGGCTCTTGCTGCTCGTTACCTGGAATTTCCTTCAGGTATCGATCTGCTGAAAAGTAATCTCCTTGCTCGAACATAGCTCTAAAGGCGGCTTCCGTTTTCTCGCCAATCGGTCTTTGATTCGTGGCGCGAAATGGATCTTGAGCCAAAGCGGGAGAAATGAGGTAAAGAGTAAGTGCAGTCGTAGTCGCGATCGCACCAAAAATTTGCTTGAGCATAGGGGTTAGGGGTTGAGACAAGAAGGATAAGGGAAGAAGAGAGCAGAGGGAGCAGAGGAACAATTCTAGCCACTAGCCACCAGCCACTAGCCACTTCTGACTCCCGCATAATGTGACGAATCCACGGCTGGGAAGTTGCAGCTTCCTATCGGTATTGACATCTGTTTGCCAGAATATAGGCAGAATTATATTTGGTATACATAGCGCTGCCGAATGTCTGTTAACGTTTGTTGGTATGTTTAACTCATGCTTCATCTGAAAAATCTGACTTATCACCCTCCAGCTAGTTCAACAGCTATTTTAAAATCGATCGACCTTGAGTTAGCACCCCAGCAGTTGGGATTGATTATTGGTCCTAGTGGTTCTGGTAAAAGTACGTTATTAGAAATCTTGTCGGGATTGGTATCGCCAACAGCAGGTAACGTATATTGGGGAACGCAAGAATTATTACCAGAAAATTTACAAGAGTTGGCAGGGTTGGTATTTCAGTTTCCAGAGCGACATTTCTGCGGTGGTACAATTTTAGAAGAATTACGCTTGGGACATCCCGAACTAGGTTCGGAACGAGTTAAACAAGCTTTGGCAGATGTCGGTTTGGAGAATTTGCCCCTACATACGCCACCGCAAGTTCTCAGTGGAGGACAGCAACGCCGCTTAGCTGTATCGGTTCAGTTAATTCGCAAACCCGCACTGCTCTTACTAGATGAGCCTACTGCTGGGTTAGATTGGTCGATGCGCAGGCAGCTAGTCAATTTATTATCCCAACTCAAGCAACAACGGACGCTGTTAGTTGTGACTCACGATGCAGGAGATTTATCAGCGATCGCCGATCGATGTTGGTCAATTCAGCACGGTGAAATTTATCCTACAGCACCGCAGGCGATCGAACCGCATCAAGTGGCATAAATCAGCAAGTCAAAATTCAAAAGTTAGAAGTCAAAATGTTAGTATTTCGATTTTTAGAGATCTAAAACATATAGCGGTTGATAAAATGTCGAAAATTGAAACTTTAGTGTTGCCAGAGATGAATGAGATTTGGCAGCAAACTTTAAATTGGCAACCTAGCATCGAGCAACAAGCGCAATTTCAACACCTTTATGCAGCGATCGTGGCAGGTAATCAAAAATTAAATTTGACTCGCATTACTGCACCCGAAGAGTTTTGGGAAAAGCATCTGTGGGACTCGTTACGAGGAATCGTATCTTTATTGCCAACAAATTTTGTAGAGGCACGCGACTGCGCGCCCCTACAGAAGATAATTGATATTGGTACGGGGGCTGGTTTTCCTGGAATTCCTGTAGCGATCGCTTTACCTCATGCTGAGGTCACTTTACTCGATTCTACGCAGAAAAAAATTGCTTTTCTGAATGCTTTAATTACTGAAATGAGTTTTCAAAATACTCGGACTTTGGCTGGTAGAGCTGAAAGTGTAAACAAACAACCCCAACAACACGATCGCTATGACATAGCTTTAGTTAGAGCTGTGGCAGCGGCTGATGTTTGTGCAAGTTACGCTTTACCTTTTCTCAAAACAGACGGTTTAGCTATTTTATATCGAGGTAATTGGACAAAAGAAGAAGAAACAACTTTAGAAAATACAGCAAAAAAGTTGGATGCAAAAGTTGAAAATATTGAGAAGTTTGCAACTCCTTTAAGTCACGGCATCCGCCATTGTATTCATTTAAGAAAGATCGAGACCTAACGATTAGTTATCGCGTCCATACAAATTTAGACCTTCCGATCTCTATCTTCTTTCACTACTTGAATTGAAAGTTGCCGAAATTGGATCGATCGCCGCGATTTCCAGTTTCCGTATTGTGCTTCGAGTGCCAGCGGCTTAAATTCTAAATTCTCATGCTTCATGGCATACTGCAAGACATCAAAAAAGGAACTTCGATTTTGATACTTGAATGTAATCGTATTCTGTCCAGCAATTCCTTGAAACTTAAGTTGTCGCTGAACGCGATCGCCTACTTTAACTGGTGCAATTCTTTCTGCTTGTATGCCATCAATCTCTATGATTATATCTTGGGAGCTAATCGGATTATCAAAACTAAATGACAACACCAAATCTTGAGGAACGGACAAATAGAAACTCAACTCTGTTTTTTCTCCCAATCCCCAGCGAAACTTATTCTTTTGTTTATCTTTGGTAATTCCATCTAATCCAGTTAAATTTAAACTGTACGGTGCATTATTTTGGAGTAAATTTGTTTCTGAAATGTCTAATAAAGGTTGAAACTTTAAACTAGCGCCTAAATCTGGATTAACCTGAAGCCGCCAATTTGCAGATTTCGGAATAAATTCTATTCTGCCCCCCGTAGGTGCTTCTGTCACCATTGTTGGCACGCCAAAACGACCGTAAAATTCTTGAGTACAATCTGCTGTCAGTAAATCTGTATATAAATTAATCCCCGCAAAATCATTCAGCTTATAAAAATCTGTAAAAAATGACCACTCATCAGAACGGAAACATTTTACTTGTGGAGTAGATGTTTTCTGCTGCGTATCTGGTGCAAGTAGTTTATCCCAACCAGCTGCAATGTAAGGTTCTGCTTGAGATGGGTGTAAGCGTCCGAAATACTGTCCCATGACTTTTTTCTCATGGAATCGTCTTAAGGTAAAAATGCCGCTGTTATGGACATAATAAGGGCAAGGACCAATTCCATTTCCGCCATGAACGCAGAAGGGAAAATCTAATACTGCTTCCCCTGGCTGCTGCTTAATGTAATTCATGTAAGCGTAAAAATTCTCGTTTAGTAAAGCAGGCTGGTAGTAAGCTTTATACGAATAAGCAGTGTAAAGTTCAGTGCAAGCTAGTAAAACTAATGCAGCAACTAAAAGCTTTTTACCGAGCGATCGCCAATGTTCTAAATTAATTCCTAGAGCAAAAATACAAAAAATGACGGCGTAAACTAGCGTGCTACGTCCGCTAACGCGATTGAAGCTAAACCAAGGAAAGATTTTTAAAGTTGGTAAGAAAGTGGGATGGTAGAGCAAGCAAAGTAACAGGATAATTATTAGGGGAACAAATATGCCAATATATTTCCTGGCTTGCCACAATCCTATAGCTCCGATTATTAACAAAAACCAACCAGGACTACCATCGAAAAAAGCTTCTGGCGAGTCTAAAAAAAAGCTAGAGTAATTCTGTCCTGGGTTAAAAAAAGGGAAGAAGGGTATGATTAACCGTGCTGGATTCGTCCACCAAGCACCGTAAAAATCGCCTGTATCGCTCAAGCTTTTAGCCGCTTTACCAATTTGAATAACCAAAGGTAAATACATATAGCTAGCGATCGCAGTTAGGGCTAATAGGATTAAATTAGTTTTGGGATGATTGAAAAAATCTCTCTTATAACTTAAGATTTGCTGTTGCAGTAATTGGTCTATTTTCGTTTCTTTTTTAATTGAATATCTATAGATACTTAGAGCAATAATATAGAGAATAGAAACTGTAAAAGATGTCAATGCATAGCCAGCAACATATCCCAAATCTTGACCGAGAGATAAGACGAGCAAACAAACCCTAAGCAGAATCAGTCTTAAGGATACGTGTTGCCTCATAACTACTCGTTTGACGATGAGAAAGTCAGCAAAAAAACTAAGAATCGTCCAGTGTAAGATTGCGTAACCGACGTGCTGAGGATATTTGGCGATCGCGTAAAAGTTAAAAAAAGCAGCAATAAAACCAGCACCAGCGGCACGAAATAAGCCGTAATCTTTTCGGAGTAGAAGAAATGTAAAAATTACTGTAGCTGCAATTGAAAGCAAATAATAAAACTGTAACCAAGAACCAGTTTGAAATAGAGAATATAGTGCAGCGTAAAATAGATCTTTTTCAATTCCCCAAGGCTGAAACACGCTATTGGTTCCGTAGGGATAGAAAGCTTGATTATTAGTTAAATTTAAGTGAGGTACGGGAAAAAAATGCAGATTTCTGGCAAAGTAAAAACCTGTATATTCCCACAGATCTACATATTCTTTATTTACAGTTGAATCTGGGTAGCCTGGAAGTCCTGGTCCAGTGAAACCCGTCAAGGGGTGGTAAAAGTCTTTAATAACTAGAACGCTAAATGCCAGACAAAGGCAAATAAGAACTACAATTTGAATCGCGATCGCTCGATTTTTCGATTTATTTAATTTAAATTTAAACTTTAATAAACTATTCATTGTTAATTTTTTGCTACCGGAATCTTTCCTTAACTATCCCTGCTTTTGCCATATTCCTAAAATAGATTTACCTAAAGAATAATGCAAAATTGGATCGATGTTTTTAGATAAAGGTACCATGACTTTATCCCAAAGTTGGATCTGTTGTTTTGTCGGTGTTCTACTTTTCAACACCAAGCGATTTCCTAATGAAGCAAGTAATCCAACTGAGTCGAGATAGATCAGCTTAATGCACTTGAGGCTGTTTGGTATCGTTGATGTTAAACTTTTCTTGTTATAACGTCGATAGTGTCCTATAGCGCGATCGAATGGCGTGAATAGCCACTGATGTGCGGGAGCTAGTACGACTAAATAACCGCTAGCTGATAAATGCTGCGTCACAGTTTTCACTTCTGCGCGATCGTCTTTTATATGCTCCAAAACATCCATGTAGATGATGGTATCAAATGTATCATTTGAATATAAATCTGCTGAGGTTCCAACTCTCGATTTGCAACAAGCTGGAACTCTACCAACAGAAATTTTCAGATCGATCTTTTCAGTTAAAATCGGATCTGGTTCTAAGCAAAGCCACTGTTCTTGATGACCCTGGCAGAGAAACTCAGTTGTCGCACCTATTCCTGCACCAACCTCTAGTACTCTACCTTGCAAGTATTTTTGAATCAAGCTGCTATAGTAGTTTTTCCAGTTGCAAGCTTGAGAAAATAACTCTAATTCAGAACCAATATAGGAGTAATCTTGCATCGAATTATTTAGACAAAACTTCCCTAGAGAAGACCTCTTTTAACTTAGAAACAAAGTAATGGTAGTCCTGACCGAGCATAAATCCGTAGCTATTTCTAGTATTCAAAATCATTAATGCAAAAACAACCGATAACATAACTGCTTGCATTAAAATTGAACAAAGAATTGCAACTGTAACCGATGTCCAACCAGGAATTGCTAAAGTGGTGAAGAATTTAATAAATACAATTCCAGCTAATGACATTAAAATCAATACAACGATGACAGATATAGAAATAATGAGTCTCGTGCCGACTATATCTGCATAGACGGAAATAGAACTGATTCCGTGAGTTACTAGAGAAACAAAGTTCATTTTAGAGCGACCGAACAACCGATTGCTCCGCTTGGTAGCAATTTCAGTGTATGGTATTCTCGCCCTCATAATTCCAGCAGCATAGTGATTCCAAATCTCAGATATGACAACAACTCTAGACAAAAGTTGATAAGGAATCGCGCTGAAATTCCCTACTTGAATGCGATGCCCAGTTAGAAGTTTGTAGACGAGTTTATAAACTAGATAGAAACATTTAAAAATATATGTTTCCGATCGCTTAGTTCTTTTGGCAAAGATAACTTTAGCATTGCTTTCTGCTTGGCAACAATGAATTAGTCTCGGGACATCTTGCGGACTGTCTTCGCCGTCTCCATCCATAACGACAACGACTTTACAGTTTAGGTTGGCTGCAATGTAAGCTAAACCGATAGCGATCGCCCGTTGATGCCCCAAGTTTCTTTTTAGTTCTAAAATACTAACTCGCTCTATAGCTTTAAAACTAAAAAACTTCAACTCAGTTGGAGCTGAAACAATTGAGGCATCGTCTACAATCAAGATATCTGCTCGAATGTTTTGGTCTAAAAAAGTTTGATCCAAACTCCAAAGCAGTCTTTCTAATGCTTCCCAGTCATTAAATACCGGAATTAGCACGATCGCAGACGGAGAACGATGGAGATCGCTATCGAGCCATGTCATTTTAGTACGAGTCCTAAGCTAGACATCTTAGATGAGTTTTTGGCGATCGCGAGTACGATAGATATCCACATCGCACTGAGCTATATATTTGCGTCAATAGCAAATTTCTGCGTTCATCTTACCATCCCTCAATGACGCAAGACTATCTTTAGGGTTCCGCGTCAGAATCGGGAGTCGGGAGTCGGGAAATTTTGAATTGCTCCCTTCTCCTCCTGCTAATTATGCCGCTTTCGTTGTCAGTGCTAAACGTCGGTTAATTTCCTGCCAGTTGACGACATTCCACCAAGCCTTGAGATACTCGGCGCGGCGATTCTGATACTTGAGATAGTAGGCGTGTTCCCAAACATCATTGCCCATGATTGGATAGTTACCTTCCATCAAGGGGCTATCTTGGTTTGCAGTACTGGTAACTTGAAATTTGCCGTCGGGAGTGCGAACTAGCCACGCCCAACCGCTACCAAAACGTTTTTCTCCAGCTTGATTGAATTGCTGTTGAAATTTGGCAAAGCTACCGAAGTTTTTCTTAATAATAGAGGCAATTTCTCCAGTTGGTTCTCCGCCACCTTTAGGACTCATAATTTCCCAAAACATACTATGATTGGCATGACCGCCGCCATTATTGCGGATCGTCATGCGAATATCTTGTGGTAGGCTATCAAGTTTTTGGATCAGTTGTTCGGCAGTTTGACCTTTTAATTTTGGGTATTTTGCGATCGCTGCATTTAAATTTTTTACATATGTCGCGTGATGTCTGTCATGATGAATTCGCATCGTTTGCGCGTCAATATGAGGTTCTAATGCTTTATAGTCATATGGCAAAGGTGGTAATTTAAAATCTCCACTAGAGCTGGGAGTTTGCGCCCAAGCTGAATTGTGGGAACTATAAGTTTCTATAGCATAAGCACCAGCAGTTGCTCCTAATAAAAACAAGAAATGACGACGCTTGAGAGACATAAGTACTAACCTTTACTGAGTTAATCGAATTTGTTACAGCAATTGTTTGTGAGTTGGTAATTGGTCATGGGTAATTGGTAGTTGGCATTACCTTGTTTTTAACGTGTTAACAATTGATTTTTGCTGTAACAGTTTACATATTCTCAGGTTTAAGGTCATCTTGCCTATATCAACAGATGAACATATGGATGAACGCGGATAAATATTGCATTCATCTATACTCTCCTTTATCTTTCCTTACAGCTAATCTTGCGATAGCCGCTTGACTTCTGCACCACTGAGTAATTTGTGTGCTTCGGCAAGGATAGCGGGGATTTTATCAGCGTGGGGGCTGCGGGCAAGGCACGAGCGCAAATCCCACCGTTCGATCTGCTTGGCTTGATTGCCAGGGAACCAATGACCGCCGTTGCCGAGCAGATTGTATCGCATTTTGGCGTATTCAGTTAAATCGTAGGCGATCGCCAAATTTCTCAACCATAAGATCGTCGGAATATTTATGTTACCTGGGGTTTCGTCGTACTTGGGTAAACCAATCTGCCAAGTTTTTACCCAATCTTCTCCTAAGCTGTCGCAAGCAGCTTGCTCTAATCGCGTCAAAATTGGTGGTAAAATTTCGTCTGCCCGATCGAGATATTCTAAGGTTTTGAGGTGTTCGTCAAAATCCTGCGGTTTGGCGGCTCCTAAGCTGAGGGTATGCACTTGAGAATGACTCAGACAAAACAAGTCGTTGAACACCATCGGACTGAGGGGAGAACAGAGATCTACTAGCTTTTGGGGTGGCTTGTAGAGCATTCCACCTTTGTCGGAGGGGCTAATGATAAATACGCCCATATCGTGGCGGCGAGCGGCTGCAACTGCCTCCCAGTTAGCTTGATTGATATAGTACCAGTGGAGGTTAACGTAGTCGAATTGGTTTGTCGCGATCGCCTGTGTAATAATTTCAGTTGCGCCGTGGGTAGAAAAGCCAATAAATCTCACCTTACCTTGGGCTTGCCACTGCCGTGCTAATTCCAGACATCCACTAGGACGAATGCTTTGGTGTAGGGTTTCAGCATCGTTAATGCCGTGAATACCCAGCAAATCGATGTAATCTAGGCGTAGATTGCGTAGAGACTGTTCAAATTTCTGGCGAAACTCGTGAGGATTTTGACTGGGATTGACTTTAGTTTGGACGATCAGGCGATCGCGATCGCATTTTGGCAGAATCCGCCCTAGTTGCACTTCGGAAGTGCCGTAACCCCTTGCCGTCTCGATGTGATTGATGCCTAGTTCAATTGCCCTCCGAATTGTGGCTTCTAAGTTACGCTGATTTTTCTGAGGAATCGTCCAAGCAGGGACATCTTGCCATTTAAATTGATAGCGCATACCACCACAGGAAAATACGGGCATGGGTATTTCTGTGCGTCCAAATCGTCGGTATTGCATCGTTGGATGTTGGATTTTAGATTTCGGATTTCGGATTCGTGTCTAATCTAAAATCTAAAATCTAAAATCTAAAATTGCTACATTTGTCTTACTACGGGTTGACCATCTTGAACTTCGCCAATTAGAACGAGATCGGTACAATCGACAAAAATGCCGTTTTCCAGCACGCCTGGGATGTTATTGAGGGTTTTTTCCAATTCGGCAGGGTTATCGATCGCGTCAAACCTCACATCAACCACCATGTTACCTTGGTCGGTGATGACGGGTCCGGCTTTTTTTACGCCCATGCGTAGTTCGGGTTTGCCACCTAGCTTTTCAATCGCCCGCATTACGGGTGAAATTGCCATCGGGATGACTTCTACTGGAACTGCAAATACGGAACCCAATCGCTCTACTAGCTTACCGCTATCCACAACAACGATAAACTGATTTGCCAGGTAGTCTACAACCTTTTCGCGAGTATGGGCAGCACCACCACCTTTAATTAAATTTTTCTGCGGATCGACTTCATCCGCACCATCGATCGCCAAGTCAATATGGTCTATAGCGTCTAAAGTAGTGAGAGGAATGCCGTATTGTTTAGATAGGACTTCGGCTTGAAATGAAGTAGGAATACCGACAATATCTTTGAGGTCGCCAGATTTGAGGCGATCGCCGATATATTGAATTGCATAGGCTGTAGTAGAACCCGTACCGAGTCCGACAATCGTACCAGATTTTACCAAGGCAGCGGCGGCTTTGCCGACTTCCTGTTTCATCGCTTTTACTGGATCTGCTGCTGCGGTCATGTTGAAAAACTCAATCTCTGCCGCGATTAGTATATAGCGCTACGGGACGTTGAGAAAGAGGGAGTCGTTGTAGGGGCGGGTTTAGCAACAGACCCACCGTCGAAGCGCGCCATCTGGACTCAAAACCCGCCCGTACCGGAGTCGTAAGTCGTAAGTCGTAAGTTGGGGACAAGGGAGTGATAAGTAGGAAATCTGGAGACATGGAATTTATATTTACACAAGCTAAGTCTATTAGCACGGACTTGAATCTCAAGAGATTTTTGAGAGCCTGTGTAGACAAGTTCTGTCCGTGTAGTGGTGACTTTAATCGCCTGTTTATGCAGGTAATTTTAGTTGGCGCGATCGCATTTTTGTGTCTACTACCGTTCGCAACTCCGGCACTAGCGGCAAAAGATCGATTATTCCTCGACCTCGCGCTAGAATATTTAGGAGAATATCAACTGCCAACAACAAATATTTCTAACGCACCAGCCACAGAATTCTCAGCAATTACTTATGACAAACGGCGCGATCGCTTTTATGCTGTCTCTGGCAATAAAGTATTTACTCTTAAATTGACTTTTAATACCGATCCTGAAAAGATAAAAATTCAAAATATCGATATTGAATCGGTGACTTCACTTATCGATGAAGACGGTAAAAAATACGAATTGGGCAACTTTCTTGCTAAGGGGGTCGCTTTAACCCCGCAGCAAACTTTATATATTTCCGGTTCTCAGATAGGTGGGGAGCGATCGCGTCCTTTTATCCGAGAATTCGATTTAAAAACTGGACGAGTGCTACAAAATCTAACTATTCCCGAACGATACATTTCTGATACCACAGAGGGAAAAGAGCAAAATAAAAATACTCAAATTACTCAAGGCGATGTAACATTTGCCGCTTTAACTTTTAACGCTACTGGAACTGTTCCTACAAGTGGAGAACCAATTAATTTATTTACTGCTACTGAATCAACGCTAGTACAAGACCGAGACGTACCTAACTCTAAACAAGGAAAAGCTCGATTACTACATTATTTAATTGGCTACGGTATGCCAATGTTGCTAGCAGAATACGCTTATCCTCTTGATGCCGAACTTGAGGAATTATTATCTGTAGAAGGCGTTCATTTTCTCAGTTTAGAAGTACAGCCAGTAGCCAAGAACGGCAAAGTCTATCAAATTGTCACCAGCGGCGCAACCGATACATCAAAAGTTGAAAGCCTGAAAGGTAAAGTTAGAGGAGTTCGAGAAATTAAGAAAAAGTTAGTTTTGGACTTGCAAGAGTTGGGTATTTCTCTAGAAAATGCGTCAGGAATGACTTTTGGTTCTCGTTTACCGGATCGAACGAGAAGTTTGCTACTCGTGAGTAACGAGCGACAGATGGCTAATTTTCTTCTTTTTCACTTGCGCGATCGATGATTTGAAACTGTCTTGACTCCATTAACTGAAATAATATCATTTGCTAGATCGTCAGCCATCATTGGAATCAGGCGTTCTAGATTTAGATTGTAAGAATTGTGCCAGAATTCGGTTAATCTTTCTCTCGCAGCTTCGTTTATATAGATATTTTTTTTGTCTGTGATGAGTAGCATTGCTACATGTTCTCTATTTTCTGTAACTACGAATACAAACTCATCGCGATCTGCTTTTAGACCTTTGTACCAGTAATCAATGTGTTCTTCTAATTCGTATTCATAGAGTCCGTATTCCATCTTGCCATTTTGCAGCAAAGCTTTACGTAAAAGATTCTCTATCCTTTCTTGACTCTTAAATTTACTCATGCTAATCGACTATTAAAAAACAACAAATGACAAATGAAAAAATTATCTAAAATCAACTTGATAGCGAACTGTGTTGTGAATTTGCTCTAAAGATAAACCTAATTCGCGCGATAATGCTATTTCTATTTGACTAACTTCTGTAAAGGGAAACTCAAACTCTAATTTTTTTAAAGCAGAATTAGCGGTCTTCACTTTGACTTTAGAAAAACCCTGATGATATTTAATCTCGACTCCAATTGAGAGAATAACTTTAGTCGGTTGTTCTTGTACTTGAGTGCTAGCTTGGATTGGAGTTGTGACGTAATAAGAGCGCTGTAAAATTCTGTCGGCGATCGCTCCTCCACCGCTCCAAAAAGCGATCGCCAAAATCGGTAGCGGCAACCAAAATTCTAATCCCAGGGATTTGAGAAGGTAAAGCGATCTCAATCTGCTCATCAGTCAGTCAACATAGTTCGGCTACTATTATCCATATAAGTCTATCTTGCATAGAGATGTTAAATGTAACGCCGTTCAGACCCTAACTTCGATCTCAGCATGACTTCCGACTTGCCTGTACGGGCGGGTTTCACCGCAAAATTCTTTACTTCTAGTACAGGTGTCTGAAAAAAACCGCCCCTACGACTTCTGACTTCGTGTTGAACTATGGTAATTTTACTCGTAGAAGACGATCCAGCGCAGTTAGAACCCATACACGCTGCTCTTTCCCAAGCAGGACATACTGTGGATACCGCTAAGGATGGTGAGACGGCGCAATGGTTGATGACTCAGAAAGATTATGACTTGCTCATCGTAGACTGGATGTTGCCGAAAGTTAGTGGCGTGAGTTTGTGCCAACAGTACCGTCAAACTGGTAAAACTGCTCCAGTACTGCTACTGACAGCGAAAGATACCATAGCAGATAAAGTTGTAGGCTTGGATGCGGGAGCAGATGATTATCTCGTTAAACCAGTGGATCTGCTAGAGTTATTGGCAAGAGTCAGGGCATTAGGCAGGCGATCGCCCCAGTGGCAAGGTGACACGACAATTGTTGGCGATCTTCAACTCCATCGTCCTACGCTTACCTTAGAGCGAGGAGAGGCGATCGCTCAACTCTCAGTTCGAGAATTTCAACTGATGGAATATTTCATGCGTCACCCCCGCCAAGTCCTGTCTCGCGAACAAATTGAAAGCACTTTATGGGAGTGGGGAACAGAACCAGAAAGTAACGCGGTGACTACACTTGTGAGAAGACTACGCCAGCGAATGCAAGCCGTCGGAGCTAAAGATTGGTTGGAAACTGTTTATGGTATGGGATACCGATTGAATGCACCTGAATAGACTAGTAACTGGTAGTTGGTAGTTGATGGTTAATGGTTGATGGTTGACAGTTGACTGCTCCCTCAGCTCCCTTGTCCCCCTTGTCCTCCTTGTGTCCCTTATCCCCTCACTCCTCACTCCTCACTCCTCATCATGTTTAGTCGCAGTCGTCGTAACATAGCTTGTTGGTTTGCTCTATCGATGGGGAGCATCCTCGTGGTTTTTGCGGGGGTAGTTTATTACTTGGAAGTAGAAGAGCAACTACGGAATTTCGATCGCAACTTGTATAAAAAGACTAGAGCGATCGCGACGGATGCAGAGTACCAATTTTATCAGGGTCGGTGGCAGTTCGATCTGGAACAACTGCCGATGTTGGGCAACAATGCATTGCCCATGACAGGAGATATTGCTTATGCTCGCTGGTACAACTCCAAAGGAGAATTAGTCCAATTTGTTGGTTCTCCGCCTGCACCAAAATATCTCAAGTTGGCGCCTGGTTTTGAGACAATTCAAACTCCCACACGCTCGACACTATCTAAACTCTCTAGTTCTCAAACATGGTTGCGGCAAATCACATTACCCGTTTTAAAAGCAGATTTGCTCATCGGGTATTTGCAAGTCGCAACTCCAATGACTTCCATGCGTCAGAGTCTAGAGCAAACGCGCTTGTATCTTTCACTCGGCGTGCCGTTAGCTCTCAGTACAATTGGGTTGACGGGTTGGTATTTGGCAGGACTGGCAATGAAACCAATTCGTCGTGCTTACGAGCAATTACAGCGTTTTACTGCCGATGCTTCGCACGAATTACGCGCCCCTCTAGCAGCGATCTTGAGTAATGCCCAAGTGGGTTTATTAGCACCAGCAGAGGATACAACTAGTCCGCGCCAGCGTTTAGAAAATATTGTCGATCTGTCAAAATCAATGAGTACGCTGATCGGTAATTTGCTGTTCCTAGCACGTCATGAAGGAGCGTTAGCTGTTGAAGCTCTCAAAAGTATCGATCTCGTCAGCTTGCTGAAACGATTGGTAAGTGAATATCAAGCACAAGCAGCAACGCAGGGATTAGATTTTGTTGCTCAACTGCCAGAACAACCGATAAAGCTCGTTGCCGAACCAGATTTATTGCAACAAGCGGTGAGAAATCTGCTGAATAATGCTTTCAAGTACACTCCATCTGAAGGTAGAGTTTGCTTGCGCATGTTTACACAATCTTACCGAGCGATCGTGCAAATTGAAGATAATGGCATTGGCATCCCGGCTGAAGATTTACCCCATATTTTTGAGCGGTTCTATCGCGTAGACACCGTGCGATCGCGGCAGACGGGTGGATTTGGTCTAGGCTTAGCGATCGCCAAACAAATTGTAGAGGCGCACAAAGGCAAAATCACCGTTCAAAGTACCCTCGGACAAGGTGCAACTTTTAAAATCGAACTTCCTTTAAGGTAATTTGTATCATTTGTCATGCGTCATTTGTCAGTTGTTGATTGCTAATAATTAATTATGTATTTGCGAACGAGCGCGAACCACAATTCTCGAACCAATTGCATCACCTATGACCGAGCGAGTCGTAAGCCGTAAGTTGTAAGTCGTAAGTAAGAAACCTCTTGCTAATAACCAATGACCAATGACCAATGACACATTTATGTCATATTTGTGCTGCAAACTAAATTTAAAGTAATATGCAGAAGTCGCTGACTTCTAGCAACTTTTACTTGTAAATATCTGTTGAGACATTTAGTTATGCAATGATGAGTTGTTGCTAAAGACTGACGAATTTACCATCAATTCCATTCTTAATACAAGTACCATTAGCCAGAAGCAAGTAGATATGACCGAGCTTTCTAATTGATATAAGTCTTCACCTCAAAAAATTGACGATATGGCAAATAAAGTAGCATCACCAACGCTGAAGCCGACCCTTTCAGTGATAGACGCCAGCGCGATCGTCGTCGGTATGGTGATTGGCGCAGGAATTTTTGAGACTCCCTCGCTAGTGGCTCAAAATGCTGGTAGTCAAGGCGTTATCTTATTCGCTTGGCTGCTAGGTGGGATTGCCTCCCTGATTGGCGCTCTCTGCTATGCCGAACTGACGACAGCATATCCTCACCCAGGCGGAGATTACCACTATTTCATGCGTGCCTTTGGCACGAATATTGCCTTTCTCTTCGCTTGGGCGCGGATGACGGTGATCCAAACTGGTTCAATTACTCTATTCGCATATGCTTTTGGCGACTATGCATCCCAGATCTTACCGCTAGGCAGTTATTCTCCCGCAATCTATGCAGCTCTCTGCATTGCCCTCCTCACAGCGTTACAGCTTGTAGGCGTACGACAGGGAAAGTGGACGCAAAACGTGCTGACACTAGTGACAGTGTTGGGTTTGGCATTAGTCATTATTGCTGGACTAGTTGCTGTAGCTGGTAACACTCCTACGCCTAATGGTGCGCCAACGCAGGAGGACGGTGGCGGTGCTATTGGACTAGCGATGGTTTTCGTGCTATTAACCTACGGCGGCTGGAATGAGGCAGCTTATATTTCGGCAGAAGTGCGAGATGCCAAGCGCAACATGGTCAAAACGCTACTGTTGAGTATCGCTGTTATTGCTGGACTCTACATGTTAGTTAACTTTGCTTACATTCAGGGGCTAGGGATTGCCGGCGTAGCAGCTTCTCGAGCAGTGGCAGCAGATTTGATGCGACGGGTGTTTGGCGAAGGTGGAGCAGTATTCATTAGCTTTTTGGTTGCAATTACGGCACTAAGTTCGATCAATGCGACGATTTTTACAGGGGCGCGGACGAATTATGCTTTAGGAAAAGATTTTCGGGCATTTTCTTTGTTGGGGCGTTGGAACGATCGCGGTAATATCCCAGCCAATGCCTTACTCCTGCAAGCGGCGATCGCCCTAGGACTCGTCCTCCTAGGAACCATCACCCACGAAGGCGAGAAGGGGTTTGAAACGATGACTGCCTACACCTCGCCTGTATTCTGGTTCTTTTTTCTCCTATCGGGGATAGCTCTATTCGTCCTCCGACAGCGAGAACCGAATACCTCTCGTCCTTTCCGCGTCCCTGGCTATCCCATAACCCCTTTGATTTTTTGCGCCGTTTGTGGCTACTTACTTTATTCCAGCGTCACTTATGCTTCCAGTCAGGCGTATAGCATTGGCGCAATTGTAGGCATAACAGTGATGGCAATCGGCGTACCTGTCTTACTCTTCGTGCGTCGCAGCTCAAATATCAGAGGAGAAAAAGATTAAATGCAATGGCGATTATTCCAACTTGCTGCGATGGGAGCGATCGCTGCTAGCTTTAGCATGGTTAGTAGTTTGTTGCTAACACAATTCGATCCTCAAGTACGAGCGCAATCTACACAGGCTCAGGCAACTCAGGAAACTGTACCCCAAACGCAAACCGAACAAAGGCAGCCAGATGCACCTTTCGTGCCCACACCACAAGAAGTCGTGGATGAAATGCTTAAACTGGCAAAAGTTCAGAAAGGAGATGTTTTATACGACCTTGGTAGCGGCGACGGACGCATCCCCATTACCGCAGCCAGGGAGTATGGAGCGCGTGGAGTAGGCATAGACATCGATCCAAAACTGGTTCGAGCCGCTACCGAGAATGCCAAACAAGCAGGCGTGAGCGATTTGGTAGAGTTTCGCCAGCAAGATCTGTTCAAAGCTGACTTTAGCGATGCGACGGTGCTAACGCTTTATCTATTTCCAGATATGAACGCCAAACTCCGACCCCAGATGTTTAAACAACTCAAACCGGGGACTCGGATTGTGGCTCATGATTTTGCGATCGAGGGCTGGAAACCAGACCGCGTGGTGGCAGTCAAAGGAGCGAATCGCACTCACACCCTTTACTACTGGGTGATTCCCGAAAATGCTGCTGCCACTGTGAAACAAGGCTAGCGATCGCGCAGTCGAGAAGAGAATGCCAGAAAACTTCAGTCTATCTTACGCTAGGAGAACGTTAATGCAACTGCCAAAAATCTTCAAGCCGATCGCAGTAGGAGCGATCGCATTGAGTATGGGAATTATTGGCTGCACGCCGCAAACCGGAACGAACGCTCAAACACAATCTGACACCGCTCAAACAACTCAAACAGCACCACCAGCAGGACAAACCGAACAACGAGAACCTGACGTACCTTACGTTCCCACACCACAAGAAGTTGTGGATGAAATGCTTAAACTGGCAAAAGTTCAGAAAGGAGATGTTTTATACGACCTTGGTAGCGGCGACGGACGCATTCCCATTACCGCAGTTGAAAAATACGGCGTGCAAAAGGCTGTGGGTATAGATATTAACCCAGAGCGGATTAAAGAGGCAAATGCAAATGCGAAAAAAGCAGGCGTGACCGATCGCGTGCAATTTCTCAATCAAGATTTATTTAAATCCAATTTCAGCGAAGCCTCTGTCGTGACACTGTACCTACTACCAGATATCAATGTCAAACTGCGACCCCAGTTATTCAAACAGTTGAAACCAGGTACTCGTATAGTTTCCCACGATTTTGATATGGGTGAATGGAAACCCGAACGCACGGTACAGGTACAAGGACCAAACCGCACTCACACCCTTTATTACTGGGTTGTTCCTGAAAAACCACCAGCCAATTTACAGGGGTGAGGAGCGTTAGCGTTCACGTAGCTTGCTTCCCCGTAGGGGTAGTGTAGCAAAGCGTCTAGCGGGACGAAGTCCGGAGTGAGGAGTGAGGGGACAAGGGGGACAAGGGAGAGGGGGAAGATGGGGGGGAGCGCACGAGAAAATTCTCCCTTGTGTCCTCCCACACTTCCCACACCCCACACCCCACACCCCACACCCACACCCCACACCCTCTTCCCGACTCCCGACTTCCAACTTATGAAATACGCAATACTCATAACTACCTTAGTCGCCCTACCTACGGCGAGTTGGGCGCAGACAGGACGGGCTGGAGCAGATGTGGAAGCTTTGGTGAAACTCGGTCCTAGAGTGGCTGGTACGCCAGTTATGGCAAAGGCAAGTGACTATCTAGAGGCAGAGTACCGTAAAGCTGGATACATAACTCAAATTCAAACTTTTACCTACTCCCGATTCGAGAATTTAGGTTCGAGTTTAACGGTAGGAAAGACCAAAATTACAGGGTTACCTCTGAGCGGCTCGGTAGCGGGTAAAGTCGATGCACCGTTGATAGTCGTACCTAACGTCGGGAGGTCGGAGGATTTTGCTCGGGTTGATGTTAGAGGCGCGATCGCAGTTGTCAAAAGAGGAGAAATTCGGTTTTCCGAAAAGGTACAAAATGCCAGTAATGCGGGAGCGATCGCCGTAGCAATTGTTAACGACAGAGCGGGAGAACTGGCGGCTTCTCTCGGTGGCGGAGTCAGTAAAGTTCCCGTCTTGGCTTTGTCTGGAGAACAAGGCTCTGCCTTACTGCAAAGTTCTCAAACCAAACAGCCAGCCAGCTTACACGTCAATACTCGGCAACGTCAAGTCACTGGACGTAATTTGGTCGCTCATCTACCTGGGAGCGTCAGACCCCAAATACTACTGGGCGCTCATTACGACTCCGTACCAGGTGCGCCAGGGGCAAATGACAACGCTTCTGGTACGGCTGTTGTTTTAGAAATTGCCCGGAGAATCTCTAAAACTCCTTTAGCAAACCAAACCTGGTTTGTAGCTTTTGATGGCGAAGAAGACGGGTTACATGGTTCTAAAGCTTTCGTAAAAACCGCCCAACCGCAGCTTATCTCTAGCCTTAAGGCAATGCTAAATTTTGATATGGTAGGTGTAAATTCTCGTCTTTTGGTAAGCGGTACACCTCAACTCACAGCCCGAGCAAAAGCAGCGCAAAGTGAGTTGTCTACTTCTGAATCTTACAGCGGTAGCGACCATGCTTCCTTCGCTGCGGTAAAAGTGCCGGTTTTATTTTTCCACCGAGGACGCGAACCTAACTATCACACGCCCCAAGACAAGCAAGTAGACTCAAATCTACTTGATGAAACTGTCAGCGTGGGACTAAAGATCGTCGAGCAATTGCTTTGAAGTGTGGGGTGTTAATGGTTAATAGTTAATGGCAAGTAACCATTAACTATTAACAAATGACCAATGACAAATGACCAACAACAAACCTACAATGTCTCAGAATTCTGCTGTGAAAAAGTCAGTAACTTATTTATCTTTAATATTCATGGGGGCTGCGGGTAGTTTGTTAGGAACCCAACTATTACCCAACCGACCGGAGTTAATACCACCCTCAGTTGCTCAACTCCCCGCTCCAGTTCCTAGCGGAAATATTAACTTTATCGCTAACGCTGTAGAACGTACTGGTGCAGCAGTCGTCCGCATTGATGCGGCACGGGCTGCCAGAAGCACCAGACAACCTGGAGCTAGGGTAGTGCGGGGAACTGGTTCGGGCTTTATTATTGAGCCAGATGGTTTAATTTTGACGAACGCTCACGTTACTGGTGGAGCGGATACCGTCAACGTAACGCTGAAAGATGGACGCAAATTTACGGGTCGAGTTTTAGGTAGAGATGAATTAACCGACGTGGCTGTAGTGAGAATTCAAGCCAATAATTTACCTGCGGTGACGTTAGGCAACTCCGACAGCCTCCGACCTGGAGAATGGGCGATCGCGATCGGCAATCCTTTAGGATTAGATAATACCGTCACTGCAGGCATTATCAGCGCTACAGGTCGTTCTAGTAGTGATGTGGGAGTTCCCGATAAGCGCGTCGGTTTCATTCAAACTGATGCAGCAATTAATCCTGGTAATTCTGGCGGTCCCCTATTAAACCAACAAGGTCAAGTTGTAGGCATGAATACGGCAATTATCGGCGGCGCTCAGGGATTGGGTTTTGCGATTCCCATCAATCGAGCCCAGCAAATTGCCGAGCAACTGGTTGCTAAAGGTAGAATCGATCGCGCCTATTTAGGGGTTCAAATGGCAACTCTCAACGATGAGATTCGAGAAACCCTAGCCCAAGAGTCAAATGGTAATGTCACTATCTCCGCTAGCGAAGGAGTAGTTATCTTAGGAGTCGAGCGCAATTCTCCTGCTGCTGCTGCAGGTATCCGTCCTGGCGACGTGATCCAGCAAATTAACGGACAACAAGTGAAAACTGCCGATCAGGTACAGCAAGCAGTAGAAAACAGCCAAATCGGTGTCAATATCCCACTGGAAGTTAGTCGTAATGGTAGAAATATCACGCTCTCGGTAAGAGCTGGTGAATTTCCTGCAAGCGCTAGCTAAAGGATGCATATTAAGTATGAGGAGATGTAGGGACGTTTTATGGAAGGTTTTTACATCTCTAAAATATTTCCCCCGTCCCTCAAGTATGGATAATCTGCCCAATCCCAGCTGGTGCTATCAAGTTCTGGAAATCTCCCCAACAGCAACGGCGCAAGAGATTAAAACGGCTTATCGCCAACTAGTACGGAAATACCATCCTGACGTCAATCCAGGCGCTCGCGAGGCGGAAGATCGGTTTAAACTGATCGTTCAAGCATATCGCACCTTACTCGCGATCCAACTGCAACAATCTTCCAACACTTCTACAAAAACCGCAGTAAATTCAGAAACTACTTCTATTAAAAGTACTGGAGGCGTGCGCTTCCACGTCAAGCAACGCGACCGAACGCCTCCCCCTCCTCCCCTCTCTTCCGAAGACAAGTTACTCAAATTGAGTACGCTCAACCAAATCTACGCTCTCCTCAAACGGCAGAATTTTCAGCAAGCGGTAGATGTAGCAGAAAAGCTAGCTATCCGCTTTCCTGAAGATCCGGACGTACAACCGTGGCTGGCTGTAGCTTACCATCGTTGGGCAAGACAGTTAATCTCGCGACAACAGTGCGATCGCGCCAGAATTTACCTCAAAAAGGCTTTGCACGCCGATCCTCATAACAAGAAGTTGTGGCAAGAAATCGATCGCGACTACAAAGCTATAGAACGCCAGGTAATGTTTCGATCGTAAAGGGCGGCTCGTACCAATTATTTATACTTGTTTTATGACTTTTTCTCGTAACCAAATTGATAGATACCTGTCACAGTTATGTCACATTCACTCGTTATCTTATAAATGGCTGCAACGAGTAAATGAGTTACTCCTCACCCTATCCTCAATTCAGCGAGAAACCCCCTCTCCATAATCTGGAGAGGCTTTTTTATGTAACTCGCAGCAGACTATCTTCCTCTACACGTCTATAGTCTTTAGAACTCAGGAACAAACAGTTCTCTTTTATTACCCGCATAGTGGCGATAAATGACTTCAGGCGAGTTGCCTACCAGTCGAGCAACATCTTTGGCATCTAATCCATTCTCTAGCGCCAGCGTGATGAATGTATGTCTGGTTTGGTAAGGCTTGCGATAGGTAATATCTAGACCTGCTAAAACAGTCTTCCAAGCTCGATTTCTGAAGTTGTGGAAGTCAATGTATTTTCCCTCTGGGCTAGGGAATAGCAGATCGTCAGGTTTTGCATTATCTGGATTAATACTGCTTAAAATCGCTTGAACTTTAGAGTTACAAGGGAATCGCCGCTTTTCCTGAGTTTTTAGCCCTTGCTTAACTGCTAGCCCTTTTTCTGAAACCGTGACTGCCTGCTCAAAATTAATAAATTTAAGATCGCTAGTAACGTGTTTCCATTGCAGCGCGATCGCCTCAGAAGGTCTAGCGCCTGTATTAAACAGAAATTCAATTAAAGGAGCGTAGAATTTATAATAGCGATCGCACCTAAATGCTTGAATAATATTGTCTCGCTCGGCTAGGGAGAATGGATTGATATCATCTTCTGCCTTCTCAGATTTAGGCAGCTTAATCTCACTCGCCATACCATAGAATGGATTTTCTAAAATCAGTCCTGACTTGACTGCCCACTGACAGCAAGAATTGAGCGCCACGATAAACCGCTTGGCTGAATTAATTGGAATAGATTGCAGTACGCAATCTCGAATCTCATTAGCTCGATCTAAATCGTGAGTGGGTAGCCTTTCCAGATAAGCAGAGTATGCACGGTACTGATTTTTCATTGTGCTAGGCGCACACTGGGGACGCTTCCACTCAACATACTTGTCCCAAATTTCCGCTAAATTAGCTTTTGGGGTAGAAATTGGGGTAACTGGGGTAACGGTACTGAGTGCTGACTTTGGTTTGTATTTTTCTAAAGTATCGTCGAACCGCTCGTAAAGAATATCCTTCTCAATTTCAGATGCTTTCATCTTAGCCAGCTTCCGATATTGAGCAGTATCAGGATAGCCAGTCGATAAATAATGACGCTTACCTCCAAAACTAAAGACTAGTTGCAAACGGTTGTTAGAAGACTTAATCTGTACGGAACCCTTGGAAGCCTTGATATTTCTTTCTTTAGAATACATGGGGTAAATAAACTAGGGGTAAAAACTTATGCTCTATCAATTTACCCCAATTCTTACCCCAATTCTATCTAAAACTAACCAAACTTTCTTGATATC
>ERZ1066118.328-NODE-328-length-48237-cov-12.852933_pt1 | contig 48237 bp, 50 predicted proteins | sample MGYA00382765_ERZ1066118 | MGnify/ENA primary metagenome ERZ1066118 (study PRJEB33369, sample SAMEA5778348) | biofilm metagenome | biome: Industrial cooling water; feature: Water cooling tower basin; material: Biofilm | place: United Arab Emirates | collected...
TGACAGCGCATCGGAGCAGGCAGAGTGTGCCACGTGGCACACCTTTGCTGGCCCTGGTGGCCTGATGGGGCCGAATCGTCAACATCTCGATGAACCGCGAGACGATGCGACGGCGCGGCTTCTCGCCCTACGGCCCGTCCAAGGCGGCGCTGGAATCGGAGACCGCGATCTGGGCGCAGGACCTTGCGGACAGCGGCATCACGGTGAACGCGCTCCTGCCGGGGGGCGCGACGCTGACCGGCATGATTCCCGAAGGACTGCCGGATAGTGCACGCGACGGACTGCTGTCGCCCGAGATCGTGGTGCCGCCCTTGCTCTGGCTCTGTTCCGATGCTGCCGCGGCGGTGACGGGTAAGCGCCTGGATGCCCGGAAGTGGATGGGGGTGCAGCCCGGAAGTCAGCCCGCACAGGACGCGCTGGAGGATGTCGGGTGGTAGGGCAGACCACAGGATTTATCTGTTCGACCAACCGTGATCGCTTCGTCCTTTTGTGCGATATCGCCAGCGACATTTCTTCTGCTGGCCAATTCGGTGGGAGACCTGAAATTTGCGGCATCAGACCGGGATCATTCGATCCCGGGCCATTCAGCTTGCCAAACAGCGATCAGCAGCACGCTTCGTACGCCAGCTTTGCAACAGCTCGATCTGCTTTTTATGTACATCGTCAATTATCGCTGGCTCAACCTGACAGGTTGTATCGCTCGCCTCGATTTGAGGTTCCGATTTGTAGCGCCTGCTACTGTTAGCGTGATCCAGCAGTGCACGCAGCAGTTGCCGCCCTCTCACGACCCGGCTCTTGATCGTGCCGACAGGAACACGTTCGATCGTGGCTGTCTCTTCGTAGCTCAAACCCTCGATCCCGACAAATTGGATGCACCGCTGCTGCTCGGGTGTCCGACGCGGCCACAGACGGCGAACATCGCCCAACGTCACGACCGATTCCTGGTTTGAAGCCACCGGGATATCGATGAGTTCGGCGGTCCCGCCTGCCTGTCCCGCAACTTTACGACGAACCTGCGACAGAAAGGAGTTGCGAAGGATACGGAAGGTCCACGCCTTCAAATTCGTGCCGGGCTCGAATGACGCACGGCTGCGCCAGGCTTTCAGTACGGTTTCCTGAACGAGATCCTGGGCAGCATCGGGATCCCTGGTCAGCGATCGCGCGTAGCTCGCCAGCCTGGGCGTCAGGTCGCTCAGTGCAGCACCGAAGTCAGACCACTCCTCATCCGGTACATGCGGTTCTTGATCCGGTTGTTCCGACACGCGACAGCCCTTGCTCGATCGAACCAGGGCGCCGTTTATACACCGACTGGTTTACTTACTCGAAAACGCCACCTCTCCCGGGTTGTTCCACTCCTCCGTGATGAGGCCCGATAGGCGAACAAGCGCGTGATAGGTCAAGGGCGGGGATCCGGATATGCGGAAGGCTGGGCAGCCGGAGGTCAGCGCCTCTATCTGCTCGCGAACCAGGCCCAGGCTGCTGGCAGCACCGCAGACGCCATCATCATTGCGCCGACAACATCATGGTCGCGCTGAAGGATCGCGCCGGCGACAAGCAGTCCGGCTGACAGGATGTTGGGATCGGCGCGCCGGGGCGACGTCGGCGTTGGGGAAACCGCGCCTCCCTGTAATTCGATCGGCAGCGCGCCCGACCGCGCAACCCGCTCGGCGAAGGCCACCAGCTCGGGCGAGGCGGCGGCCAGACGGCCAAGGCTCGTCGCCAGCCGGCGTCCGCCCCGCTTGAGGCCGGCCGGGCCGATCCGCTCCCGCAGCAGTTCGCGCGCGATCGGCGCGGCGCGCGCCGCAATGTCGAAGCCAGGATCGAGCCGTCGCACGAACCCTTCGGCGATCAGCAGGGTGCGCAGCAGCAGGGCGAGGTCGGGTGGCAGCGCCAGGCGGTACGTTCGTAGCAGCGCGAAGACGCGTCCGAAGATGTCGGCCAGCTCGATCTGCTGAAGTACCGCCCCGCGGAACTGGCCGATCAGCGCGTCGAGGTCGCGGGTCAGCGCCTGGCGATCGACGTCGGTCTCGCCCGACCATTGCAGCAGCACGTCCGTCACCGATCGCGTGTCCTCGCCGGCGATGGCGAGGACGAGCGTGACCACCTCATTCCGCCGGGCGGGGCTGAGCACGCCAACGGCTCCGAAGTCGATAAACGCCAGAGAGCCATCGGCCAGGACGAAGACGTTGCCGGGATGGGGGTCCGCGTGGAACCGGCCGTTGAAGATTATCATCCGCAATACCGCATCGGCATATCTGCCGGCGACACCCGCACCGCCCTCACCCACCCCGTCGAGGATTTCGCGGACCGGCATGCCGTCAAGCCGCTCCTGCACGTTGATACGGCGGCCGACCTGATCCCAGTAGAAGGCCGGCGTCCGGACGCCGAGCGGCTGCAGGAACGCGCCGATGCTCTCGCAGGCTGCCGCTTCTGCGCTGAGGTCCATTTCCTGCGACAAGCTCTCCGCAAAGAATCGGAGCAGTTCGTCGGGCTTGAGGCGGCGGATCTCCGGTGAGTGCCGGGCCGCGAGCCGCGCGATGCGGCGGAGCAGCCGTAGGTCGGCATCGACGCGTTCCGCAATCCCCGGCCGGCGTACCTTGACCACAACCTCGGTTCCGTCGCGCAAGGTTGCAGCATGAACCTGCGCAATCGACGCCGCCGCGATCGGCTCGCGGTTGAAGTTCGCGAACACATCAGCGATCGGGGAGCCGAGCGCGGCCAGGATCGTCGGCTCCAGCGCCTCGAACGGCAGCGGGGTCACGCGATCCTGCAGCGTCGACAGCGCCCGCACCCATTCCGGCCCGAGCAGGTCCTCGCGGGTGGCTAGCACTTGCCCCAGCTTGACTGCGACAGGTCCAAGGTCCCGCAGCAGCGCGACGACCCGCTCGGGCGTACCGACGTCCACTGGCTGCTCCGAGCGACCGGGCAGCAGGCCCAGGCGCGAGGCGAGCCCGTTCAGCCCATGGCGCCCCATGATCTGGATGAGCTCGGCCAGCCGCGCGCGCTCACCGATTTGAGACTCGTCGTCGGTGGTGGGCATCACGCGCTGCAACCATCCTCCTGCCGCGGGCGGCAGCCATCGAGGAACAGGTCGATGCCGCGTGAAATGCGATCCCGCGCTGCCTCGTCGTATGCTGGAGGAGACAGCCCCAGCGCTGCGCGGCGCATGGGTGCGACCACGACGAGCGTGACGAACTGCTCGGCAGCGAACACGGGGTCCGCCAGCGACAGTTCTCCCTTCGCATCGGCGTGGGCGAGGATCGACGCCACCCATTGGACGGCCCGCTGGTAACCGAAGTCATGGATGTTCGCCGCTAGCGCGGGAAAGCGCACGGCTTGCGCAATGACGACGCGTTCCATGGAGGCGATCCGGGGTGTCAGAAGCCACTCGAGCAGGCGATCGGCGATCACGCGAAGGCGCGATCCGATGTCCGGCTCGTCGCTGCCGGAGGGTTCGAGCGCGCGCAGCTGCGTGTCGATCTCATCGAGGATCACCGCCTCGAACACGCGGGCCTTGCTACCGAAGCGCGCGTACAGGGTCCGCTTGGAGATGCGCGCCTGTTCGGCAATCATGTCGGCACTGGCACCGTCGAAACCGTGTTCGAAGAACAGCTCGCGAGCGCTCTTGAGGATGTGCGATGTCAGGCGGAGCGCGTCCTCGGTGGTCGGTCTGCCCATCTTCCTCGGGCGCCGGCGTTTCTTTTCGTCATCACTCAATCTCGTTCTCCTGGATCGAGGGTAGCGCGATCCGGACCCGTTTACGAGAAATCAAGCCGAGAGGGGCGGTTGCTTGCCTCCCGCCCGCTCTCGGGCGAGGGCTCATCGATTGTTCCGTGGTTGTTCACCGCCGTGACGTCGGCTTGTAGGTCGGGAAAGACGGAGCACCCACTCCCAGCCCCTCCTGATCGATGCGGGCCGCCGTTTCCCTGACGCCGCCAACCTTGTTCCTTGCTGAACGAACCGTCTCGGCCAGCTTGGACTGCTCGGTGGTGGTGTCGCGTATTGTAGGCCGAATAGCCTCGACGCGAGCCGTGAACCGCTCGGATCCGTCACGGGCGTTCAGCAACGCGCGATTCGCTCTGGTGAGAATAGTCGCGCCGCGATCCTCCAGAACGCCTCCCAGCCGTTCGGCGCTGTCGCCGGATCGCTGCAAGGCGTTCCCCACGGCCACGACACGCCCGCGCGTGCCGGTAAGCGCGTCGGACGCCGCTCCCGCCTTGTCCGACCAGCCCGCGGAGCTCTCCGCCAGCGCCGCCAGCCGATCGCTGGCGCGCTGCTGCTGAGCGGCATCAAGGTTGCGCGACACGGAATCGATTGTCTGGCTGATCTTCTCCACGAGTGCGACGGGATCCCCTCCCCCGCCAAGAAGCCCACCTTCCTTGGCGGGGATGATGGGGAGCTCGCCGTCGCTCCTCGCAACAATCCGGGGCGCACCGGATGTCGCGCCGTCGAGACTGATGTTCGCCGTTCCCGCCAGCGCCGATCGCGCGATCGTCGCCTTTACGCCTGCGACGATCGGAGTCCTCGGTTCGAGGCTGACGGTGACGAGAACCGCTGACGGATCATCTTTGTCGAAACGTATGGACGTGACATGGCCCGCCGGGACGCCCGAGAAGGTCACTGGCGATCCCTTTTCCAGGCCGGCGACGCTCCCGGTGAAACGGATCAGATAGGGGTTTCCGTCTCCATTGCGTGCATCAAACAGCCAAAGGGTAAAGACGAGGAGCGTGCCCAGCAGAAGGCTGGTGACCGCGAGCACAAGGAATTTGTTGGATTGCGTTTCCATCTCAAGACGCAGGCATTAAAGCGGAGACAAAGGTAAGTAAACCGTACCGTTTCTGATCCGGCTGGCGTGTGGGTGCAGTGCGGATCAGTAAGGGTCAGGGCAAGGAGGGGTTTGTGGCTGGAGACTGGAGCCTGCAACCAGGAAGCATACCATGGGGCAATAGGCTTGGCCTTGAGGTGGTTTCTATCGGCGATGGCCTCAGCTCGCTGCGGGTCGGTTGGCGTCGGGAGCTGGCGGACGAGGACGAGGTTCTCGCAACCGGCGTGTTGACGAGCCTCATCGATCAGGCCTGCGGCGTTGCCGTGATGTCCCGATTGGGCAGACGGCTGGCGATCTCCACCCTTAACCTGAAGGTGGACCATGTGCGATCCGCCGAGGCGAGATGCCCCGCGACGGCGTGGGCTCACTGCTACGACGCGACCGAGCACCGTGCGTTCGTACGCGCCGAAGTCTGGGATACAGATCCGTCTCACCTGATCGCGACTGCCCAAGGCGTCTTTTCGATCAATCGGGCTGTCGCCCCATGAACGAAGGCGCGATCGGGGCCAGTACCGGGCGGAACGGCTTTGCGAAGCTACTCGGTACCATGATGACGCAAAGCGGTGAAACGTTCACGCTGATCCCCACGGAGGAGCTTGTCGGGAATCCCATTCTGCCCGCCTTGCATGGAGGCGCGATCGCGTCCTTTCTTGAGCTGGCCGCACAGCTTGCTCTCTCCCGCACACTCTCGCCAGGGCAGTCCTGCCGGCTGATCAGCATGAACCTTCAATTTCTCGCCCCGGTCAGACTGGGCGCAGTCAGCACGACGCCGACGCTGGTGCGCGTAGGGCGTCGTGTCGCAGTGGTGCATGCCGAAGGCGTCGAGCGAAACGGAACCGGAAAACTGTGCCTTGCGCAGCTGGAATTCGCCGTCGGACAATCCTCCGGAGACGAGGATCACACCCGACATTCCTGATTGGTTCAGCGGGCCGATCTCCAGAGAGCAAGGATGCTTCTGAGCGCCGTCGCGAAGGCGAGCGGCTCATCCAGCATCAGGTGATGGCGCGCGTTGGGCACCGCGACGATCGGGATCGCGCCGGCTCCCAGTTCGCGCAGATATGCCGCGGAATCCCTGCCGAAGAGCGCGCTGTGCTCGCCGTAGATGATTGCCAGCCGACCGGGCGCCGCGGCGACACGGCGACCCATCGTCATCCATTCGTCCGCCGAGTTGCCGCGCGCGAACACCGCGGGCGAGAACTTCCACGTCCACGCGTCCCCGTCCCGCCGGAGCGAATGATAGGCCATGTAGTCCATCAGGAACGGCTCACCCGCGGGCTGTGGCGGCGCGAGCACGTAGCGCGCGCGTGCGGTCGGGTAATCGGGATACCGGCTGGCGGGCTTGTTCGGGTCGCCCGAGCCGGGGCTGCCGCGTCCGCCACGCCAGTAGGCGGCAAGCGCCTCCGGCCGCATGATCATCAGGTCGCAGATGATCGCGCCCGCGAACCGTTCGGCCGCGATCGTCATCGCGGTCACCGCGACCCCCGCGCCGAAGCTGTGGCCGATGATCACGGGCGGCGCAGCACCGTCGAACAGCCCGGTCGCCTCCGCCACCGCGATCATCTCGCGCCCGCGGCCGTCACCATCGATCCCCACGCGCGCGTCGCTGTCGCCCATGCCCGCAAGATCATAGGCGACCACATGGTAGTCCGCGGCGAGCAACGGCGCGATAAACGCCCAGCAGCGCGCATGGGCAAGAAAGCCGTGCGCCATGAGCACGCCCGGCTTTGCGCGGTCGCCCCAGCGCAGGTAGTGGATCTGCGCGCCCTCTACGGTGACGAAGCCTTCTTCCCGCGGAACGGCCAGCGCATCGACGAACCAGTCCGGCAGGTGCGACCCGTCCTCGGCCCATATCGGGTCGATGTCCGACGATCCGGTAGCCTCGGCGGCGCTCATGCCGACAGCCGGAAACCGCTATAGCCCGCCTCGGCGACCGCATCGCAGATCTCGGCATAGCCGACCACAGACGGATAGTTGAGTAGCTGACGCGGTTTGCCTGGGATGTTCGCTCCCATGTACCAGGAATCGGCCCTGGGAAAGAGCGTCATGGCGGCGATCTCGTCGATGTGGCGCGCCCATGCCGCGTGCGCGTCCGGCTCGGCCTCGAAGCGGGACCACCCGCCCGTGCGCAGATGCTCGAGGAACCGGATGACCCAGTCACCCTGCACCTCCGCGGCAGTCGGACCATTGGAGAAGCCGGACGGGCTCTGCGGGCCGTAGAGGAACACCATGTTAGGGAAGCCCGAAACCGCGTAGCCGAGATGCGTGCGTGCGCCTTCGCCCCACGCGTGCGCCAGCGTCGCCCCGCCGCGCCCGCGAATGTCCATCTGCATCAGCCCTCCCGTCACTGCGTCGAAACCGGTCGCGAGCACCAGGACGTCGTGTCGGCGCTCACCGACGCTCGTGGCTATGCCGTCGGGCAGGATCCGTTCGATCGGCTCTTCCCGCAGGTCGACGAGTTCGACGTTCGGCTGGTTGAAGATGTCGTAATAAGTCTGCTCGAGCGACGGCCGCTTGACCCCGAACGGATGCGGCGGCTCGCTGGGCGCAAGCTTCTCCTGCAAGGCAGGGTCGGTGATCCGTTCGCGCACCTTGTCGCGCCAGAAGTCGTAGGCCAGCCGGTTGGCGCGCTCGTCCACCAGGATGTCGGCGTAATTGCCGACCCAATAGTGGAAGCCTCCAGCCGCCCACAGCCGCTCGAACGTCGCGGTGCGCTCCTCGCTCGAAACCTCGAGCGCGGACTGGTCGAGCCGCGGGATCTCGAACCCGCCGCTGCTCAGCCGACGCTGACGGAAGATCTCGGGGTAGCCGGGCTTGGCCTGCGCCTGCTCAACCGTCGTCAATGAGCGCTGGCGCATCGGCAGTGCCAGGATGGGGGTGCGCTGATAGATCGTCAGCTGTGCCGCCTCGCGCGCCGCCTCTTGGGCGACCTGCACACCGCTCGCGCCGGTTCCGATGATCGCGACGCGCTTGCCGGTGAAGTCGATGCCCTCCTGCGGCCAGTGCGCGGTATGGTGCGCAGGGCCGGCAAAGCGGTCGAGTTCCGGAAGTGACGGGATGTACGCCTTCGCCGCGAAGCCGGTACACGGCAGCAGATAGCGGGTGGTCAGCCGATCTCCATCGGCGAGTTCCACCCGCCAGAAGCCGGCATCTTCGTCGAATACGGCGGAGCGCATCGCGACACCGAGCTTCATTGCAGGCCAGAGGTCGAGAACGTCGCAGGCATGTCGGAAATAGCGACGCAACTCGCGCCAGCCTGGGAAGCGTTCCGACCAGGTCCAGTCGCGCCACACCCGCTCGTCCGAAAACTCGTAGATCGGTACGTGCGAATCGACCCGTGCGCCGGGGTAGCAGTTCCAGTACCAGATGCCGCCCGGCTCCGCCGCCGCATCCACCAGCCGAACGTTGAAGCCGTTCTCGCGCAACCTGCCGAGCAGGTAGAGCCCGCTGAAGCCGGCACCGATCACCAGCGCGTCGATGTCAGGCGCGGCGCTCATCGCGCGCCGACCCCGGCCAAGGCGATGTCGGTGGCCGCCTTGTAATCCGCCTTGCCGTTCGGCGCGCGCAGCGCACGGTCGGTAACGACGATCGCCTTGGGCGTCTTGTAGCCGGCGAGCGCGGCGCGCACGTGAGCGCGCACCGCCGCCTCGTCCACTGTCGCCCCCGGCACGGCATGGACCACCGCCGTCACCGCCTGGCCCCATTTCTCGTCGGGCACCCCGACGACGAGCGCGTCCGCGACCGCAAGATGCGTCTTCAGCACCTCCTCCACCTCTTCCGGATAGACCTTCTCGCCCGCGGTGTTGATGCACACGCTGCCGCGCCCGAGCAGCGTCAGCGTCCCGTCCGCGGCGACGGTGCACCAGTCGCCAGGCATCGAGTAACGGACGCCGTTGATGGTGCGGAACGTCTTCGCGCTTTTCTCCGGATCCTTGTAGTAGCCGATCGGGATCGCGCCCTTACGCGCGATGAAACCGGGCGTGCCGCTGCCCGGCACGACCGGCCGGTCATGCTCGTCGAACACGTCGCACAGCCCGCCGATGGTGAAGCGTGCGGTCGCCGTCTCGCCCGCCGCGCTGGTGACCGACAGGCCGAACCCCAGCCCTTCCGACGCGCCGAAGCTGTCCATCAGCACGACTTGCGGGATGTGCCGGATCAACCCAGCCTTCACCTCGCGGCTCCACATCACCCCGGATGAAACGATCGTGACGAGGCTGGACGTGTCGTAGCGCCCGGGCGCGGCATCCAGCGCGGCCAGCATCGGCTTGGCGAAGGCGTCGCCGACGATCGCGATCGATTCGACGCGGTCGCGATCGACCGACCGCCACAGCTCGTCGGCATCGAACGATTCACCGCCGAGCGTCACGATGCAGCCGCCGCTCATCAGCGTGCCGATGGACGTGATGAAGCCGGTGCCGTGCATCATCGGGCAGGCGGGCATCGTACGCCGGCCCGGTCCGTCGCGCGCGGTCAGCGCCGCGGTTTCTGCAAGGTCGGCGGGCGTCGGCCCCATCAGCCGCTGCGCGTCGAGTTGCGCCTCGCGCATGTCGGTGTGCCGCCACATCACGCCCTTCGGCATCCCCGTCGTGCCGCCGGTGTAGATGAACAACTCGTCGTCGGGCGAGCGCGCGATGCCGAGCGGCGCGCCGTCGCCCTCCCGCGCGAGCGCCTCGTAGGGCAGCGCGAACGAGGCGCGCTCCGCCTCAGGACCGATCTCCACGAAGGTGTGCACCTTGCCGAGCCGGCCGTGCAGCTCCTCGATGCAGGCGCGGAACTCGGCGCTGTAGACCACGACCTCGCTGTCGCTGTCGTCGAAGATGTAGAACACCTCGTCGGGCCGATAGCGGTAGTTGATGTTGACGTGGGTCAGGCGTCCCTTGAAGCACGCCGCCATCAGCTCGCCGTATTCGGGCCGGTTGCGCATATAGAAGGCGACCTTGGCGCCCGGTCCCGCGCCCCGCGCACGCAGCGCCCGCGCGATGTTGTTTGAACGGCGCGCCATCTCGGGCCAGGTGATGACCCGGTCGCCGTGGATCAGCGCGGGGGCGTTGTGGGGCATTACGGGCTCGATCGCGTCGAGGATGTCGCCCAGGTTCCACTGCGTCATGCCTGCTGCTCCTCGTCTCAGGCGGCGCGTTTGCCCCAGCCCTGCAGCGCGGCCGCCTCCGCGCGCACGATCTCCGGCCCGCCGAGCAACTGCCGGTCGAAGCCGATGCGCTTGAACCAGTAATGGAGGCCGAGCAGGTCGGTGAACCCCATCCCGCCGTGGACCTCCGTGGCGGTACGCGCGACGAATCGGCCCACCTCCCCGGTGTGAGACTTGGCATGACATGCCATCAGCAAAGCCTCATCCGGGACCGCGTCGAACGCATGCGCCGCGTACCAGACGAGCGATCGGCACGGCTCCAGCCGCGCCGCCATCTCGGCGCACATGTGCTTGACCGCCTGGAAGCTGCCGATGACGCGCCCGAACTGCTCGCGCTCCCCGGCATAATCGACCGCCCGCGCGATCATCACGTCGCCCGCGCCCACGCTGTCCGCCGCGAGCAGCACGCGGCCCGCGGCGACAAGCCGGTTGGCGGTCCCGCCGTCGTCCTCGCCGAGCGGCTCGGCCGCGACGCCGTCGAGCCGCAACTCTCCCACCGACCGCGTGAGGTCGATCGTGGACAGCGGAAGGCGTTCGAGCCCGTCCGCCTCGCCGGCGACCAGATGCAATTGGCCGCCCTGGTCGGCGATGACAAAGGCATCGGCGTCGGCGCTGTCGAGCACGAACAGCGCGGAGCCGCTGAGCGTGCCGTCCGCGGCCGTGACGCCGCCGCCGTCGCGACGGTTGACGACCTCGGTCAGCCCGACGCCGAAGCGCGCGCTGCCGTCGGCAATGCGCGGCAGCCAGCGCGCCTGCTGCGCCGGCGTGCCGGCAAGCCGCAGCGCAAGCGGGGCGAGGACGCAGCGCGCCACGAACGGCACCGGCGCCACCGCTGCGCCGAGCGCCTCCGCCACTACTAAGGCATCGAGCAGGCCCAGGCCGAGGCCGCCGTGCTCCTCGAGCACCATGATGCCGGAAAGGCCAAGCTCGGACAGCGCCGCCACCACCGCCGCACTGACGGCATGGCCGCCCTCCGCGACCTCGCGGACGTGATCGAGCGGGCAATGTTCGCGCAGCAGCCGATCGACCGCGTCGCGCAGCATCCGCTGCTCGGGGGAAAGACCGAAATCCATCTATGCCGCCTCCGCCTTGGGTGCGCGCGCGTGCTCCAGCTTCGGCTCGCGCGGCATGCCGAGCCCCCGCTCGGCGATGATGTTCTTCTGGATCTGCGCGGTGCCGCCGCCGACGATGAGGCCGAGCTGGAACATGTAGTTCCACTGCCAGCTTCCGCCCGCCCGCTCGCGCCGGCTGCCGCCGTACAGCAGGCCGAGCTCCCCCATGGCGTCGATCGCCAGCGCCGAGATCTGGTGCGCCAGTTCGCACGACTGGAGCTTGACGATCAGCTTGGCGAGGCCGCCGGGTTCGCCCTTCAGCGAATTGGACAGCAGCCGCAGGCCGTTGAACTTCATCGCCGCGACTTCGGCCTGCAGCGCCACCAGCCGGTCGCACAATGCCGCGTTGTCGATCGCGCGCACGCCGTCGATCCGTTCATCGTGCATCAGCTGCACGAGCGCGGCGAGGCGATTCTCCAGCGCCGCCGGGTCGCCCAGCATGCCACGCTCGTAACCGAGCGTGGCGTTGGCCACCATCCAGCCCTGCCCGCGCTGGCCGACGATCTGGTCCACGGGCACGCGCACGTCGGTGAAGAAGGTTTCGTTGAACTCGGCGTGGCCCGTCATCGTGCGCAGCGGGCGCACCTCGATCCCGGGTGTTTTCATGGAGAAGATGAGGTAGCTGATCCCCGCATGCTTGGGCGCGTCCGCTTCCGTCCGCACGAGGCAGAAGATCATGTCCGCCTGATGCGCGGTGCTGGTCCAGATCTTCTGCCCGTTGATGACGAACTCGCCGTTCTCCTCGCGCGCGCTGGTGCGCAGCGCCGCCAGATCAGAGCCCGCGCCCGGTTCCGAATACCCCTGGCACCAGACGATCTCGCCGCGCAGCGTCGGCGCGATCCAGCGGCGCTTCTGCTCCTCCGTGCCGAGCTCGAGCAGCGTCGGAACGAGCATCGAGATGCCCTGGTTCGACAGCCCGCCCGGCACGCCCGCCGCGGCGAACTCCTCGGCGATGATGCGCGAGGTGAGGATGTCGGGTTCGGCGCCGAAGCCGCCATATTCGCGCGGAATGGTGCGCGCGGTGTAGCCGTGTTCGAGCAGCAGCTGCTGCCACGCGACCGCGTCCGCCCCGGCGCGCTGCGCCGCGCCGGGCGCGGCCGGGGCACGGTGGCGGTTCTCGGCGATGAACGCGCGCAGCTCATCGCGGAACGCCTCGTATTCCGGGCCGTAACTCAGGTCCATCGGTTCACGCTCCTGCAGCTGGTGTGAAGACGGGCAGCCGAAACCCGTCGCCGATCGTTTCGAAGGCCAGCGCCACCGGCATGTCGAGCGCGAGCGTGGCAGGGTCGGCGCCGGTCAGCCGGGTCGCCATGCGGACGCCCTCGTCCAGCTCGACCACCGCCGCTACATACGGCACGTCGGCCGCGAAGGCGGGGTGAAGCGCCTGGTGCGTCACCGTCCAGGAAAACAGCCGCCCGCGCCCGCTGCTCGGCTCCCAGGCGAACGACGGCGAGCCGCAGCGCGCGCACATGTAGCGGGGCAGGTGGCGCCACGTCCGGCACTCGCCGCACCGTTGGAAATGGAGCGTGCCGCCCTGGCAGCGCTGCCAGAACTCCTGCTCTACCGGATCCTGCGGGTGCGGCAACGGCTTGGGCGGCGAGACGGCGGGTGCCCGCAGCTTGGGCGCAATGTCGTCGTCGTTCATGCGAACCTCCGCAGGATGGCGATGCTGCCGTCGCCCAGGTCGCCCCAGCCGGTGACGAGCCCCGTCTGTGCTCCCGGCACCTGGCGCTCGCCGCAGTCGTGCCGCAGCTGGCGCACGGCCTCGACGACGTGGTTGAGCCCCCACACGTGCGCCTCGCTCAGCAGCCCGCCATGGGTGTTGAGCGGAAAGCGCCCGCCGAGCTCGATCTGCCCGTCACGCACGAAGTCGAGCGCGCCGCCCGGCTCGCAATAGCCCATCGCCTCCAGCTGGAGCAGCACGACGTAGGTGAAGCAGTCGTAGACCTGGAGGAAATCCATCTCCTCGCGGCGCACACCGGCCATTTCGAAGGCCTTGGGCGCGGCGTAGCTCAGCCCGATCTTGAACGGATCCGGGCGCGAGGGGATATCGTCCGCGGGATAGGGATGCCCCTCGGCGGCGCCTGCGATTGTGACGGGCACATGCGGCATGTCGCGCGCGCGGTCGGTGCGCGAGACGACGACCGCGCACGCGCCGTCGGTCTCGAGGCAGCAGTCGTAGAGCCGGAACGGCTCCGACACCATCCGGGCGTCGTGGTAGGTTTCCCAGTCGAGCGGCCGGCCGTAGGTGAACGCCTTCGGATTGAGTTGCGCATGCCGTCGGCACGCCATCGCCACCGCCCCCATGGCTTCCGGACCGACGCCGTGGAGCTGCGAATGCCGGGTCGCCAGCCAGGCATACATCTGCACCGGCAGGAACACGCCATAGGGCATGTAATACCCGCGGATCGTGTTGGTCAGCGTGTTCATGTTCATCGGCCGCGTGGGCGGAGCGCCCGGCTTGGGCCGCAGCGCGGAGAAGCCGTTCCAGCCGAGCGTGACGAGCACGTGGTCGCACAGCCCCGCCGCGATCGCGATCGCCGCATGCTGGAGCGCGGTCGTCGGACTCGCGCCGCCCATGTGGACGGTCGCGGCGTAGCGCAGCACGTCGATGCCGAGGTTTGCCGCCAATTCCTCCGACGTGGTGTAGATGGGCGGCGGCACCATGCCGTCGATGTCGGACGGGCGCAGCCCCGCGTCCGCGATCGCGCGCCGCGACGCCTCCAGCATCATGTCCACCGCGGTGCGCTCGGTGCCCTTGACGTAATCGGTTTCCCCGACGCCGGTGATCGCCGCCTTGTCCGAGAAGGTCATATCTGTCCCTCCTGTACCAGCCGCGACCCTCAGCGGAGGCCCGCCGCGCGGCCGAGCGCGCGCTCGGCATCGGCGACGAGGTCGCGCATCACCTCGGCGGCGGGGCGCACGGCGTGGATCAGCCCCATGCCCTGCCCGGCGAAGCCCGGGATGATGTCCTTGCGCTTCGCACGGATGCCCGACGCCATCACCGGACCGGCGATCATCGACTGGTATGGCATCGGCAGCGGCTCCTTGCCCGCCGCCACCCAGGCGTCGGCCCACTTGCTGCGGATCATGCGGGCAGGCTTGCCCGTGATCGAGCGGCTTACCACGGTATCGGCATCGCCGCTGTCGACGATCGCTTCCTTCTGGAAGTCCTCGATCCCTGCCTCCTCCGTCGCAAGGAACGCGGTGCCGACCCAGGCGCCCTCGGCGCCCAGCATGAAGGCCGCGGCCACACCGCGCCCGTCGGAGATGCCGCCAGCGCCGAGCACCGGCACCCGGTCCCCCACGGCATCGACGACCTGCGGGATGAGCGAGATGGTGCCGATCGGCGAATTATGCCCGCCGCCGTCGTGCCCCTGCGCCACGATCACGTCGATGCCCGACTCCACCACCTGTAGCGCGTGCTTTACCTTGCCGACGACCGCCATGACGACCGTGCCGTTGGCGTGGAGTCGATCCATCCACGGCCCCGGATTGCCGAGCCCCGCCGCGTAGACGGGCACCTTCTCCTCGACGACGACCTCCATCTGGGCCTCGAAGAACTCCTTGGAGAACAGCGCCGCGCCACCGTTGGCCGGGCCCTCCGTCGCATCGCGGCCGGCATCACGCGCGACGATCTCCAGCCCCTCACGCTCCATGAAGTCGCGCGTGAACGCCTGATAGTCGGCAAGCACCGCGCGCGGGTCCGCCGGGGCCGCCCCGGTCTGCGGCGCCGAGCCGCGCCGCACCGAGGCGGGCAGGAGCGTGTCGACGCCGAAGGGCCTGTCGGTCAGCGCGCGCGTCTCGCGGATCCACGCGCGGAGCTGCTCGGGCGGGCAGGCTGCCGCGCCGAGCACGCCTAGCCCGCCCGCGTTGGACACCGCCGCCGCCAGTCGCGGGACGCTGGCCCCGCCCATTCCGGCGAGGACGATCGGATAGTCGATGCCGAGCATCCCGCAGATTCGGCTGTTCAGGGCCATTGTCCGTCTCTCCCACATCGTTCTCGTTGCTGATTTACCGTGGCGGCTACGCCTCGAACGCCTGGTTCCAGCGCACCTTCTGATCCATCAGGTCAGGGCTGCGCCGCCCGAGATATTCCGCCGATCCCTCGACGAGCCGCTCCATCTCGCGCCGCGCTGTGACCGGGTCGCGCAGCCGCACCGCATGGACGACGCGCGCGAGGCGACGAACCTGGTTCTCGCGCTCGTGCTCGGAATAGCCGAGCTGGCGCGAAAGGTCGCGGGTCAGCAGGTGCAGCGCGGACGTGAGCAGCCCGAACAGCGGATTGCCGCTCGCCCATGCCAGAAGGTCGTGGAAGCGCCGGTTGGTTTCCTCGAACAGCGTCGATCCCACCTGCTGCTCGAGCTCGGCGAAGCAGCTTGCCAGCGCCATCAGATCCGCCGCCGTTGCGCGCCGGGCGGCGTGGGAGGCCGCCTGCGGGGCGAGCGCCTCGCGCAGCTCGATCAGCGCGCGCAGGTCGGTGCCGACGAAGTGCAGTACGAGCGCAAGCGAACTCGTGAAATCGCCGACCTGCGGCCGCGCGACCACCGGCCCGCCGCCGCGACCGGGCTGCAGATGGAGCACGCCCTGCAGTTCCAGAAAACGCAGCGCCTCGCGCAATGTGGCGCGGGCGACTTCGTACCGCGCGAGCATGTCGTGCTCCGGAGGTAGCCGGTCGCCGATCTGGCGCGCGTCCGCCTCGATGTCGAGCACGATCGCCTGCGCGACGCGAAGCGCGCGCTTGCCCCGTACGAACGAGGGCGCGTCACCCTGCTTAGCCACGTCCAACATCAAGAACCCTTATCATGGTTTTATGCTGATCCACTGTTTTATCTTTGTCCAGTAATAAATTTCGGCCGTCGGCGGCTTGCAAGGCTACTCAAAGGGTATAATATTAAAGGGTGGGAGGGGACTGAATGACCGACAGCGCAGCCTGGATGAAGACCGATGGACATGTCGCGATCGTCCATCTGAACCGCCCCGCGGCGCGCAACGCGCTTGATCCGCGGATGCTGGTGGAGCTGGCCGATTGCTGGATAAGGGTGCGCGATGACGCGGACATCCGCGTCGCGGTGGTGACCGGCACCGGCGGCGCCTTCTGCTCGGGTGCCGACCTCGGCCGTCTCATTCCGCTCGTCAGCGGCGGGCGACCGCCGGAGGACGAGTGGGATCGCCGCGTGCTCGCTGACCGCGATATTCTCGGCACCGCGCTGCTGCGCACATTTGACGTCGTCAAGCCGGTGATCGCCGCCATCAACGGGCATGCGATCGCAGGCGGCATGGAACTGGTCCAGGGTACAGATCTCAGGATCGCATCGAGCGCCGCGCGCTTCGGCGTGCAGGAGGTCAAATGGGCGATCTTCCCGGGCGGGGGATCGACGGTGCGACTGCCGCGCCAGCTTCCCTTTGCGCGCGCGATGGAATTGCTGCTCACCGGCGATCTGATCGATGCCGGAACCGCGCTCGACTATGGCTTCCTCAACCGCGTCGTTGCGCCGGAGGAGGTGCTGCCTGCGGCGCTCGACTTCGCGCGACGGATCGCCGCCAACGGCCCGATCGCGGTGCAGGCGATCCGCGCGTCGGCGCGCGCCTGTATCGGGCGGCCGGAGAGCGAAGGCATGAACCTCGAGTCGGGCTTCGCCGCGCCGGTGTTCCGAACTGAAGACGCGCGCGAAGGTCCGCGCGCCTTCATGGAAAAGCGTACACCCGTTTTCAAGGGACGTTGAGATGGTTGACGAGGCATCCTCGGGTATCGCGAACGGGCTGGCGGGCGCCGCATTGCAAGGCGCGCTCTCGATCGCGCCGTTCCACGCCTGGCTCGGGCTTCGCGTCGAGGACGTGACAGACGGTGTCCTTCACCTCAGCATGCCGTGGCGCGACGAGATCGTATCGAATCCGCGGATCCCGTCCGTGCATGGCGGCGTGCTCGCCAGCCTGATCGATCTCGCCGGCATGTATGTCCTGCTGACGAGGACGCGTGCGGTCAGCGCCACCGCGTCGCTCCACGTCGATTATCACCGTCCGGCAAGCGGCGGCCCGCTTCACATCCACGCGCGCGTCGTGAAGATAGGACGGACGCTGTCGGTCGCGGACAGCGAGGTGCGCTCGCCCGACGACGTGCTGCTCGCCAGCGGTCGCGGTTCGTATCTCATGCGGGACGGCGGCATCGCGACATGACCGTGCAGAGAATAGGAGAGATCATGAGCATCGAGACCGCGTCGGCGGACGCCAGGCGCACTCCGGCCGAGCCGCGACCGGCCGGCACCATCCTGCTGCTGCGGGATGTGCCCGAATATCAGGTGCTCATGGTGCGACGACACCACCAGATCGATTTCGCCTCGGGAGCGCTGGTGTTCCCGGGAGGCAAGATGCACCCCGGTGACGACGATCCGCGCTGGCGCGATCACGTAACCGGGTGGGACGAAATCGACGCGACCCAGCGCGCGCTGCGCATCGGCGCCATCCGCGAGGCGTTCGAGGAAGCGGGGATCCTGCTGGCCAACTATCCCGACGGCCGCGGCTTCTCCAGTGTATGCGACGCCGAGGCCCGCCGGAAGGTCGATACCGGGGAACTCGCCTTCCTCGATGTCGTCGCCGGATTGGGGGTGAAGCTCTCGCTGACCGCCCTGACCGTTTTCGCCCGCTGGATCACTCCAGAAATGATGCCGAAGCGGTTCGACACCTGGTTCTACGCTGCCCCCGCTCCGGCCGACCAGGTCGCGATCTGCGACGGACATGAAACGGTCGATGCCGAGTGGATCGCGCCAGAGTCGGTCCTGGACCTCGCCCGAAGCGGCGCCCGAACCGTGATCTTCCCCACCTTGATGAACGTGAAGCTGCTGGCCGAGGCCGAGAGCGCAGCGGATTGCCTCGCCCGAGCGGAGGCACGTCCGCTGGTCACCGTGCTCCCGCAGATCGAGACACGGGACGGAGAGCGCGTTCTGACCATTCCGCTCGATGCTGGCTATGGTGAAGTCACACAGAGTTTGACTGAGCTCAGGGCCTGACATCCCAGGTTCCGACTATTGCAGAACCTCCCCATGCCGCTCTGGCAAAACAGAGCGGCCTTTTCTTGGGACTTTGGCCTGACACCTGGAAGTTGCCGAAGGCCGACGTTTCGCGTCGGCTGGCGCCCGGCCAGATCGAGATCAGGATCTGCACATACCGACCGTCACATCTTGGGTGGCGGCGAGACACAATTCGAACGTGGTTTGGCCAGCGTCGGATTAGCTTCCCGACGCGACTCATTCGGGCGTCATATGTGCGACGCCCGGAATGTCTGTAGCGTTACTCTCGAGCTCCGACTATGCTACGGTTCGGTTTACATTTGACGGGACGGCAGGGTGGCTGACGATCGGGCTGAGAACCACGAAAACAAAGTGAGACATGACGACCCGGACGCGAATTTTCACCCAGAATCCAGGTCGGAGGACGGTTCCGAGGAGATGAATGGCGAAAAGAAGCCGTCGCTTCTCGAGCGCTACCCCATCATTCGCTACGTCCTCATCGCCGCGCTTGTCGCCGGCATCATCGCGGCTATCGTTTGGTACATGAATTACCGCGCGAGCGGCCAGTTCCTGCAGTCGACCAACAACGCCTATGTGCGCGCGGACTTCGTGACCGTCTCGCCGAAGGTGGGCGGCTATGTCGAGCGTGTTCTCGTCGCCGACAACCAGCCTGTCCGTCGCGGTCAGCTGCTCGCCGTGCTCGATCCTCGCGACTACCGCGCCAATGTCGAAGAGGCGCAAGCCCAGATCGCCGCAGCCGGCGCCAACATCACCACTGCGCGCCGGACACTTGATGAGCAACAGGCCACGGTCGCCCAGGCGGCCGCCCAGGTCGCGAGCGCCGAGGCTGCCGCCGCAGCGGCAGAGAACGAGGTAAGACGCTACGAACCGCTCACCCGGACAGGGGCGGAATCGCGTGAGCGGCTGGCAAGCCTGGTGCTTCAGCGTGACCGGGCTGCCGCGGAGCTGCGCGCGCAGCGAGCGGCCTACCTCGCCGCCCGTCGCAGTGTTGCAACCCAAGCGGCTCGCATCGGCCAGGCGGAGGCGCAGCGTGGCACCGCGCAGGCGCAGCTTGCGCGCGCCTCGACGGACCTCGGGGCCGTCGAGATCCGCAGCAGCATCGACGGCGTTGTCGCCGACAAGGCCGTCCGGGCTGGGCAATATGTCCAGCCGGCGACCCGGCTGATGTCGGTGGTGCCAGTCGATCAACTCTACATCGAGGCGAACTTCAAGGAAACTCAGGTCGCGCTGATGCGCGTCGGGCAGCCCGTGACCATCAAGGTGGATGCACTGGACGGTGCCGAACTGCGAGGCCGGGTCGCCAGTTTTTCTCCGGGGACGGGCGCGCAGTTTTCACTCATCCCGCCCGAGAACGCGACCGGGAACTTCACCAAGATTGTCCAGCGCGTGCCCGTGCGGATCAGCATCGAGGCGGGTCCGGAGGCGCGGCGGGTGCTGCGTCCCGGACTGTCGGTGGAGGTGACGGTCGACACGATCGGCGCCAAGGGAAGCCGGGAACGAATCAAGCAGGAAACCGAGCGGCTGAAGCGCGGCGAGACGCAGGGCGCGCGCTGATGGCGGCGGAACGCGCCGGCCTGCGCGACTGGCTTGCCGTCGCTGCAGGCACGATCGGGTCGTTCATGGCGCTTCTCGACATCTCGATCGTCAATGCGGCCCTGCCCACAATCCAGGGCGAAATCGGCGCGAGCGGCACCGAGGGCACCTGGGTCGCGACCTCCTATCTCGTGGCGGAGATCGTCATGATCCCGCTAAGCCCCTTCCTGGTGCGCCTGTTCGGTCTGCGCAACTTCCTGCTGGGCGCGGCGATCAGCTTCACCGGCTTTTCCGTCGTGTGCGGCATCTCGACGACGCTGCCGATGATGATCGCTGGCCGTGTGGGCCAGGGCTTTACCGGTGGTGCGCTGATTCCGACTGCCATGACCATCATCGCGACGCGGCTGCCCCCGTCACAGCAGCCGATCGGCACCGCCGCGTTCGGCGGCACCGCGATCCTCGGCCCGGTGCTCGGGCCGATCATCGGTGGTTGGCTCACCGACAATTACAGCTGGCATTATGCCTTCTTCCTGAACGTGCCGGTCTGTGCCGGGCTCGTCCTGCTCCTGCTGTTCGGGCTCAAGCACGAGAAGCTGCGGCTCGACCAGCTGCGCCATGCCGACTGGTTCGGGATCGCGGGGCTCGCGATCGGCTTGGGAGCGCTCACCGTCATGCTGGAGGAGGGACAGCGCGAGATGTGGTTCGAGTCCGCGATGATCGTGAAGCTCGCGATCGCAACGGTGTTCGGCTTTGCGCTCATCACGATCGGACAGGTCCGCTCCGCGCATCCGGTTCTCAAGCTGTCGCTGATCTTCAGCCGGTCGTTCGGCAGCGTCTTCGTCCTCAGCCTTGTCATCGGCGTCGTGCTCTACGGCGTGACCTTCCTGATCCCGCAATTCCTCTCGTCGATGGCGGATTACAGCGCCCTGCAATCGGGCAAGGTGGTCTTCGTCTCCGGCATCCCTGCCCTGATGCTGATGCCGTTCCTGCCGCTCGCGTTCAAATATCTCGATGTCCGGCTGGCTGTCTTCGTCGGGATGACGCTGATCGGCGTCAGTTGCGCCATGGATTGGCACCTCACCGCACAATCGGCGGGGGGCGATCTGAGGGATTCCCAGCTCGTCCGCGGCTTCGGGCAGATCTTCGCCATGATGTTCCTTAACCAGGCCGCGATCAGCGCCGTGGCGCCCGAGGATGCCGGCGACGCGTCCGCGCTGTTCAACGCGGGACGGAACCTTGGCGGATCGATCGGCCTCGCCCTGATGGCGACCCTCCAGGACCGGCAGACTTTCCTGCATTTCAATCGGCTAGGGGAGACGGTGTCGGCCAACGCGGCGACCACGCAGGAGTGGTTCGCGAAGGCCATGTCCATGCCGTCCGGCGAAGCGGGCGCCTATAGGCAGCTTGCCGGGCAGCTCCTCGAGCAAGCTACCGTCATGGCCTATAACGATCTGTTTTTCGCGCTCGGCGTCGCGATCGCGGTCACGACGCCGCTGGCACTGTTCCTCCGCCCGATCTCCTCCGACACGCAGATGGCGATGCACTGATGAAGCGACTTAGCTGGGCCATTCTGCCCGCCCTCCTGACCGGCTGCGTCGTCGGACCCAATTATGGAGGCCCGCCGGGCGTCGCGAGCGGCGAGCGTCCCGGAACGACATTTCGCCGCGCAGATCAGGTAGTCACGTCACCGCAAGCCCCTGTTGCGCGCTGGTGGGAAGGCATGGGCGATCTGCAGCTCACGACGCTGATCAACCGCGCGCTTGCCTCAAATCCCGACGTGGCGATCGCGGAGGCGCGCATCCGCAAGGCGCGCGCCAGCTTGCGCGAACAGCGCGCGAACCAGCTGCCCACCGTCTCGGCGTCGGGCACTGCGATCGTCGCCGATCTTCCCGCAGGCTCGCTCGCGCTGCCGACGCAGGGCGAGCAATCCGATCGTATCAGGGCCGAATTCTACAATGCCGGCCTTGATGCGTCGTGGGAGATCGATCTCTTCGGCGGACGGCGCCGCGCGGCCGAAGGTGCCGAGGCCCAGGCTCAGGCGGCCGAAGCCAATAGAGCTGATGCGCAAGTTCGTCTCTCGGCGGAGGTGGCCCAGAACTATGTGACCTTGCGCGAACTCCAGCAGCGCCTGATCCTGGCGCGCCGCTCCGCGCAGCTTCAGCAGCGATCACTCGCCCTGCTGCAACAGCGCGAGCAGCGCGGCGCCTCATCGCGCGACGAGGTGGTGCGTCTGAAGACCGAGCTGACCCGCACGGAGGCGGGACTGTTGCCGCTTGAGGGACAGATCGCGACCACGCTGGACCAGCTTGCCCTGCTCACCGGCGACGAGCCCGGTGCGCACGACGCGGCGCTCTCCGCGCCCGCTCCGATTCCGATGATCCCCGGGACTGTCGCGATCGGCGATCCCGCCGCCATGCTTCGGCGCCGCCCAGACATTCGCGCGGCCGAGCGGCAGCTGGCGGCATCGAACGCAAAGATTGGCGTCAACATTGCCCGGCAGTTCCCTTCGGTCAGTATCATGGGCATCATCGGCCTGGGTGGTCCCAATATTGCCGATGCGGTCGATCCTGACAGCGTAGCGGGTCTGCTGCTGCCGCGGATCAGCTGGAGCTTCCTTGACTTCGGCCGCAATCGTGCCCGGGTCGAACAGGCGCGGGCCGACCGTGACGAGGCTGAAGCACAATATCGGAAGGCTGTTCTCGGCGCGCTGTCCGATGCGGAAACCAGCCTGACCCGCTTCGGCAATCAGCGACGTAACCTCTTTTCGTCTGTCGCGAGCCGTAACGGTGCCAGACAGTCAGCGACCTATGCCGGGCAGCGATATGCACAGGGAGCGATACCGCTGACCACGTCCATCGATGCCGAACGCGCGGCGCTGGCTGCCGACCAGTCAGTGCTGGAAGCGACCGGCGAACTTGATCGTGCCTTTATCGCCCTCCAAAAGGCGATGGGACTTGGATGGAGCCAGCAGTGACAGTCTTGCAGCGATGCGAGGGGAAGGCACCGACCGCGTGACGGCTCCGCTTCTGCCGCCTCCTGCCCAGTATCTGCGTGATGACGCGATCAGGGGAGGAATGGATCTGATGTTCTTTGCCCACAGATCCCATCTGGCGCATGCCGACGCCGAGCTGGCAACGCGTACCCTCGGACGGGCGCATCACCGCGCCCTGTACTTCCTCGGCAGGTACCCGGAAATCTCAGTCAGCGAACTACTGGACGTTCTCTGCGTCACCAAGCAATCGCTCGGCAGGGTAATGCGGGATCTGATCGACCGCGGGCTCGTCTGCGGACGTGTCGGGGAGCGCGATCGACGGCAGAAGCTGCTGTCGCTCACCGACGAGGGACGTGCGCTGGAGCACGCGCTGTTCGAGGAACTCAGGCGCAACATGGCGAACGCGTATCAGGCGGCAGGAGAGACAGCCGTCACGGGCTACTGGATCGTAATGCAGCATCTCATGCGCGGTGAAGCACGGGAGCAGTTCCGCAGGCTGCACTCCCGTCAATAATCGCCATTAACAGGTACCGGACCAGGTCGAAAGGGGGGCTTGATCGATCTGGCCCGGTGGGTATCACCTATCCTGCAAGCCCGGAGGGAGTAAGCGACTTGCCGGTGGTGAGCTCGTTTTCCAGCACCGGGACCGCAGTGCCGGCGACCTGCTGCAGCGCCGGATCGGTTCCATCCTGCGCGTAACCCTTGTGCACGGCCCATGCGGCCTGCTGGACCTGCGCGGACTGGGTCAGATACAGATTGTCGAACGCGCTTTTGGGCGCCTTCTGGAGCAGCTTGAGCAGGGCGGCTCGGTTGGCGGACAGGCTCGAGGGCGGCGCCTTTATCGTGCGCTGATCGTTCTTCAGCGCCGCAAGTAGCGCCTGGTGGCTGCTCTGCGTTTCCGCCAGCACGCGCTTGGCATAGGCCTTGACGTCATCCCGCTGCGCGCGTGTCGCGGCGAGCTGCGCGGCCTTGATCTGGTAAAGGTTGGCGTCGGCCGCCGCGAGCACGTAATTGGGTCCGCTCTGGCTCGCGATCGGCGAAACGCCGACGTCGGCGCTGGTCATCGTTCCCGAAGTGGCGGGCGAAACGGCCTGCGCCAACACTGGTATCGGCGCCAGGGTGAGCAACGCAGCCACTATCGCAGTCTTCATTGAGATCCTCCATTGGTGTTGTGAGGCGTTGACCGAAATCAACGAGCTGAACGATAAGGAAACGGAACGGTTCCCTTTCTCTAAACTCGTTTGGTGAACCCACTGGATGGATGGCCGCTCGGACGGCTGGAGGTGCGCGGCGATGAAGAACACGACGGCCAGGGGGACCGTTCCCGCGCCGGCAGCGTCAAAAGCTGAAGCGCCAGGCCGGACTGCCGGGTCCTTCTTGCGCAGGAGCGAAGTCTCGAGTGCCTCGATCGCATCCGTCCTGCTCTGCGTCGCCTGCCTCGCTGGCTGCGACCGAACGCCTCGCCAGGCGCCGCCGCGAGCGACGGACACGATCAACGTGCCACCGCAGACGTCCACCGTCGATGTGCCGATCGTCGCGGACCTGGACAAGCTGGCCCGAAGCCTCGAACAGGCGATTCCACGTCGCCTCTGGTCGATCGACAAGCCGGGGCAGACCTGCCTTCCGCCGAAGAAGGTCAAGATCCTCTTCGCGAAGATAAAGACGCCCGCCATCCAGTGCCGCATCACCGGCACCGTCGTCCGAGGGCCGCTGGTGCTGGAGGGCTCGGGAAAAACGATCATTGTCACCATGCCGCTTCACGCCGCGATCAGCGCGCGCGACGTGGGAGGCGTACTCAGCCGGGAAACGGCCGAGGCGGACGCCCGCGTCCGGGCTGTGATCAGGCTCGACATCGCCCGCGACTGGTCGCCGCGCGGCACGGTGTCGATCGCCTACGACTGGACCGACGAGCCCCACGTCGACTTCCTTGGCCAGCGCATCGAGTTCACCAGCAAGGCTGACGCCAAGCTCGCCGGCGTCGTCGCGCGCCTGGAGCGTTCGCTGCCGCAGGAACTCGGCAGATTGCAGCTGCGCGAGCAGGTCGCGCAGGTCTGGGGGTCGGCGTTCACCTCCGTCCAACTGAACCGGGCGAACCCGCCGGTGTGGATGCGGATCACGCCCCGGCAGTTGAGCTACGGAGGCTACACCATCTCGCGCAACCGGGTGAACCTGGCTCTAGGGCTGACGGCAGTTACGGAGACGTTCGTCGGCGACCGGCCACCTGATCCGCAGCGCCGGCCGCTCCCCGACATGACGCGCACGCAGCCCGGACCCGGCCGCATCCTGTTCGCCATACCCGTCATCGCCGACTATCGTCAGCTGGAGCCGGTCCTCGCCAAGGCATTGGTGAAGCGGTCGCGCCGCCCCTTCGAAGTGCCCGGTGTCGGGGCCGTGCGCGCGCAGTTCCACCAAGTGACCATCTACGGCACGACGGGCGGCAAGATCGCAGTCGGGCTTCGCTTCAGCGCGGCAGCCGAAGGCGGGGAGCCTTCGCGGGGCACGATCTGGCTTACCGCCACGCCGCGCAACGCCGTCAACGATCGCCGTGTCGCGTTCGACGATCTCACCGTCGCCAGTGTGACCGACTCGGTCCGGACAAGCCTGCTGCTGAAGCTTGCCAACACTCCCGGCATATCTGGCACTGTGTCAGCCGCGCTGACCCAGAATTTCGAAAAGGATTTCGACAAGCTGTTCGGCAAGATCACCCGTGCGATCGACGAGAAGCGTATCGGCGACCTGATCGTGCGCGCCCGCATCACGGACGTGCGGACGGGCCAGCTGAAGGCGGCGGGGCAAGGCGTCTACCTGCCGGTATGGGGGCGCGGCACGGCCACGATCGGCCTTGCGCCACGGCGGGCCGGAAATTGAGATCTCTGCTGCAGCCTTGACGCCTGCTTGATCGTCCCAGCGGCAACGCTGCAGCCTCTTTCGATCTTGGCAGAACTATTCAAAGGTCAAATCAAATCATCCGGCTCTGTCTCACGGTATCGTCGGACGCGCATCGCTCTGCTTGGTCGCCCGGTGGAGGGCTGTGACGCGCTTGACTTGTGCGATGCTGCAACCCGCCAGCGCCGCCGTTTTCGCTATGCTCATCCCAGCCTCACGAAGTGAGACGATGCGGCGATGATGGGCCAAGTCTGGTTTTCGACCGGTGTAGCGTCCCTCCCGCTTGGCGATCGCTATGCCTTCCCGCTGCCGCTCGCGGCGCAGTTCGTAATCATCGCGAGCGGTCTGAAGCGCAACCCTCAGTAACATGTCTTGAATTGCCTCTAGGACGATGCGCGTCACCCCGCCATTGTCCTCGGCAAGATCGGTAAGATCCACGATTCCTGGTACGGCTAGCCTCGCTCCCTTGTCGCGGATAGCGGTGACGAGCCTCTCCGCCTCAGCCAGCGGCAGGCGACTGATCCGATCGATCTTTTCGGCGATAACCACTTCGCCCATTTGCAGGTCGGCTATCATGCGAAGCAACTCGGGCCTGTCAGGACGCGCGCCGGAAGCCTTCTCGCGATAAACAGCTGCGACATAATACCCCGCGGCACGCGAGGACACGACCATCGCCTCTTGTCGTTCAAGATCCTGCTCGTCGGTGCTGACGCGCAGGTACACGCGAGCAGCGCGGACTGTCGTACTCATGTTGGCTCCGTTGGGTACACCCTTGTGAGCCACCGCTGTGGCAACCGGCTCGAAATAGCAAGCGCCGATCCTGTCGAGCCTAGCTCAGCAAGCCAGGCCTAAGTAGCTAATGGGAGCGGACATGAACGAGGACTGATCACCAAGCGCGCTAAAGTGCGCTGCTTCGCGCTTCCCGTCAGCGCCAAATCCGGTATGATCTGGAAATTGGGTCAGCCAAGCGAGTTCAGTGCAGATGGAAGCGCAGAGGGTCAAGATTGTAGATGGTGGTAAACTCGTGATCCCCGCGGCCATGCGCCGTGAGCTCGGGATCACCACGGGTGACACCGTTCTCGTCGATGTGGACGATGGCGAGCTGCGGGTACGGTCCGTGCCCAAGGCGCTCGAACGGGCTCGCGCGATCCTTCGCAAATATGTGCCCGAAGGCGTCGGCTTGGCTGACGAACTGATCGCGGAGCGCCGGCGTGAGGCGGAGCGTGAGTAGCAAGATCGTACTCGACGCCTCCGCCCTGCTCTGCCTTTTGAACGACGAGCCCGGGGCGGATCGGGTAGTCGACGTCCTCACCCGTAGCATCATCGGAACGACCAACCTCGCCGAGGTCGTCTCCAAGCTTCGGGACCGAGGATTGCCGCTCGACGAAGTGCGTGAGGCACTTGGCGGGCTACACCTCGACGTCCGGCCGCTCTCTCCTGCCCAGGCACTGATAATAGGCGACCTCCGGCCGTCGACCAAGGCGCTTGGCCTCTCGCTTGGTGACCGAGCGTGCCTTGCCTTGGCGATCGACCTGCAGGCGGAGATGTTCACGACTGACGGTCCGCTGGCGAGCGCTGCGGTCGGCGTCACCATCACCAACGTACGACCGCTGGCAGATTAGCCGCACATTCGTGCTTTTGGGTACGGTAGGCTCAGGCAGGCGAGTTGTGGCGGAACAGAGCGCCTGACGTCCACTGTTTCGGGCGCAGATCCACTCTTTTCAGATGCTGCTGGAGGACGGATTGCGTCCACCATTTCAGGGAAACCTACAGGCAGATTCGCGGAAAGAAGTTTCCGAAAACCGGCAACTCGTTTCCGAACTGGCCCGCCTCGTGCAACACCCGACCGACCCCGAACCGCTGCCAACCTCCCGCGCTCTCGTCGTCGTCGAGCCGGCCGAGCTGGTGCCGGCCACGACGGATCTCGCGCTACGACCGACGCCGACACTGCCCGGGATCGTCGACCTCGAGACCGAGCGCGCCGACGCCTATGCGCGCGCCGCCCGCGCGGACAACACGCACCGGGCTTATGCCGCCGATTGGGTGATCTTCACGACTTGGTGCTCGGAGCGTGGTGAATGTCCGCTGCCGGCGTCGGCCGAGCTGGTGCGGCGCTTCGTCGCTTGGGATGCCGATCGTGGGCGCTCGCCGGCAACGATCGAGCGCCGGGTGGCGGCAATCGGGCACTATCACCGTGCCGAGAACTTCGTGGCCCCGACCGCACAGCCCGATGCCGGCAGACTGCGCGAAACAGTGGCTGGGGTCCGCAACAGCCGCGGCGGCAAGAAGACGCGCACCGGCCTGTGCTGTGCGATCGCGATGGTCCTGTCAGTGTCAGTCGCCGGCATCCGCCTCTATCGCGAGCAGTCCTGGCAGGAGGTCCGCACCCTTCGCGGCGCCGTGCTCTTCCTGCCGAAAACCTGGTGGCGCTGGCAGAAGCTCTACCTCTTGTCGACGCCGGTGACGCTGGCGATCGTCGTCTCGTTCGGGATGAGCCTGACCTGGAGCTGACCCGTCAGATGTCGAGCGCGCTAGCGAGCTGATCGCAGACGCGGTCGCCCTCGACGTCGCTGGGCTGGATCGTCAGCAGGGGACCGAGAAGCCGCATCCGGGGGTGCGTCGTCGTCTTCGAGGCCAGATACTCCTCGTCGCTGAACCCCATGGCCTCCACGACGAGCTGCTTGATCTCTCCCGTGAGGCGCGAGCGCGCCTCGAGGAGGAAGTCCGGCCTGCAGGAGCCCTGAGAGGTGAGCCGGTCGAAGATGGGCTTCTCGATCGCGAGGTCGACGCCGGCCTTGTCCAGTTGGCGCCGCGCCTTGAAGAGCTCGCGCAGCACCGATCGCTCGAACTCGGAGTCGACCGGAATGAAGCGGTGCCCGGAGAAGATGGGCTGGGCGTAGGCGCGCAGCGGCGCATAGCCGTGAGCCTCGGGATATTCGCCGGCGACGATCATCACCAGGAACGGTCCCTTGATGAGGTTGCCGCGCACGGACGGCGACTGGACGCGGTTCGCCACCTGGATGGGCTCCGCGCCGGGAACGTCCACGATGTGACCGCGGATGTGCGGCGAGAACAGCACCAAGAAACCCTGCGGTGCGTGACCGCTCGGCCAGCTCTTCGCAAGCTGCCGCAGCATGGCATAGGCCCGCCGGCTGTGCAGGGCGTTGGCGTGTGTCCAGAACGCTCGGCCGAGCTGGATACCGGGAGCGATCTCGATCTTGGCAGCGGCTCGGCCGAGAGCCTCGAACTCGCGCTTGATCGAGGCGGGCTCAGGTTCGTGCTGCGAGGGAGGGATCCGGTTGGTGCCGGCAGCATCGATCAGCCGCCACAGGAGCCGCGCCAGACGCGGTACAGACGCGTGGCGGGTCCGATCGTCGCTGGCGGCCTCATCCGGCCTCTGAGCGAGCTTCTCCGGGGCAGGGCGCAACACCTCGAAGAAGCCTGACGGAGGGTCGGCCGGTGTCTCGCGCGAGCGGATCTCGGTGATGCGATGCGTCACCTGGTCGCGGAAGAAGGGGCACTCCTCGCGATGTTCGGGCCGCTTGGTGCTGGTGAGGCGCCGTAGATAGTAGGTTTCCGCCTCCGAGAGGAACGCCGGCGTCAGGATCGGCGGGGCATCCTCGGCCGCGCGGCAGTCGCATGCGATCCATTTCGCCCCGATGCGCGCGTTCTGGACGAGCGTGATGCCGGCTTCCTCGTCACCGCGGGATCCTTCGCCGACGTACCAGCGCACCAAAGCCTCCCGCAGGGGTGGGGGGAGGGGGATGCGACGTCCTCCGACGCCGGTCGTGTCGCGGTCGATGAGCCACATTTCGATCGGTCCAACGGCTCGATTTGAAGCCAGTCTCACCCAGGCCGGGGGGATTGACAACCGGGAATCCGTCGATCTCACTCGTCAGGAACGGGGTCGGGAGGACCAAATGCGAGCGTATTTTCTTGCCGGAGCGGCACTGATTTCGATGGTGCCGACCGTCGCGGCGGCGGGGGCGCAGCCCGCCCGATCCGTCCGGACTGTCCAGCTGATCAGCATGACGGGCGCGCCCTCGCTCGCACCGGAGGCGGCCCCAGAGGAACCTTCCGGACCGGCGCCGGCCGCTGCCCTTGCAGCCGTGCCGCCCGAGGCCGCGGCGCTCCCCGAGGCGTTCCGGGTCCACGATCTCAGCCGGCAGTGGGTCGCCTACCAAATGGCGAACAGCCTCGCGCCCCGACCGGCGGTGGCAGGGGCAGGGGCAGGGGCGGGCGCGATCGGGAACGAGGATCCCTTCGCTCCGATCGGGGTCGCACAGCCTGGCGTCCCGGCCTACGCCTCTGCCGTGAGCGTCGCGCCCGTCTCGGCCATCTCGGTTCCCTTGTGGATGCGTGGGGGCCAGGTGTTCGCCGCAGCGGCGAATTCCTACGTGCCAGGATGCGTCCCAACGGACTACCGGCCGAGCGGGCTACTGCGCCCCGATGGCGAGTTCCGGCGCCGCGTCTACTTCACCATAATGTCGAACGTCGCTTGCGAGTACGGCCTCCCTGTCGGCCTCTTCGACGCGATGATCATCCGGGAGAGCCGCTATAACGCCTCGATCTACTCGCCCAAGAACGCGTTCGGGTTGACCCAGCTGATGCCCGACACGGCCGCGGGGCTCGGCGTCAATCGCTACGACGTCGAGCAGAACCTCAGGGGCGGGGCGCGCTACCTGCGCCAGCAGCTCGATAGGTTCGGTCAGTATCACCTCGCGCTCGCCGCCTACAATGCGGGGCCGGGGAGAGTAAAGAACGGCCGTGTGCCGCGCATCACTGAGACGCAGGATTACGTGTCGAACATCCTGTTGAACTGGTCACGGCTCAGCGGCGTTGCGGGACGCCAAGACACAAGACGCCGCTATGATGTCGCTACCGCTGCACCTATGCAGCGACCACGTACCGCGAACGTGGCGGTGTTCTGAGGCTCAGCGTTCTTTACCGGTCAAACACGAAAGGATCCGCGTCCTTGGACATCCGTGACCGTCGCTCAAGGATGTCGCCGATTTCCTGCACCATCCGATTTACGACGGCGCTCTGGAAGTAGATACCCCACTCTTGCCTGATCTCCGAGCCGTCCATCCCGTCGACCTCGCAGAGGGCGCCCACGAGGCGCTGAGGCAGGCCCTTCAAAAGCGTTGATAGCATGACGGCGAGATTGGCGAAGCGCTCGTCATTCGCGATCACCGGGTCTTGGATGAGCTCCGCCGCGATTATCGCTTGGACGGGGTCGATGTCGAGGGCGTGAAGCAGCGTGCGGAACTCGACCAATGTCATCGCGTGTCGCTTCGCCGCATCGCGGTGCAGGATGCGGCCTAGCCGCGCCCGATTGATCCGGGTCCTGAGTTCAAGCTGGCGAAGGCGCATCTGCTTGACCTCCAGCGCATGCTGGATCAGCCCGATGTACCCAGTCCCAATCTTTTGTCCGACGCAAGAGCCCTCGTCTGCCTCAGCAGCGCAGACCGGCTCTCGCATCCGTTCTGCGGATGCCATGCGACCCCCGATCGATTCGCTGAACGGTAGTCGGGGGCTCGGACTCGACGCAAGCGAAAAGAGAACAAAAAGGGACCACTATGGCTGCGCAACGGGTTGGACGTGCGCCGATCCTTGTCGGTGAGGAGCACCTTTGCGCAAACCCAAACCGTCGAGGATCTCCGCCGCTTTCTTATCGACGAGGTAATCGAACAGCGTCGCTGAAACGGCATCATCGAAGGTGGCGACGAAGCGAAGCTGTTCGAGGCGTATGGACGCGAGGCAAAGGCGCAGAAGCTCCTCGATCGCAAGACGTTCAAGCACGCCGCCCAGCTCGATCCGATCGCGCACGCCGAACGCACGCAGCTCGCGCGCGAATTGCTGCTCGACGGGACCGCCGTCACGAGGGCGCGACTGACGGCATTGGGGCAAGCCAAAATTGAATATAGCCGGTTCAGCCTCGATCTGGCGCGGCGACATGGGGCGAAGGTGTTTGCTACGATCGTCCCGCGCGAGGCGCCGCGCCCGGAGCGCGACGACGCCCTGCGCAAGGACTATGCGTTTCTGTTCGAGCGCTTCTACTATTTCCTGAACGGCCTTCCCGGCGATCCGATGGGGTATCATCTCGTGTTCGACGAGCTGGATCGCAGCGCCGCGCATATCCTCCTTGGCCAGGTGAAGAGCTATTTCATCAACACGCAGAAGGGCCGGGTAAGGTCGCGGCTCATCATTCCCGAGCCATTTTTCGTGCATAGCGATCTGACGACTCTGATCCAGACCGCCGACATCGTGGCCTATGTCATCAGTTGGGGGTTGCGCCTGCGCTGGATGACGGCACCCGCGCGCGCCGAGTTGCGCCCGTTGGTGGATTTGGTCCACCGGCTTCAATTCAAGCGCGAGACAGAAGGGGGCGATCGGATCTTCGGGCTGAAGCTGATCGACGATCTGCGACCGAAGCCATTGCCCTGAAATGGAAGAAGGCAATGCGCGCGTCGCCGCGGACAAAGCCTCCGGGAACCCATTTAATCGATTCGGCCTGATTTTCAATGAATATCCGCGCAGCTGCGCCAATCGGCGCTGGCGCATCAAAATTGCATTCGGGATCGAGGTAGGATAGGGGGGTACCCTATGGCGCACCTCTCCCGAACCAATGCCGACCTCGTGGCTCGCGTCCGCCGCATCGCGGGACAGGTGGGCGCGGTCGAACGGGCGCTTCAATCGGACGCCTCGTGTTCGGAGGTGTTGCACCTGGTCGCGGCCGTCCGCGGCGCGGTCAACGGCCTCATGGACGAGATCATTGCCGAGCATCTGGAAGCGCATGTGTCGCGCGCCGGGCTCGACGACGCCGAGCGTGCGGCCGGCGCGGAAGAACTGCTGGCGGTGATCCGCCGCTACTCCAAATAGGACTGCCTCATGGCGACATTGCCCGAAATCGACGCCTTCACGCACGACCATGTATTCCTGGGCGCGGCGCACGACGACAACGCGCGCCGGACCCTGTGGGTCGTGGCGCTGACCGCCGGGATGATGGTGGTCGAGATCGTCGCCGGATACCTGACCGGCTCGATGGCGCTGCTGGCGGACGGCTTTCATATGGCGACGCACGCGGGCGCGCTCGGCGTCGCCGCTGCCGCCTATGCCTATGCCAAGCGGCACGCCTCAAACCGGACCTACAGCTTCGGGACGGGCAAGGTCGGCGACCTGGCCGGGTTCGCGTCGGCGATGGTGCTGGGGCTGATCGCGCTCGGGATCGGCGTCGAGTCCATCCTTCGGCTATTCCAGCCGATCACGGTCGCGTTCGGGGAAGCGACGATCATCGCCGTGGTTGGCCTCGGCGTGAACATCGCCAGCGCCTTCCTGCTCTCGGGCGGGCACCATCACGGCCACGATCATCATCACGGGCATGACCACGGCCATGCTCACGACAAGCATGGCGGCGACAACAACATGCGCTCGGCCTATGTCCACGTTCTCGCCGACGCGCTAACCTCAGTCCTCGCCATCGCCGCGCTGCTCGCCGGCCGCTATCTTGGCTGGGTCTGGATGGACCCGGTGATGGGGATCGTCGGTGCGGTCGTGATCGCGCGCTGGTCATGGTCGCTGATGCGCGACACGGCGTCGGTGCTGCTCGATGCGACCGATCATCATGTCGAGGATGAAGTGCGCGAGCTGGTCGAGACGCCGGGTGACGCGCGCATCACCGACCTTCACGTCTGGCGCGTTGGTCCGGAAGCGCACGCCGCGATCGTCAGCGTTGTGGGCGGGCAGGGCGTCACCGGCGACGATATTCGCGCTCGCCTCGCGCCCGTCCATGAACTCGCGCACCTCACGGTCGAGTGTCGCTAGGGCCGCGCGGAAACCGACGAAAGGAAGACGCGGTGTTGGACTCAACGAAGCGGAAGCTGGCAAGTAAGGTGCCCGCGGTCACGCTAGGCTTCTGGCTCATCAAGATACTCGCGACCACACTCGGCGAAACGGGCGGCGATACCGTCTCGATGACGATGAACCTCGGCTATCTGGTCGGGACCGCGATCTTCCTGACGGTGCTGGTCGCCCTGGTGTGGTGGCAAGTCGCGGCAACGCGCTTTCACCCGTTTCTCTATTGGGCGACGATCATCGCCTCGACGACGGCGGGAACGACGATGGCGGACTTCGCCACCCGCTCGCTCGGCATCGGCTATACAGGGGGATCGGCGCTGCTGCTCGGCTGCGTGCTGACTTCGCTGATCGTCTGGCATCGATCGCTCGGATCGATCTCGGTCGATACCGTGCGCGAGCCGAAGGCCGAGCTGTTCTACTGGATCACGATCACCTTCTCGCAGACGCTGGGCACCGCGCTCGGCGACTGGACGGCCGATACCGGCAACCTCGGCTATATCGGAGCGGCGGGCATCTTCGCGGCGCTGCTCGCCGTGCTGGCGCTGCTCTATTACCTGACCAATGCAAGCCGCGTGCTGCTGTTCTGGGCGGCCTTCATCCTGACGCGCCCGCTGGGTGCGGCGGTCGGCGACTTCCTCGACAAACCGCTCGATCATGGTGGCTTGGCATTCAGCCGGCCGCTCGCGTCCGCGGTGCTGGCAGCCGCCATCCTGCTCCTGATCGTGGTCCTGCCGCAACGGGCCGGGGAGCATCCCGGTCAGCGGACCTAAGCCGCTATCCCTCGAAAGCCGTCAGGATCGGGCACGGTCCTTCCGAGCCGGACCCGCACTCCCGCGCGAGCCGACGAAGCGAGGCGCGCACCCGCTCAAGCTCCTCGATCTTCGCGTCCAGCGCGGCGATCCGCTCGCCGGCGAGCTGGCGCGCACGGGCGCGATCGTCGGTCGCGTCGAGCGCCAGCAGCTCGCCGATCTGTTCAAGCGTGAAACCGGCCGCCTGTGCGGAGCGGATGAACCGCAGCCGGCGCGCGTCATCGGTGCCGTAGCGCCGGATGCTGCCTCCCACGCCACCTCCGCTCGGCCGGTCGGGCTCGTCCAGCAAACCGCGGCGCTGGTAGTAGCGCACAGTTTCTACGCCCACGCCGCCTTCGCGCGCGAGCCCTGCGATCGTCATGCCCGCCATGCCTTGACTCCGGACTATGGTACGGACCTATATAGGCGGGGCGAAGATTTTGGAGAAGCGACATGGCGAGCGCCCCCGCCAAACAGGCGACGATCTACCGGATGGTGATGCCGGAACATACCTGCCCCTATGGTCTGAAGGCAAAAGACCTGCTGCGCCGGGAAGGTTATGCGGTCGATGACCACTGGTTGACGACGCGGGAGGAAACCGACGCCTTCAAGGCGAAGCACAACGTCAAGACCACGCCGCAGACCTTCATCGCTGGTGATAGGGTGGGCGGCTATGACGATCTGCGCCGCTTCTTCGGCAAGACCGTGCGCGATCCCAAGGCCGTCACCTATCGGCCGGTCATCGCGGTGTTCGCGATGACGGCGCTGATGGCGCTCGCGGTCAGCTATGCCGTGCTGGGGACGCCGTTCACGGTGCGGGCGGGCGAATGGTTCATCGCCTTCTCGATGTGCATCCTCGCCATGCTCAAGCTCCAGAACGTCGAGAGTTTTTCGAGCATGTTCCTCAACTACGATCTGCTCGCGAAACGCTGGGTGCCCTATTCCTACATCTACCCGTTCGCGGAAGGCGGGGCGGGTGTGCTGATGGCCGCGGGCGCGTTGACCTGGCTTTCAGTGCCGGTCGCGCTGGTCATCGGCACGATCGGGGCGGTGTCGGTGTTCAAGGCCGTCTATGTCGACAAGCGCGAGCTGAAATGCGCGTGCGTGGGCGGGGACAGCAACGTGCCGCTCGGCTTCATCTCGCTGACCGAGAACGTGATGATGGTGGCGATGGCGCTCTGGATGCTGCTCGCCCCGGCCTGGCTGTCGATGACGCACTAGGCTTTCGTTGACATTCGGGCGGGGACGGTACGGATAGTAGGCGTGAAAAGCGGATCGCGATCTCTTGCCAGCCTGTTTCGCGTCGCCCTCTTGGGCGTGTTTGCGGCGCTGCTGCTCGTGCGCCTCGGGCCGTTCGGCTCCGGGTCCTACAGCCAAACGATCCAGACAGCTACTATCGCTCGCGCGAGATCGTACCGGAGGACATGCTTGGCGAGCTCGGCCATGCCAAGATCGTCATCACCAATTATCACGCTTTCAAGCGCAGATACGATCCGCCGCTGAACAAGGTGCAGGAGGCCGCGCTAAAGACGAAGGCGAAACTGGAGAGCGACGGCGCGCTGGTGAGGCGCGTCGCGGGCGAACTGATGGGGCTCAAGAACGTCGTCATCCTGAACGACGAAGCGCACCATTGCTACCGCGAGCGGCAGCTATCCGAGGACGAGGCTGGGGCTCGGCTGGCCGCCGATCTTCAGAGATATGGTAGCGCCCTTGACGACGTTGGGCTGCGGGGTCTCGGCGAGTTCGCATTGCGTGGCGAGGCCGAACCGGCGCGGCTTGCCGACCTGTACGAGCTATTGTTCCTGCGTGCCCTGCTGTCAGAGTATCTTGGCGGCGATGGCGCCGAACTTGGGCGGCTCGGCAGCTTGTCGCTCGAGAATGCGCGGAAAGAATTCACCCGCATCGATAAAGAGCTGCACGAACTCGAGGCACGTGCAATCTTGGCGGAGCGAGTCCGGGACAAAGCGCCGGCGGGAAAGGGCTACGGGCCTAAGAGCCAGTACACGGATTTGGCGCTGCTCGAAAGCGAGTTGGCGCTCAAGAAACCAAGAACTCCGATTCGCGACGTGGTCCACCGGGCGAGTGAGGCTCTCCAGGCGTTGAAGCCCGTGTGGATGATGTCGCCTGCGTCCGCAGCTCAGTACATCCGGCCGGGCAGTCTCGATTTCGACCTGCTCGTCGTCGACGAAGCTTCGCAGATGCGACCCGAATTCGCCTTAAGCGCCGTGCTGCGGGGTCAGCAGTTCGTTGTCGTTGGTGACGCCAACCAGCTGCCGCCCAGCGACCATTTCCAGATGTCCGGTGATGAAGCCGACGACGACGACAGTGTGGCACAGAACACGGAATCCATTCTCGATCTCGCGAATCAGCGGCTCCCACGCAAGCGTCGTCTCAAGTGGCACTACCGATCGCAGCACGAGAGCCTGATTCAGTTCTCGAACCGACAATTCTATGACCGCGACCTCGTCGTGTTTCCAAGCCCCATGGGGAATGACGACGAGCTACTCGGCGTCAAATGTGTGTACGTGCCCGGCCTCTATCCGGACACGGTTTACGAGGCCTCGATCAACCAGAGAGAGGCAGAAGCAGTCATCCAGGAAGCTTTCCGCCTGATGCAGGCCTATCCCGATCATTCGATCGGCATTGCCGCCATGAACGCCAAGCAGACAGAGCTCATCCAGAACGAGTTCGATCGCCTGATTCTGGAGCAGCCGCAAATCCGCCGTTACGTCGAAGAGTTCGCTGGCGGCCTCGACGAGTTCTTCATCAAGAACCTCGAGAACGTTCAGGGCGACGAGCGGGACATCATCCTCATCTCGACGGTTTACGGCCCGGGTAACTCTGGATTGGGACTCTGCGGGTCCCCGGACGTGCGAATCCCCATCCCCTTGGATCCGCGCTTACCCGTGCTCGTGCTCGATCATCCGTTCGGACGTGCTGTAGGGTAAGCCATACCATTCCATCTGGCAGACGGCTGACGGTTCTACAATGAACCACACGTTCTAAGCCTTAGTCGCGTGGAAGTAGTTCCACAGTAATCCACAATGTTCCAGGTTTTAACCCCAATTGCCACAAGGTATATCCTTAGCGATCCGAGCGGTGCGTTGCTAACACAATGCCTAGAGACGGGCTTGCAGGAACCACTTTGACTTGGTAACAGATGTGGAACGACTCGACAATGGCAGCCGATACTGATCAGTTCTGACAAATCTGTTCAACGGCTCGCCGGGGCCGTCCGACCTGAGTTCGCGAGATCCGTAGCTCTCGCCAATAGGGGATGATGATGGGACGCCGCGTAAGCAGGAGGGCCACGCCCGCCGCCTCGACAGCGAGGATAATCCGTCCGCTGGACGGCCGGAAGATCGTGATCGATTTGGACGCGTTGACGCCAATCGCCGCCACCGAAGCAGCAGCAGTAGAAACATTCCTTGATGACGAGCTAAGAAGAACCGGAGTATACGGCGACAGTCACAAGGTCAAAAAGACAGGCCACCCCAAGAACTAATCTGCAAGCTTTGTGACTGAGTCGATGTAAAATCTCGTTCTATAGCGTCTCATGTGAGGCATCGATGTAGTACTTGTACGCGTGGTGAGTGTCGTTGTTGTTCTTCCAAACAACAGAAGGAGACAGTCTATGCGAATGCCACTCAACCCTTCCGAGCCCCTCGCGTCTCGGCCGCAGAGAGCCGCGATCTATCTCCGGGTATCTACTGGCAAGCAAGCGCAGAGCGATCTCTCGATCCCGGATCAGCGTCGTCAGATCGAGGGCTATTGTCGCGCACGTGGGTGGACGGTTGTGCAGGAATTCGTCGACGCGGGAATTAGCGGCACGGATGAGAACAGGCCTGCCTTCCAACGGCTCCTGGATCTGGCCACGAATGGCGGCGCTCCCTTCGATGTGATCGTCGTTCACTCGTTCAGTCGGTTCGCTCGAGATCACCTCGTCCTGGGTTTCGAGGAACGGAGGCTTCGCCGTCATCACATCCGCCTCGTCAGCATCACCCAAGAACTGGACGATGAGCCCTCGGGACACATGGCTAGGCAGTTGTTCGGCCTTTTCGACGAGTACCAATCAAAGGAGAATGCGAAGCACACGCTCCGTGCACTGAAGGAAAACGCTCGGCAAGGCTTCTGGAATGGAACTACTCCACCCCATGGCTACAGGCTGATCGTCACAGAACAGCGTGGCCCTAAGTTGAAGAAGCGTCTGGCGGAGGATGCCCTGGAGGGTGAGACCGTGAGGCTGGCTTTCGAGCTGTTTCTCGAAGGCGACGGATTTTCAGGACCGCTCGGCATCAAGAAGATCACTTGCCACCTCAATGAAAAGGGCTTGAGAACGCGAGGCGGCGCTAGGTGGAGCACGGGCCAGATCCACAAGATGCTAACCGATACGGTATATAAAGGGGAGTATCGATTCAACAGACGGTGCGGAAAGACTGGAGATATGAAGCCCGAGAGCGAGCATATCATCATCCCAGCTCCGGCAATTATAACAGCGACTGTCTTCGACGAAGTGCAGGCTCGACTGCAGTCTCGCAACCCACGAAACACTCCGCCAAGGGTCGTGACCGGCCCGATCTTGCTCACAGGGTTGGCGAGATGCGGAACATGCGGCGGGGGGATGACCCTTCGCACCGGGAAAGGTGGTCGTTATCGATATTACAGCTGCAGCACCCACGCGCGCCAAGGGAAATCCGGATGTTCGGGAAGAGCCGTCCGAATGGATGCGCTCGATAGCCTCGTCCTGAATGCCGTGATGGAGCGAGTCCTTCGTGTCGAACATGTCGGTTCGCTGTTGGTCCGCCTCTTGGAGCGGCAAGAAGAAAGGCGCGAAGATTTCAGCAGGCGATCCGAAGGGCTTCAGCGGCGGGGAGAGGAGGCAGAAGCACGGCTCGGTCGACTGTACAGCGCCATCGAAACTGGCATCGCCGATTTGTCCGACCCAACCCTTCAGAACGTGATCTCGAAGGCGAAGGCAGAGCGAGACAGTGCTCAAGCCGCCCTAGAACGTGCGATGGCGGAGCGCGCTGTGGACACCAGGGTAACGCCGCAGAAGATCAAGAGCTTTGTGCGCGTTATGAGGCGTAACCTTGGCAAAGGCTCGCTCGCCTTCCGGCGCCACTATCTTCACTCGATCGTCGACCAGGTCGTCGTGAACGACAATGAAGTGCGGGTGGTGGGGCATCGCACCGCGTTGGAACGATTGGTGATGGGCGACGGCACAAAGCCGGGAGGAGTGCCCAGCTTTGTACGCAGGTGGCGGAGCGGGAGGGATTCGAACCCTCGATACGGTTTTGCCGTATACTCACTTTCCAGGCGAGCGCCTTCGACCACTCGGCCACCGCTCCGCATGCCGGGAGCGGCGTCGCTAGCCGCTTGGCGCGCGCCTCGCAAGGCGATTGCGCCCGAGCGGAGGCTGGCGCAGGCTCCGGGTCATGCTCGCGCTTCTCTTCAGCCTCGCCGCGCAGGCTTCGCCTGCGGCTCCGCCACCCTCGGACCCGATCGAGGCGGACTGGCGGGCAATCCCGGACGATGAGTTGCTGGTCGTCCTGCTCGGGACGGGGAAGCGCGTGGTCGTCCGGCTGGCCGCGGCGTACGCGCCCGAGCACGTGGCCAATGTCCGCCGGCTCGCCCAGGCGCGCTGGTGGGACGGGCTATCGGTCTATCGCGTCCAGGAGAACTGGGTGGCGCAGTGGGGCGACCGGACCGAGCGGAAGCCGCTACCCGCCGGCGTGACCGACCGCCCGGCGGCGGAGTTCGAGATCGCCGCCTTCAATCCCGCGCAGCGCATGGCGCGCCCTGATCCCTACTCGACCGCGTCCGGCATCACGGCCGATGGCTGGCCGGTCGCGACGGACGGCAAGGCGGCGTGGCTGACCCATTGCTACGCGAGCGTGGGCGCCGCGCGCGACGCGCTGCCCTCGACCGGGTCGGGCGCGGAGCTGTTCACGCCCATCGGCCAGTCGGCGCGACGGCTCGACCGCAACTATACGGTGGTCGGGCGGATCATCGAGGGCATGCAATGGCTATCAGCCCTGCCGCGCGCCGACACGCCGCTCGGCATGTACGCTACGCCGGCCGAGGAGCTGACCATTTCGACGGTGCGGCTGGCGTCCGACCTGCCGGCGGCCGAGCGCCCCCGCTACCAGTATCGCCGCGCCGACAATCCGCGTTTTGCCTCCGCGATCCGCCGCCGGGAGAACCCGGAGCCCCCGACCGTTCCGCTCGGCGGGGCGAGCGTCTGCGACGTGCCGCTCGCTGTGCGGCGGGCGCCCTAACTCCTGCGCGCCTCGACTTTCGCGACGACCTCATCGCGGACCGCAGGCGTCACGAACTTGGCGATGTCGCCGCCGAAGATCGCGATCTCCTTGACCAGCTTGGACGCAATCGGCTGCAGCGCGGCGTCGGCCATCAGGAAGACCGTTTCTACCTGGTCGTTCAGCTGCTGGTTCATGCCGACCATCTGATACTCGTACTCGAAATCGGTCACGCCGCGCAGCCCGCGCAGGATCAGGGACGCGCCCTGCATCTCGGCAAAGGTCATCAAAAGGCAGTCGAACGGCACGACGCGGATGTCGTGGCCGAAGGGCGCGACCTCGCGCTCCACCATCGCTACCCGCTCGTCCAGCGAGAACATCGGGCTCTTGGACGGGTTGGTCGTCATGCCGATCACCAGCCGGTCCACCAGCTTCGCGCCGCGGCGGATGATCGAAAGATGCCCCAGCGTGATCGGGTCGAAGGTGCCGGGATAAACACCGACCTTCACCGGTCGCGGTCCATGACGTAGCGGGCGAGCGCGCGCAAGAGGTCGGCCTCCGGCCCGTAGGGATGCAGGTGCTGGATCGCCTGCTCGGTCAGCATCCGGCACTGCGCACGGGCGCGCTCCGGCCCGAGGAGCGACAGGAAGGTCGCCTTGCCGGCCTCGGCGTCCTTGCGCAGCTTCTTGCCCGCCGCATCCTCGTCGCCCTCGGCGTCGAGCAGGTCGTCCGCGATCTGAAAGGCGAGGCCCAGATCATGGGCATAGCCCCTGAGCGCGCGCCGCCCCTCGACCGGCACGCGGCCAAGGATCGCTCCCGCCTCGACCGACACGCCGATCAGCGCGCCCGTCTTCATCTGCTGGAGCCGCGTCACCGTCGCCAGGTCGAAGGGCGTCCGCTCGGCGGCGAGATCGAGCGCCTGGCCCCCGCCCATGCCGGACGGCCCCGACGCGCGGGCGAGTTCCAGCACCAGCTCGGCGCGAACGAAGGGGTCGGCATGCGTCGCCGGGTCCGCCAGCCACTCAAAGGCGAGCGCGTGCAGGCAGTCGCCGGCCAGGATCGCCGTCGCCTCGTCGAACGCCTTGTGCGCCGTCGGCTTGCCGCGCCGCATGTCGTCGTCGTCCATCGCGGGCAGGTCGTCATGGATGAGCGAGTAGACGTGGATCGCCTCGACCGCGACACCGACCCGCTCGGCCGCGTCTCGGCTGACGCCGAACAGGTCGGCGGTGGCGGCGACCAGCAGCGGCCGCAGCCGCTTGCCCCCACCGATCGCGGCGTGGCGCATGCACCGGTACAGGTCCGCGCGCGCGTCGTCGGGTACGGGCAGGAACGCGTCAAAGCGGGCGTCGATCGCGGCGGCGATGTCCGCCATCGCGCGGGTGAGCGGCAGCGGCGGGGCGGCGGCCATGTCAGCCGGCCGCGAAGGGCTTCACGCCCGCCGGTCGGCCGTCCGCGTCGAGCCGGATCGCCTCGATCCGCGCCTGCGCCTGGTCAAGCCGTTCGGCGCAACGCGCGCGCAGCAGATTGCCGCGTTCGTACAGCGCGATCGACTGGTCGAGCGTGGCCTCGCCGGTCTCGAGCTGGTGCACGATGCTCTCCAGCTCCTTCAGGGCGTCCTCGAACGACAGGCTCTCGACAGGCGTGCTCATGCGCGCGCAGCTATGGGGCAGGGCAGAGGGCGAGACAAGAACCGGGCCGCCCGCGAGCGATCAGCGCAGCTGGCCGCTGGTCCAGGTATAAAGCAGCTTCACGCCGACCAGGCCGAGGTCCATGGCGGCCTGAACGCGGCGCGGCGCGGGGTCCGAAAGCTCGTGCGTCATCACCCGGATGTCGGCGACCGGATGGCCGGCGCTCAACGCGATCAGCCCTACGGCCCCCGCCGCGACGATCAACCGACGACCACGCATGGATCCAACCCCTTTCACCATTCACCATACCGCCCGGCCCGCGGGGCGGCAAGCACGACCTCAGGCGGCGAGCAGCGCGGCGTCGCGGGCGCGGTCGCGGCCGGCCGCCTTGGCCGCGAACAGGGCCTGGTCGGCCCGGCGGTACAGGGTTTTCCAGTCTGTCTCGCGCGCGAGCGCGCCGGTGCAGACGCCGACCGAGGACGTGACGGTGATGTCGTACGGCATCCGGGCCGCGCGCAGACCCTCGAGCACGGTCTCGGGCGCGGGCGCCTGGTCCGCGTCGCACAGGCACGCGAACTCCTCGCCGCCCAGCCGGGCGACCAGCCCGCCGTCCGGCGTCGCCCCGCGCAGCGTGCGGGCGACCACGCGCAGCACCTCGTCGCCGCCGTCATGGCCGATGGTCTCGTTGACGTGCTTGAAATGGTCGATGTCGAGCAGCAGCAGTCGCTGCGCGCCCGGACGGCCGATCGCCTGTTGGAGAAACGCACGGCGATTCAGAAGCCCGGTCAGCGGATCGGTGTTCGCCAGCAGCCGTGCGAGCAGCTCCTGCTCGCGCGCCTGATCACGCTCGATGCTCAGCAGGCGAAGACGATAGGCGATCGCCAGGCTGCACAGCAGAGCCTCCAGCGCCATGGCGAGAAGGGTCGAGTTGTCGACGAGGAAGCTATACGGGATGAGGCCGAAGTTGTTAGCGATGCGGACGGAAGCCAGCGCGATCGGGCCCGCCCAGGCCAGCGCAAACAGCCACAGATATTGGCTGCTGGTCCGCCACGCCCGCCACAGGATCGGCGCAGCCAGGCCAAGGAGGGGGATGTAGCTGATCGCATAAAGCCGGTCCAACAGCTTCACCTGCCACGGCGCGACCGCCACACACAGCAGAGCGCTGCCGATCACGCCCGCGCAGGCGAGCGGCACGGCGCGGCCGAGCCAGCCTGCGAACACCCGCGGCTCGAAATATAGTCTGGCAAAGACCAACGCGGCGGTCGCGGACGCGGCGAGCCCGACATAGTTGAACCTGAGTCGGGTGTTGTTCGCCATCTCCGGGAACGCCCAAGCCATCGCCCCCGAATTGGAGAAGGCGTAGAGCAGAAGCGCCAGGACCATCACGCAATAGGCGAGCTGGAAGGGGTGGCGCAGCGCTCCGTAGATCGCGACGTTGTAGAGCAAGAGCGCAAGGCAGAGACCCGCAAAGGCGGAGTACAGCGAGGCGAGCGCGATATTGGATTTGGCGCTTTCGCTCGGACGCGCCGATCTCACGTCCAGCAGCACGCCCCGCATGTTGGCGGCTCCGTCGATGCGCCAGAGCAGGCGCGCGACGGGCGTGGACCGCGCCGGCAGGCGGAACTCCACAATGGCGCCGAGTTGCAGGCTGCGGCTGATCGCCCGCCCATCGCCAGGTAGTCGCAAGACGACCCCGTCGGCATAGCGCGCGTAAAGCGTGGCGCTTTCCTGCCACAGGGACACGGTGCGGATGTGAGCGGGCCATTTCCCGCCCACGCGGATCGGCTCGGACAGCGCCCAGAAATCGCCTGGGCCGAACCGCCGCTGCTCCGTCATGCAGTCGAACCTCGATGGCTGATGGAAGAGCCGGATCGGATCGTCCTGTGCGGCGACAGGCTTCAGGCAGACCGCCACGGGTGCGCCCACGATCCCCAACCTCGCCTGCGCGACAGCGGCGGCCGGCGCCACCAGCGCCAGCCACGCCGCGACGATCATCGCAAGTCGAAGTACCGCGCTCCCCATCTCGGGCTGCCTAGGGCCGCAGATGTCAAAGGATGGTGAACGTCCCGCTAGGCACAGACTTGGACGGCTCTGCAAGGGGTTGCGCTTGACAGGGCGCGCCGGTTCCGCGACGCGCGGGCCGCCAGCAGGGCGGGGCCAGAAGAGCGAGGATTTCGTGCCGATCAACGTCGCGGTCGTGGGCCTGGGCAAGATGGGCCTGTCGCACCTCGCCATCATCAATGCGCTGACCGATTTCCGCGTCGTCGCGATCTGCGACAGCGCGGCGCTGGTCGGTGGCGTCATCGCCAAATATGGCGGGCTGAACTACGTCTCCGATTACGAAGACCTGTTGAAGATGCCCGACCTGCAGGCGGTCGTGATCGCGACGCCGACGGTCGCGCACGCGCCGATGGTGCGCGCGGCGCTGGAGCGCGGCCTGCACGTCTTCTGCGAGAAGCCGCTGACCCTGTCCGCGGCCGACAGCGAGGGACTGGCGGCGCTCGCGGCGGAGCGCGGCCTGGTCGCGCAGGTCGGCTACCACAATCGTTTCATCGGCACCTTCGCGGAGGCCCGACGGCTGGTCGCGGCCGGCGCGCTGGGCCGGGTCAGCCATGTGCTGGCCGAAGCCTATGGCCCCGTCGTGCTCAGGCCGACCAAGCCGACCTGGCGCGGCAAGGCCGGGCAGGGCGGCGGCTGCTTGTACGACTATGCCGCGCACCCGCTCAACCTCGCGACCTGGCTGTTCGGCCGGCCCGAGGGCGTGACCGGCGCGGTCATGAAGCGCGGCTTCTCGGCCGAGGTCGACGACGAGGTCTATGCGACGATGGGCTTCGCCGGCGGGGTGACCGGCCAGCTGTCGGTCAACTGGTCGGACGCGTCCGTCCGCAAGATGACGACGCGCCTGTCGGTCTGGGGCGAGGGCGGCAAGCTCTATTGCGACCGCACGGAGATGCAACTCTTCCTGACCGGCGCCGCGCCGCTGCCGGACGGCTATGGTGAGGGCTGGACGATCCGGTACATCACCGATCTGACCCCTCCCGTCAGCTTCTACCTGCGCGGCGAGGAGTATTCGGCGCAGCTGGAGGGGTTCGGCCGCGCGATCGTGGCGGGTCAGGGCGCGGTGGAGAACGGCTTCGCCGGCTCCGCCGACACCGACGCGGCGATCGAGATGATCCGCGCGGCGGCGGCCGCGGGCGGCAGCGAGGGCGCGATCACGACCGCCGCCGCGGCGCCCCGCCGCGCGGGGGTGCTGGGGCGCGTGTTCGGCCGGTGATGGAGAATACCCGCACCACCTCGCGGCCGGGGTTCGGCAGCTGGAAGCAGTCGCGGCTGCTGAACGCCTGGGTCGACGCGCTCACGATCCCCGAGATCATCGAGCGGCTGGACGAGGGGATGCTGTTCACCCTCAACCCCGACCATCTCTACCATCTGCAGCGCAACCCCGACTTCGCGGCCGCCTATGCCGATGCGGTGATGGTCTCGTCCGACAGCAAGTACGTTTATTGGGCTCTCGGGCTGATCGGGCGCGGCATCAAGTGCAAGACGTCGGGCTCCGACATCGTGCCGGCCTATTACCGGCACCACGCGAACAACCCCGATGTCCGCATCTTCTTCCTGGGCGCGAAGCCCGGGATCGCGCAGCAGGCGCTGGAGCGGGTCAACGGCATCGTCGGCCGCGACATCGTCGTCGGCGCGCATGGGCCCTCGTTCAACTTCGTCAACGATGCGGCCGAGAGCGCGGCGGTGATCGACATGATCAACGCCTCCGGCGCGACCTGCCTGATCGTCGGCCTGGGTGCCCCCAAGCAGGAGGTGTGGATCCATCGCCACCGCCACCTGATGCCGGGCGTGAAGGTCTATATGGGGGTGGGCGCGGTCATCGACTATGAGGCGGACGCGGTGAAGCGCGCGCCCGGCTGGATGAACCGCAACGGCCTGGAATGGGTCTATCGCATGGTGACGGAGCCGCGGCGCTACTGGCGGCGCTACGCCCGGACGCTCGAATTCTTCTGGCTGGTGCTGTTCGACCGGCTCGGGCTCTACCGCCCGCCCGCCTTCCCTTCGCCCGCGACGATCGACCGTACGGCGCCCGCGCGCCCGATCGCGGCCTGACAAGGATACTTACGCGTGGAACGCATCCTCTTCGGGGACAACCAGTTCTTCGGCATCAACCACATGTCGGAAGAGAAGGCGCGTCAGCAGGCGATGCGCTTCCAGTCGATCGACGCGATCATCGAGGTGCTGCAGGCGGCGCTCGCCGCGGGCGCGGGCGGGTTCATGTGCACGACGCACGACACGATCGAGAAGATCGCCGACGACGTGCGCGCGCGGCCCGACGCGTGGCAGGGTTTCCGCTTCTATCCGGGCATGCCCTACGCGCATAAGTACGCCAACGCGGTGACCGAGCTCGGCTATTTCGACGCGCTGCGCAAGTTCCTGCCCAAGGAAGGTCTGGTCGACAGCGTGCTGCGCGGCTCCAAGGCGGTGTTGGGCAAGGACATCGAGCACGTCATCACCCTGCTGGTCGACGCGGAGATGAAGATGTTCCGCGGGCTGGAGACGCCCGTCATCTTCCTGCAGAATGTCGTGACCGATCTGGTCCAAGGCCTCGGCTTCGTGGACGCGTTCCGCATCTTCGCCGAGCATGTCCGCAGGCGCTACAACGCCGAGCCCGGGTTCATCACGATGAACCTGCCCAAGCTCCTGCCGATGTTGAAGGAGGCCGGGATCGACAACCCGATCGTCTGCGCGAACGTGAACAAGATCGCGTTCCGCATGTCCGGCGGCATCGAGGGCTATCGCGAGGCGACCCGCCGGCACCCGGCTCGCGTCATCGCCATGTCGGTGCTGGCGTCCGGCGGCATCCGTCCGCGCGAGGCGATCGAATGGGTCGTGGCCGAACCTTATGTCGAGTCGATCCTGTTCGGCGCATCGAGCCGCGCCAACATCGAGAACACGGTCGCGCTCATCCGCGAGTTCGACGGAATGAGAAAGGCCGCCTGAGCTTCGGTCCGTGCCGAGGGGGACACTCTCGTCGAGAGTGTCCCCGGCCAGGTCAGGCGATTACTCCGCGGCCGGCTCCGCCGCCGGTTCCGCCTTGCCCTTCTTCTTGGGCTTGCGGGGTGCGGCCGGCTCGATCGCGAAGGCGAGCGCGCCGTCCTTCATCTTGACGGTCACCTCGCCGCCATGGACGAGCTTGCCGAACAGGAGCTCCTCCGCCAGCGGCTGCTTGATCTTCTCCTGGATCAGCCGGCCCATCGGGCGTGCGCCGTAGAGCTTGTCATAGCCCTTCTCGGTCAGCCAGTTGCGCGAGGCCTCGTCCAGCTTGATGTGGACGTTGCGGTCGGCGAGCTGGAGCTCGAGCTGGAGGATGAACTTGTCGACCACGCGGGCGACGACCTCCGGCGGCAGGTAGCCGAACGGCACCACCGCATCGAGGCGGTTGCGGAACTCCGGCGTGAACATGCGCTGCACCGCCTGCTCGTCCTCGCCCTCGCGGGTCAGGTTGCCGAAGCCGACCGTCTCGCGCGCCATGTCGGCGGCGCCCGCGTTGGTCGTCATGATCAGGATGACGTTGCGGAAGTCGACGGTCTTGCCGTGCTGGTCGGTGAGCCGGCCATTGTCCATCACCTGCAACAGGATGTTGAACAGGTCCGGATGCGCCTTCTCGATCTCGTCGAGCAGGAGGACGCAATGCGGGTTCTGGTCGACCGCGTCGGTCAGGAGCCCGCCCTGATCGAAGCCGACATAGCCCGGAGGCGCGCCGATCAGCCTGCTGACCGAGTGCCGCTCCATATATTCCGACATGTCGAAGCGCTGGAGCGGGATGCCCAGGATCGACGCCAGCTGCTTGGCGACCTCGGTCTTGCCGACGCCGGTCGGGCCGGTGAACAGATAGTTGCCGATCGGCTTCTCCGGCTCGCGCAGGCCCGCGCGGGCCAGCTTGATCGCGCTCGACAGCTTCTCGATCGCAGCATTCTGGCCGAACACGACGCGCTTCAGGTCCGTCTCCAGCGTCGCCAGCGCCTTCTTGTCGTCGGTCGAGACCGATTTGGGCGGAATGCGCGCCATGGTCGCGATCACGGCCTCGATCTCCTTGGGCGTGATCGTCCGCTTGCGCCGGTTCGGCGCGACCAGCATCTGCATCGCGCCGACCTCGTCGATCACGTCGATCGCCTTGTCCGGCA
>ERZ1066118.329-NODE-329-length-47882-cov-16.892634_pt1 | contig 47882 bp, 37 predicted proteins | sample MGYA00382765_ERZ1066118 | MGnify/ENA primary metagenome ERZ1066118 (study PRJEB33369, sample SAMEA5778348) | biofilm metagenome | biome: Industrial cooling water; feature: Water cooling tower basin; material: Biofilm | place: United Arab Emirates | collected...
GGTAGTGCCAGCCGCGACCAGGCCCACCAGCCTCACCAGTCCCAGCGGCCGTGGCTGGCATGTGCGTTGCCTAGTCCGGTGGGGCGGGCGCGCGACCGCGCGCCCGCCGTGCGCTCCGCCGTACCCGCGCCGACCCCGCCGGACCATGCAGCCGCACCCCGACGCCTCTCGCCCCGCCGCCGACCGCCCCGAGCCGCGCGCCGCCGGCCGCCCGGACGCGGCCGACGTGCCCAGCGACCTGCTCTGGCGCCAGGCGATCCAGGCGACCCGCGACGCCGCCTCGGTGGCGGCGGAGCTGCGCCGGGCGCTCGGGACCCGACTCCCGGCCCGCTAGCCGGCGTCCCGTCGGCGCCCCGCGGCGCGGCCTCCCAGCGTTTGGCGAGCGGTTGCCTAGCGGCCGCCTAGCGGCCGCGCGCGGCGGGAAACGCCCGGCGCACCGCGGCCGCGAGGTCCTGGTCGCCGCCCTGGCCGGTGTAGACCACCCGGCCCGCGCGGTCGAGGACGAGCACGTAGGAGGTGGCCGGCGCGTCGTAGGCGGCTGACGCCGCCCCGCGCCGGTCGAAGAGCACCACGCCCGGCAGCCGGCGGGCGGCGACGTACCGCCGGACCCGCTCGGGCGTCTGGTTGACCGAGACGGCCACCGTGACGACGCGCAGTCGGTCGCCGTAGCTGGACGCGAGGCGGGCGATCTGCGGCTCCAGCGCCTTGCAGTTGGGGCACCACGTCGCCCAGAACTCGATGAGCGCCGGGCGGCCGGCGACCACCGCCGCAAGGTCCGCGGGGCGCCCGTCGAGCGTCTCGACGGCGGCGGCCGGGGCGGCGGTACCGACCGGGAGGCCGAGCTCCTGCGCGGCGGCGGGGCGCCCGGCGGCCGCGAGGAGGGCGCCCGTCAGGGCGGCGCCGGCGGCGAGTCGGGCGGGCGCGCTCATTAGTACCATACAGTCCCCATCTGCACGAAGTAGTACTCGGCGGCGCCGAGCATGAGCGCGGCGAACCCGCGCTTGACCCACACCATCCACGCGCCCGCGCGCGGCAGCCGCGCGAGCGCCCCGCTCGAGAGCCCGACGGCCGCGAGCAGCGCGCACATGCCGAGCGAGAAGGTGAAGAGGTAGACGAAGCCGAGGCCCGCCGAGCGCGTGGTGCTCACCCAGGTGAGCACCGCGGCCATCACCGGGGCGGAGCACGGCGCGGCCACGAGGCCGCTCATCGCGCCCATCACCAGCGCACCGGTGACGCGCCCGGCGGTGCCGGCCGTGGCGGCGCGGCGGGCGAGCGCGGCCGGCAGGCGCACCGGCAGCACGTCGAGCATCGCCAGCGCGGAGAGGAGGAGCAGGTTGCCCATGGCGAAGAAGAGCCACGGGTTGGTGCTCACGCTCCCGAACAGCGTCCCCGTGAGCCCGGCGAAGAGCCCGAGGCCGGAGTACACCGCCGCGAGCCCCACGACGTAGGCCAGCGTCAGCGCGAGGACGCGCGCCCGGCCGCCGCGCGGGGCGGGTGCGTCGCCCCCGGCCGTCGCCGTCTGCCCGCCGACGATGGCCGCGGTGATCGGGATCATGGGATAGACGCACGGCGTGAGCGACGTGAGCACGCCGGCCCCGAACAGCACGGGGAGCGCGGCGGCGGGGTGCGCGGAGAGCTGGGCGGCGAGGTCCACGCGGGGAAGATAGGCCCGCGGCCGGGCCGCCCGTCACGCCCGCGTCACGGGCCGGCGACCGGGGTCGTGACACCGCGCGTCCGGTGTCTCGGCCCGGTCACCCGTGCGCAACGGAGGGCGCGCGGCCCTGCCCGCCCGCCGGGCCCGGGCCGAAGCTCCCCGCGTCGCGCGCACCCCGGCGCCCGGCACCCGCCCCACCGCTCCCGCCGCCATGACCACGCCGCTCGACCGCCGCCTCTTCCTGCGCGACTCCTTCAAGCTCGGGGGCGCGCTCCTCGCCGCCCCGTCGCTCGCCGGCCTCGCGGCGTGCAACGACATGACCGCCCCGGGCGCCAGCCCCGAGGGCGGCGCCTCGCTCGCCCGCGCCGCGCGCGGGGGCAACGGGAGCTACGGGCCGATCGCCGCCGACCCGGGCGGGCTGCCGTTCCTCGTGCCGGCCGGCTTCACGCTGCGCGAGATCTCGCGCGCCGGCCGGGTGATGCCGGGCGGCCGCGCCGTGCCCAACGCGCTCGACGGCATGGGGTGCTTCGCCGACGGGCCCAACCGCGTGCGCCTGGTGCGCAACCACGAGATCCGCGACGGCGCGCGCGCCAGCGCGACCATCGGTACCGCGGGCTACGACACGATGGCCGGCGGCGGGTGCACCACGCTCGTCGTCGACATCGACCCGACGACCACCGAGCCCACGGTGAGCAACGAGTTCGTGAGCATCAGCGGCACGCACGTGAACTGCGCCGGCGGCATCACGCCCTGGGGGAGCTGGCTCACCTGCGAGGAGACCACGGCCGGCCCCAACGCCGGGTTCGGTCGGAAGCACGGCTACATCTTCGAGGTGCCGGCCGGGAGCAACGCCGAGGTCGCGGCCGTGCCGATCCCGGCCATGGGGCGCTTCTCACACGAGGCCATCGCCGTCGACCCGACGTACGGGCACGTGTACGAGACCGAGGACGCGGGGGCGTCCGACTCGGGCTTCTACCGGTACATCCCGAACGTGCCCGGCAACCTGGCCGCGGGCGGCCGGCTGCAGATGCTCGCCGTCGAGGGGATCCCGCAGTTCAACACGGCCAACCGGGCGCTCACCGACACCGGCGTGACCCCGAACGTCGCGGTGCCCTCGCGGCGGGTGGCGCCGTTCACGCCGCTCCCGGCCGTGTGGGTCGACATCGACACCCCCGACCCCGACCTGGAGACCGGCACGAGCGCGCAGCGCCAGCTCCGCCGCACCTTCCGCCAGGGGCTGGCCAAGGGCGGCGCGCGCTTCGCCCGCCTCGAGGGCTGCTGGTGGGGCGACAACAGCGTGTACCTCAACTCCACGAGCGGCGGCGCGGTGAGCGCGGGGCAGGTGTGGCAGTACCGCCCGCTCTCGGCGGACCGCGGGCAGTTGATGCTCGTGTTCGAGTCGCCGAGTACGGCCGTGCTGGACGCGCCGGACAACATCTGCGTGAGCCCGCGCGGGGGCATCGTGATCTGCGAGGACGGCGGCGGCACGCAGTTCCTGCGCGGCCTGACGCGCAACGGCCAGGTGTTCGACCTCGTGCGCGCCGCGAGCGCGGTGGACGCGACCGAGTTCGCCGGCGCCTGTTTCAGCCCCGACGGGCGGATCCTGTTCTTCAACACGCAGGGGAGCACCGACAGCCAGGGCACCGAGCGCGGCGGCACGTTCGCGCTCTGGGGCCCGTGGGCCAACGGCGCGCTCTGAGCCGGCTCCGTCTGATGTTCTTCTCTCCTTCCGCCCCCCTCGCGATGCGCGCCCTTCGTCTCACCGTGGCCGCCGCGTGCGTCGCGGCGGCCGCCCCCGCCGCCGCCCAGCCCCTCAACTTCGAGGGCGTCACGACCAACGCGGCCGGCTTCAACAGCACCCCGTTCACCGCGCTCGGCGGCTACACGTTCGAGAACTTCGGCGTCGCCACCACGGCGTCGTTCGGGACCGGGACCAACGCCACGTCGGGGACGCGCTTCGCGTACGGCTTCTCGGGGCTCGGCTCCAGCTTCGTCTACCGCACGGACGTCCGCTTCAACGCCTTCTCCGCCGCGCTCTCGTTCCGCGCGTTCGACGGCAACACGGCGCCGGCGAACGTGGTCGTCCGCGGCTACCGCGGCCCGGACGAGGTGTTCAGCCAGACGCTCACGATCGGCAACACGGCCGCCACGTTCCAGCTCGGCGCATTCGATATCGAGGAGCTGGAGTTCGAGACCAGCGCCCTCGACGCCGGCCGCGCGGCCGTGCTCGCGGTCGACGACCTGAACCTGGCCGCGGTGCCGGAGCCGGGCACGGTCGTGCTGCTCGGCGCGGGCGGCCTGGTGCTCGCCCTGGCGACGCGCCGGCGGACGCGGCGTCGGACCGACGCATGACGATCGCCCGGGGCTGACCGCGGGCGCGAGGGGTGCCAGGCGGGCCGCGCTAGATTTGGCCCGCATGGCACCCCAGTTCATTTACGTCATGAAGGGGCTGCGCAAGGTGATCCCGCCCTCGCGCATCATCCTCGACGACATCTGGCTCTCGTTCTACCCCGGCGCCAAGATCGGCGTCCTCGGGCCCAACGGCGCCGGCAAGAGCTCGCTGCTGCGCATCATGGCGGGCGTCGACACCGACTTCCAGGGCGAGGCGTGGGCCCACAAGGGCACGCGCATCGGCTACCTGCCGCAGGAGCCGCAGCTCGACCCGACCAAGGACGTGCGCGGCAACGTCGAGGAGGCGCTCAAGGCGCAGCGCGCCGCGCTCGACCGCTTCAACGCCATCAGCCTCGAGTTCGCCGAGCCCGACGCGGACTACGAGAAGCTGATGGACGAACAGGCGCGCGTGCAGGAGTACATCGACGCGCACGACCTGTGGAACCTCGACAACAAGATCGAGGTGGCGATGGACGCGCTGCGCCTGCCGCCCGGCGACGCCGACGTGACCACGCTCTCGGGCGGGGAGCGCCGCCGCGTGGCGCTGTGCAAGGTGCTGCTGGAGGAGCCCGACATGCTCCTCCTCGACGAGCCCACCAACCACCTCGACGCCGAGAGCGTCGCGTGGCTGGAGCACCACCTGGAGACGTTCCCGGGCACGGTCGTGGCCATCACGCACGACCGCTACTTCCTGGACAACGTCGCCAAGTGGATCCTGGAGCTGGACCGCGGCCGCGGCGTGCCCTACGAGGGCAATTATTCTGGCTGGCTGGAGCAGAAGAAGGACCGGCTGGCCAGGGAGGAGAAGGCCCAGAGCGCCCGCCAGCGCACGCTGGAGCGCGAGCTGGAGTGGGTGCGCATGAGCCCGCGCGCGCGGCAGAGCAAGAGCAAGGCGCGCCTGCAGGCCTACGAGCAGCTCGCCAGCGAGGCGCAGCAGGAGAAGGTGGCGAGCAACGAGATCGTGATCCCGCCCGCCCCGCGGCTCGGGAACGAGGTGGTGGTCACCAAGGCGCTGCGCAAGGGCTTCGGCGACCGGCTCCTCATCGACGGGCTCACCTTCCAGCTCCCGCGCGCGGGCATCGTCGGCATCATCGGGCCGAACGGGGCGGGGAAGACCACGTTCTTCAAGATGGTCGCCGGCCAGGAGACCCCCGACGACGGCCAGCTCAAGCTCGGCGAGACGGTGGTGTTAGGCTACGTCGACCAGAACCGCACGCTCGACCCGAAGAACACGGCCTGGCAGGAGATTTCGGGCGGCCGCGAGAACGTGATGGTGGGCAAGCGCGAGATGAACACGCGCGCCTACCTGTCGTCGTTCAACTTCCGCGGCACCGACCAGCAGAAGAAGGTCGGCGACCTGAGCGGCGGCGAGCGCAACCGGCTGCACCTGGCCAAGACGCTCATGACCGGCAGCAACCTGCTGCTGCTCGACGAGCCGACCAACGACCTCGACGTCGACACGCTGCGGGCGCTGGAGGAGGCGCTGCTCGACTTCTCGGGGTGCGCCGTGGTCATCAGCCACGACCGCTGGTTCCTCGACCGCGTGGCCACGCACATCCTGGCCTTCGAGGGGAACTCGGAGGTGGTGTGGCACGAGGGGAACTACGGCAGCTACATCGAGGACCTGAAGCGGCGGAAGGGGCCGGACGCCGACCAGCCGCACCGGGTGCAGTACAAGAAGCTGGTCCGCGCCTAACTCCCCCGCCGCATGAACGTCCTCGTCGTCGACGTGGGTGGCACCAACGTCAAGGTCCTCCGCACCCCGCCCGCCGTCCCGGGCGAGGACGCCCCGCTCAAACTCGCCTCGGGCCCCGACCTGACCGCGTCCGCGATGGCGGCGGCGGTCCGGCACGCCACCGCCGGCTGGGCCTACGACGCCGTTTCGGTCGGCTATCCCGGGCCGGTGCGCGGTGGGCGCCCCGCGGCCGAGCCGCACAACCTCGGGCCCGGCTGGGTCGACTTCGACTACGACGCCGCCTTCGGCCGCCCGGTGCGCCTCATCAACGACGCCGCCATGCAGGCGTTAGGCAGCTACGAGGGCGGCCGCATGCTCTTCCTCGGTCTCGGCACCGGGCTCGGCTCGGCGCTGGTCGTGGACGGCGTCGTGCAGCCGCTGGAACTGGCCCACCTGCCGTACCGCCACGGCCGCACGTACGAGGAGTACGTGGGCGTGGCGGGGCTGGAGCGGCTGGGGCTCAAGCGCTGGCGGAAGCGCGTGTTCGACGTGGTCCGGCGGCTCGCCGAGGCGCTGCAGGCCGACTACGTGGTGCTCGGCGGCGGCAACGTGAAGAAGCTCGACACCCTTCCCGAGGGCGCGCGCCGCGGCGAGAACGCCAACGCCTTCGAGGGCGGGCGGCGGCTGTGGGAGATGCCCGCGTTTCCCGTTGCCGCCCAACGGCCCGCCGCCGGCGCCGACGCGGGCCCACCGGCCGCCGCCCACTGATCGCGCCCGCCCCCACCCCCACTCCACCACACCACCAATGCTCCGCACCGCCAACGCCGTCTGGCACGGCACCGGGAAGGATGGCACGGGCTCGCTCACCGCGCCCGGCGGCGTGCTCGACGATACGCCCTACTCCTTCAAAACCCGCTTCGAGAGCGAGGACGGGCGCGCCGGGACCAACCCCGAGGAGCTCATCGCGGCGGCGCACGCCGGGTGCTTCACGATGGCGCTCGCGTTCCAGCTCCAGACCCACGGCTTCACCGCCGACGAGCTGCGCACGACGGCCACCCTGACGATGGCCAAGCAGGGCGGCGGCTTCGCCATCACCGCCATCCGGCTCGACCTCACCGCGCGCGTGCCTAACCTCGACGAGGCCCGCTTCCACGAGCTCGCCAACGAGGCCAAGGCCAACTGCCCGGTGTCGAAGGTGCTCAACGCGGAGATCACGCTCAACGCCACGCTCGAACAGGGCGCGGCGGGGCCCGCGTAAGCAGGCGGCCGCCCCGGCCCCCCCGGGCACGCGCGTTGCCCCCGGCGGCGGGCTCACCCCGTGCCCGCCGCCCTCGCGCGCCCTGCCATGCAGATGACCCTGACCCCCGCCCTCGAGCACGCCGACCCCACCGCCGAGCGCGTCGCGCGGGGGCTGGGGTACGCGAGCTTCGCCATCGCCGCCGCCGAGCTGGCCGCCCCGGGGTGGCTGTGCGCGCAGATGGGCGTCGACGACCACACCGGCCTGCTCCGCGGCCTCGGTGCCCGCGAGGCGGCCGCGGGCGTCGGCATCTTCGCGGCCGCCGATCCCGCGCCCGGCGTGTGGTCGCGCGTCGCCGGCGACGCGATGGACCTGGCCCTCCTCGGCGCCGCCGCCCGCACCCCGCGCCGGCCGCGCGGGCTCGCGGTGGTGGCGGCCATGGTGGTCGGCATCACCGCGCTCGACGTGTGGTGCGCGCTCCGGTTGCGCGCCCGCGGACCCGCCGAGGCGCCCGCTGCCGCCTAACGCGCAGCGGTCCGGACCGGCGCCCGCGGCGGCTCCCGCGGCGCGGGCCGGGGCCGCGGGGGTCGGCCTCGTGTGCGTCGACGTGGACGGGACGCTCGTCGGCGCGTCCGGCCGCGTGCCCGACGACGTGTGGCCGGCGGCGGCCCGCGCGCGCGCGACCGGGCTCCGGCTCGCCCTCTGCTCCGGGCGCGCCGCGTTCGGCGACGCGCGCCGCCACGCCGAGCGGCTCGACGCGGACGGCTGGCACGTGTTCCAGAACGGCGCGAGCGTCGTCCACCTCCCCAGCGGCCAGTCGCGCTCGACGCCGCTGCCGGTGGCCCCGCTCGCGGCGCTGCGCGCGCACGCCGAGTCCGCGGGCTGGCTGGTCGAGCTGTACGACGACGCGGGCTACGCCGTGGAGCCGCGCACGGCGGCGCACGAGGCGGTGGCCCGGCGGCACGCGGCGCTGTTAGGCGTGCCCTACGCCCCGCGCCCCCACGCCGCGCTCGGCGGGGCGCCGGTGCGCGCGCTCGTGATCGTGCCGCGGGCCGACGAGGCCGCGGTGCTCGCGGCCGAGCCCCCGGGGCTCACCGCCGGCGCGAGCACGTCGCCCGCGATGCCGGAGCTGACGTTCGTCAACGTGACGGCGGCCGGCGTGGACAAGGGCCTCGCCCTGCGCGCCGTGGCCGCCGCCTACGGGCTCGACGCGGCGCGGGTGATGATGGTCGGCGACGGCCTCAACGACCTCCCGGCGTTAGGCGTCGCGGGCCACCCCGTGGCGATGGGCAACGCCGAGCCCGAGGTACGGGCCGCGGTGCTCGCGCGGGGCGGCCGGGTGGTGGGCGACGTGGACGCGGGCGGCCTCGCCGAGGCGCTGGCGGTCGCCGCGGCGCTGGCGCTGCCCGCGGGCGCCGCCGCACCGGCCGAGGGCCCGTGACCGGGACGCTCTGGTTCGTCGTCGTCGGCGCCCTGCTGGTCGCGATGGGGGTGACGACGACCTACATCAAGCGGCTGCCGCTCACCACGGCGATCATCTACTTCGCGGTGGGCTACGCGATGGACCCGGCCGGCGTCTCGTTCGCCGCGCTCGACCCGGTCCGCAACCCGAACCTGCTGGAGCGCATCACCGAGGTCGCGGTGCTCGTGTCGCTCTTCACGGCGGGGCTCAAGCTGCGCGCCCCGTTCGGCGGGCCCACGCGCGACCGCCGGTGGGTGGGCCCGGTGCGCCTCGCCACGCTGGCGATGGTGTTCACGGTGGCGCTGGTGACCGCGCTCGCACACTACGGGCTGGGGCTGCCGTTAGGCGCCGCCGTCCTCCTCGGCGGCATCCTCGCCCCCACCGACCCGGTGCTCGCGAGCGACGTGCAGGTGGCGCACGCCGAGGACGAGGACCGCCTCCGCTTCGCCCTCACCGGCGAGGCCGGCCTCAACGACGGCACGGCGTTCCCCTTCGTCATGCTCGGCCTCGGCCTGCTCGGGCTGCACGACCTCGGCGCGTACGGGTGGAAGTGGGTGGCGGTGGACGTGCTCTGGGCCGGCGCGTCGGGGCTGGCGGTGGGCGCGCTGTGCGGCGTGGCCGTCGGGCGCCTGGTGCTCTGGCTGCGCTCCCGCCGCCGCGAGCGCGTCGGCACCGACGACCTGATCGCGATGGGTCTCATCGCGTTCGCCTACGGGTTCGCGCTGCTGGTGAAGGGCTACGGCTTCCTCGCGGTGTTCGCGGCCGGCCTGGCGCTCCGTGCGGCCGAGGAGCGCCACGCGGCGAGCGAGGGCCAGAAGCTCCCGCTCGACCCCGAGACCGCCCACGGCGACGACCCGGAGGCGCCGCAGCCCTACATGGTGGCCAGCGCGCTCGGCGCCTCCGAGCTGCTGGAGCGCGTGGGCGAGGCCGCGGTGCTGCTCTGCCTCGGCGGGCTCTTCACCGGCCGCCTGGTGGCGTGGGACGCCTGGTGGTTCGTCGCCGCGCTCTTCCTGGCGGTGCGCCCGCTCTCGGTGTGGCTCGGCATGTTAGGCACCGGCCCGCCGAGCGACGGAGCGCGGCCCGCGCGGCGTGGCCTCGCGATGTGGTTCGGCATCCGCGGGATCGGCTCGGTCTACTACCTCACCTACGCCGCCGCCCACGGCCTGCAGGGCCCGCTCGCGGAGCGCGTCGCCGCCGTCACCTTCACCGTGATCGTGGCGTCGCTCGTGGTGCACGGGGTGAGCGTGACGCCGCTCATGCAGTGGTACGAGACGTTCTCTCGCCGCCGCGCCGCGGTCAGGTGATGACCGTCGGCGCCGTGCGCCCCGTGCGCTCGCGCAGCTCCGACAGCGCGAGCGCCGCCTCGACCAACGGCGCGAGCGCCACCTGCGCGTCCTGCCCCTGCCGCGCGGGGTCCGGCTCGTACGCCTCGAAGTAGACACGGAGCGTCGCGCCCTCGGTGCCGGTGCCGCTCAGCCGGAAGACCACGCGCGAGCCGTCCTCGCAGAGCAGCCGCAGCCCCTGGCCCGCGCTCACCGAGCCGTCGACCGGGTCGGTGTAGGCGAAGTCGTCGGCCGCCGCGATGCGCCGGCCGGCCAGCGCGGTCCCCGGCAGCGACAGGAGTTGCCCGCGCAGGTGCCCCATGACCCCCGCCGCCGCCTCGCTCGCCACGGCCTCGTAGTCGTGGCGCGCGTAGTAATTGCGGCCGTACCGCGCCCAGTGCGCCCGGACGATCTGCTCGACGCCCTCGCCGCGCCGGCGCGCGAGGATGTTGAGCCAGAACAGCACCGCCCACAGCCCGTCCTTCTCGCGCACGTGGTCGCTGCCGGTGCCGAAGCTCTCCTCGCCGCACAGGGTGACGCGGCCGGCGTCGAGCAGCGTGCCGAAGAACTTCCACCCGGTCGGCGTCTCGTAGCACGGCACGCCTAACGCCCGCGCCACCTGGTCGGCGGCCTGGCTCGTAGGCATGCTCCGCGCGACGCCGGCGATGCCGCCCGCGTAGCCCGGCGCGAGCGTCGCGTTGGCCGCCAGCACGGCCAGCGAGTCGCTCGGCGTGACGAAGAAGCGGCGGCCGAGCACCATGTTGCGGTCGCCGTCGCCGTCGCTGGCCGCGCCGAAGTCGGGGGCGTCCTCGGCCCACAGCTCGTCCACCAGCTCGTGCGCGTAGGTGAGGTTGGGGTCCGGGTGCCCGCCGCCGAAGTCCGGCAGCGGCTCGCCGTTGACCACCGTGCCGGAGGCCGCGCCCAGCCGGCGTTCGAGGATCTCGCGCGCGTACGGGCCGGTGACGGCGTGCATCGCGTCGAAGCGCATGCGGAAGCCCGCGGCGAACATGGCGCGGATCGCGTCGAAATCGAACAGTCCCTCCAGCAGCCGCGCGTACTCGGCCACCGGGTCGATCACCGCGACCGTCATGTCGCCCACGCGGTGCTCGCCGTCGGCGTCGAGCGGGACGTCGGGCGCGTCCACCACCCGGTACTCGGCGATGGCGCGCGTCCGGGCCGCGACGGCGTCGGTGAAGTGCTCGGGGGCGGGGCCGCCGTTGCCCATGTTGTACTTGACGCCGAAGTCGCCCTCGGGCCCGCCGGGGTTGTGGCTGGCCGAGAGGATGAAGCCGCCGGCCGCGCGCGAGGCGCGGATCACCGCGCTCGCCGCCGGGGTGCTGAGGATGGCGCCGCGGCCGACGAGCACGCGCGACACCCCGGCCGCCGCGCACTGGCGCAGGATGGTCTGCACCGCCTCGCGGTTGTGGAACCGGCCGTCGCCGCCCACCACGAGCGTCGCCCCGGCCAGCGTGCCGCCCTCGGCCTGCGCCGCGGCCTCGTCCAGCACGCACTGGACGAAGTTCTCCAGGTAGTGCGGCTGCTGGAATACCGGCACCCGCTTGCGCAGTCCCGAGGTGCCGGGCTTCTGGTCGGGGAAGGGCGTGGTGGCGACGGCGCGCACCGCGGCGGACGGCTGGGGGGTGTCGGACATGGCGGGGAGTTTACGCGACCGACGCCAGGTCCGCGCCGCGGGTCTCGCGGGCGCGCCAGACGGCGAGGAGGGCGGGCACGGCCATCGCCGCGGCGTAGGCGCTCACCGGGACGGTCGAGCCGTAGCGGTCGAGCAACGCGACGCCGACGACCGGCGCCACCGCCCCCGACGCCACGGAGGCGAATTGGTAGCCGAGTGAGAATCCGGAGTAGCGCACGTCCGTGGGGAACTGCTCCACGAACCACGCGCTCATCCCGCCCACGATCACCCCGTGGCAGACGGCGCCGACCGCCGTGGCCGCCGCGAGCGCTGGCCACCCGCCGCGCGCGGACAATGGAAACAGTGCGAAGGCCCAGGCCGCCGCCGCGGCGAGCCCCGCGGCCGTGACCGGGCGTCGCCCCACACGGTCGGCGAGCGCGCCCGCCCACACGATCGCCGGCACCTCGGCGGCGGAGGCGAGGAGCGTGGCGGCGAGCGCCTGTGAACGCGAGAGGTGCAGGACGCGCGTCGCGTACACCACCGTGAAAAGCAGGAAGACGTAGAACAGCGCGTTCTCGCCCGCCTTGACGAGGAAGACGCGCAGCACGGCGCGCCAGTGCCGGGCGAGCGCGGCGCCTAACGGCACGCCGGGGCGCGACGCGCGCCGGGCGGCGTGGGCCACGAACAGCGGGCTCTCCTCCACCCGCCGCCGCGTCCACGCCCCCACGCCCACCAACGCCGCCGAGAGCAGGAAGGGCACGCGCCACCCCCAGGCTGCGAACGCCGCCTCGCCGAGCGCGAGGTTGACGAGCGCGACGACGCCGGCCGCGAGCACGTTGCCGGCCGGCCCGCCCGTCTGCGGCCACGCGGTCCACCACCCGCGCCGCGCCGCCGGGAGCGACTCGGCCACCAGGAGCACCGCCCCGCCGACCTCCCCGCCCACCGCCAGCCCCTGCAGCAAGCGCAGGAGTACGAGCAGCGCCGGCGCGAGGGCCCCGGCGGTGGCGTACGTCGGGAGGAGGCCGACCCCCACCGTCGCGAACCCCATCAACAGCAGGCTCCAGACGAGCGCCCGCTTGCGCCCGTAGCGGTCGCCGAGGACGCCGAACACCAGCCCGCCGACCGGCCGGGTGACGAACCCGACGGCGTACGTCATCAACGCCAGCAGCACCCCGACGAGCGGGTCCGCACGCGGGAAGAACAGCCGGTCGAAGACGAGCGCGGCGGTGGTCGCGAAGACGAAGAAGTCGTACCACTCCACCACGGTGCCCGCCGTGGCTGCGGCGAGCAGCGTGCGCGCGGCGCCCGCGTCAGGCGGGGGAGGCGCGGCGGGGGCGGGGGCAGGCACGCCGGAAGATGCCCCCCGCGCGCCACGGGCGGTACGATCCTGGCACACCCGGCGCGCCCACCCGTCGCCCGCCGTCGATGTTCTCCCGTCGCACTCCCGACACGCGCGTCCTCCTCGCGCTCATCATCCTGCTCTTCCTGGCGGTCACCGCGTGGCGGTGGGCGCTACGGGCGGGGCGGATGGACGCGAGCACCGCGCCCACACCGGCCGCGGGCCCGGTGCCCGCGGCGCAGTCCTCCGCGGCGGGGGCGCCGGGGCCGCGCTAGATCTCGACCACGTTGCCGATCTCGACGCTCCGGCGCGGCGGCAGCCCGAAGTAGTCGGCCGCGGAGGCGGCCACGCGCGACATGCCGGCGAACAGGTGCTCGCGCCAGAGCGCCATGCCCGGTGCCCGGGTCGCGACCACGCGATCGCGGTTGGCGAAGTAGGTCGTGCGGCCGGGCGCGAAGTCCAGCCCCGGCGCCTGCGCGGCCACCAGCGCGCGCACCGCGTCGCTCTCGAGCGTCGGGGCGAGGAACGGGTCCTCCATGAAGCCGAACCGCACCTCGGCCCGGTAGAAGCCGTCGCCTAACGGCTCCACCGTGAGGCGCTCGTCGGCGGGCACCACGGGCATCTGCCGCGTGCGCACCGTGGCCACCACCGTCTGCTCGTGCGCCACCCGGTTGTGCCGGATGTTGTGCAGGAGCGCGGCCGGCGCGCCGCCGGGCGTGCCGCTCAGGAACACCGCCGTTCCGGGCACCCGCGTCAGGCCGTCGGCACGCACCTGCCGGATGACCTCGATCACCTGGTCGGCGCGGGCGGAGGTGTGCTCGTGCACCAGCCGCCGCCCGCGCTTCCACGTGGCGAAGATGGTGAACACCACGCCGCCCACCAGAAGCGGCAGCCAGCCGCCGTCGAACAGCTTGAGCAGGTTGGCGCCGAGGAAGCTCAGCTCGAAGGCGAGGAACACCCCGACCAGCGGCACGACGCGCCACAGGGGCCACTTCCACCGCTCGTGCGCCACGACGCCGAAGATGATGCTGGTGATCGTCATGGTGCCGGTCACGGCGATGCCGTAGGCCGCGGCGAGCGCGCCGGAGGTGCGGAAGCCGAGTACGAGGATTAGGCACATCGCCAAGAGCGCCCAGTTGATGGCCGGCACGTACACCTGCCCGATCTCGTGGGCGCTGGTGTGACGCACGCGAAGCCGCGGGCAGAAGCCCAACTGGATGGCCTGCAGCGTGACCGAGAACGCGCCGGAGATCACCGCCTGCGAGGCGATCACGGTGGCCATCGTCGCCAGCGCCACGAGCGGCACGAGCCCCCACGACGGCGCCAGCCGGAAGAACGGGTGCTCGGCGGCCGCCGGGTTCGAAAGCAGCAGCGCCCCCTGGCCGGCGTAGTTGAGCAGCAGGGCGGGGTAGACGAGCGCGAACCACGCCGCGCGGATCGGCCGCGGCCCGAAGTGCCCGAGGTCGGTGTAGAGCGACTCGCCGCCGGTCACCACCAGCACGACGCTGCCTAACACCAGGAAGCCGTGCCGCCCGTGCTCGCGGAAAAAGGTGACGGCGTGGCGCGGGTCCACCGCCGCGAACACGGCCGGGTTCTTCGACGCGTGCCACACGCCGAGCGCGCCGAGCACGACGAACCAGGTCACCATGATCGGGCCGAAGACCTTGCCCGCGCGCGCCGTCCCGCCGCTCTGGAAGAGGAACAGCAGGGTGATGATCACGACCGCCAGCGGGAGCACGAACGGCTCGGCCCGCGGCGTCACCACGCTCACGCCCTCCACCGCGCTCAGCACCGAGATGGCCGGTGTGATGATGCCGTCGCCGTAGAGGAGCGACGCGCCGAACAGCCCCAACACCACCAGCCATTTGCGCTCGCTCCGCCCCGTGGGGCGGATCGGCGTCGCGAGCGAGGTGAGCGAGAGCACGCCGCCCTCGCCGTGGTTGTCCGCGCGCAGCACGAACACCAGGTACTTGAGCGTCACCGAGATCGTGAGCGCCCAGAACACGAGCGACAGCACGCCGAGCACGTTGCCGGGCGCGGCGGGGACGCCGTGGGGGCCGCTGAAGCACTCCTTGAGCGCGTACAGCGGGCTCGTGCCGATGTCGCCGTACACGACGCCGATGGCGCCGAGGGCGAGGAGGAGCAGGTAGCGCCCGCGCGGGGCGGGGCCGGCGTGCGGGTCGCTGGGGTCGCGGGCGGCGATCATGCGGCGGCGCCTTGCACGCGCCGCGCCGGCGGCCCCAGCGTCACGTCGTCGACCCCCGTTCGCGCAACCCGGGCACCGGGCGAACGAACGGCCGTCGGTGGGAATCCGGCGGCCGCTCGACGTTCAGGGGAGGCGGTGGCCCCGGCCAGCGTGCGCGCCGAAGCCACCGGGTAGTGTAACACGCATGCTACATGCCAGCAACGGGCGCGCTCGCCTCACGCGCGAGCGCGCCCGTCGCGCGGGCGGGCCTACGACCTGCTGCCGCGGCGAGGGCTCAGCCGCGACGGGGGGTCAGCCCGGCGAGCAGCGTGCGGGCGTCCTGCCGGTCGGCGTCGCTGATCACGTCGCGCTCGTGGGCCACGCGGAACGAGGCCAGCACCTCGTCGCACAGGTCGCGCAGGCGAAGGCGCGAGCGGCGGTTGGCCGGGGCATGGATGCGGGCGGCAGCGGAGTCGGCGGTCATCGGAGACGGGGCGGAGGCGAGCATCGGGCGCGGGGGCGTGGGTGCGAGGTAGGTCACCAAAACCGGCGTCGCCCCCCGCCCCAAGGCAGGTTGCGTTCCACGTCGCCGCCCCGCGACGGCCCCCGCGGTCAGCCGCGCTCGAACGTCCCCCGGCGGACCAGCGCGCCGCCGCGCACGTGCCACCGGCCACGGGCCATCACGTCGCGCACCTGCCCCCGGTCGTCGAGGGTGACGAGGTCGGCGTCGACGCCGGGGGCCACCACGCCCTTCCCCGGGAGCCGGAGCAGCGTGGCCGGGTTGCGGGTGAAGGGCGGCAACGCCTGCGCCAGTGGCACCCCGCGCGCGACCAGCGCCGCGAGCGTCGCCGCCAGCAGCCCGGCGTCGCCCACGTCCATGTGCGTCACGCGCCCGTCCGCGTCGAAGGCGGGGAGGCAGCCGCCGCCGTCCGAACTCACCGTCACCCGCGCCGCGGGCGCCCCGCTCGCCCAGTAGCGGACCAGTGCCTCGTCGGCCGCCCACGCGTCCTCCTCCTCCGCGACCGGGAAGGCCGTGACGTCCACCGTGCACCCGCGCCCGGCGAGCGCCACCGCCTCGTCGAACAGCGCGCGCCGCCGGTTGACGTGCGTCGGGTTCCACACGCGCGCCGGGATCTCGGTCTCGTCGAGCGCGCGGCGCACGAGTGCCAGCCCGCGCGGCCCGTCGCCCAGGTGTAGGTGGACGACGCCCGCCTTCCCGGTCATCAGCCCCGCGACGTGCGCCTCGGCCCCCAGCTTGGCTAGCTCCTCGAAGGTGGGCTGGCTGGAGCGGTGGTCGCTCACCGCCACCTCGCCCACCCCGATCACCCGGTCGACGTGGACGATGTCGCCGCGCACGCTCCCCGTGAGCGTCGCCGGCGGGAGGTGGTACCCGCCGGTGTGACACCACGCCGAGATCCCCTCGGCCACGAGCCCGCGCGCCGCCGCGACCACCTCGGCGGGGGTGCGCGTGAGGTCGTCGGTGCCGAGGACGCCGACCACCGTGGTGACGCCGGCGCGGGTGAAGCGCGACAGCGCCACCGGCGGGACGCGCGTCTCCGGGCCCGCCTCGCCGCCGCCGCCGGTGAGGTGCACGTGCGCGTCCACCAACCCGGGCACGAGCGACAGCCCACCGAGGTCGACCTCGTCCACCTCGAGGGCCGAGGGGAGGGCCGGCAGTGTTCCGGCCGGGCCGATCCACAGCACGCGCTCGCCGCCCGTCAGCACGTCGCACGCCCCGCGCGGCTCGGGGTCGAACAGGCGGGCACCGCGCAGGAGCGTCAGCATCGGGGTTGGCGGCGACGGAGCTGGCGGCAACGAGAACGGCAGCGACGCGGGGTCGCGGGGTCGAGGTCGGCCATGCGGCAATGCTAACCGTCGGCCCCCGCGCGGCGCCGCGGCCCGATTGCTGTAAACTTGCCGCCAATGGCTCACGACCCTACGCCCCCCCCCGCCCGCCGCGGCTGGCTCGTGCCGATCGGCGGCGCGCTCGGCGACCCGGAGATCTTCGACCGCTTCCTGGCGCTGTGCGGGGGACCGGGGGCGCGGGTCGCCGTCATCCCGGTGGCCTCGCGCCTGGCCCGCACGGGCGACGAGTACGCCGAGGCGTTCCGGCGGCACGGCGCGCACGAGGCGGTGGTGCTCGACTTCCGCAGCCGCGTGGACGGCGAGCACGCCGACGCCCAACAGGAGCTCGGCCGCGCCGACGGCGTCTTCTTCACCGGCGGCGACCAGGTGCGGCTGGCCGAGGTGCTGGGCTACACGGCCAGCGCCCGCCTGCTGCGCCGCCGCTTCGAGGGCGAGGCGCTGCCGATCGCCGGCACGAGCGCCGGCGCCAGCTTCCTGAGCGAGCACATGATCGCCCGCGGCTGGTCGGGGAACCGCCCGCGCGCGGGGATGGTGAGCATGGCCACCGGCCTCGGCGTGGCGCCGCGCCTCATCATCGACCAGCACTTCCGCGAGCGCCGCCGCGAGGGGCGCCTGCGCTGCGCCGTGGCGCTCGCGCCCGACTGCGTGGGCGTCGGGGTGGACGAGAACACGGCTGCCTTCATCTCGCCCGAGGGCGTGATGGACGTGGTGGGGGCCGGTGGCGTGACCGTGGTCGACGCGACCGGCGCTCGCCCCCCCGCGCCCGGCCAGGGCGAGCGGCGCACGCCCGTGGAGCGGCGGCGCCTCGTGCGCCACGCCGCGCCGGCCGACCGGCGCGCGACGCCCACCGGCGCCGGCATCCACCACGTCCACCCCGCCCGCCCCAGCGCCCCACTTGTGGACCCGCGGTCCGTGCGCGTCCGTTTGGTCGAGGCCGGCGAGTCGCTCCCGCTCGACGGCCCGGCGGTCGCCACCGCTGCGTAGGACGGGCGGGTCTGACACCCGCGCCGACGCTCCCTTTTCGCCCGGCCATGCAGATCCTCGAGCGCAACGTCTACGTCGGGCCCAGTCACTACGCGCACTTCCCCGTCATCCGCCTCCTCCTCGACCTGGGCCCGCTGGAGGCGTGGCCGAGCGCCCGGCTGGGGCCGGCGTTCACCGACGCGCTGCTCGCTGCCCTGCCGTCGCTGCAGGAGCACGGCTGCTCGTATGGCGCGCCCGGCGGCTTCGTCCGCCGCCTCACCGAGGACGAGGGGACGTGGATGGGCCACGTGCTGGAGCACGTGGCCATCGAGCTGCAGAACGTGGCCGGCGAGCAGGTCTCGTTCGGCAAGACGCGCACGGCGGCGGGCCGCGCGGGGGTGTACGACGTGGTGTTCGAGTACGAGCAGCGCGACGTCGGCACCGCCGCCGCTGAGCTCGCCCTCGACCTGTTGCACGCGTTGGCGCTGCCGCTGCTGCCGGAGGGCGAGCTGGACGACGCCGACCGCGCCCGCCGCGCCGAGGCGGCCGGGTTCGACTGGGCGGCGCGGCGTGACGCGTTCATCCGCTACGCCCAGCGGCGCGCGTTAGGCCCGAGCACGGCGTCGCTCGTGCACGCCGCGGAGCGGCGCGGCATCCCGTGGATCCGGCTCAACCAGCAGTCGCTCATCCAGCTCGGCTACGGGCGACACCTGCAGCGCATCCAGGCCACGGTCACGGGCCGCACGTCGCACATCGCCGTCGAGATCGCGGGCGACAAGGAGGAGACCAACCGGCTCCTCGCCGACCTCGGCCTCCCCGTCCCGCGGCAGATGCTGGTGCACGACGCCGACGAGGCCGCGGAGGCCGCCGTGCAGGTGGGCTACCCGGTGGTGCTCAAGCCTTACAACGGCAACCACGGCCGCGGCGTGAGCATCGACCTGCGCGACGAGGCCGCCGTGCGCCACGCCTACGACGTGGCCGCCGAGCACGCGTCGGCGGTGCTGGTGGAGCGCTTCATCGCCGGCCACGACCACCGGATGCTCGTGATCGGCGGCGAGCTGGTGGCGGTGAGCAAGCGGATGCCGGGCCACGTGATCGGCGACGGCCGGTCGACCGTGCGCCAGCTCGTCGACGCGCTCAACGCGGATCCGCGCCGCGGCATCGGCCACGAGAAGGTGCTGACGCAGATCCAGCTCGACGCGCAGGCGCTGCTGCTGTTAGGCGAGCGCGGCTACACGCCCGACACCGTCCCGCCGGCGGGCGAGGAGGTGATGCTCCGCCGCACCGCCAACCTCAGCACCGGCGGCACCGCGGCCGACGTGACCGACGTCGTGCACCCGGACAACCGCGAGATGGCGGTGCGCGCCGTGCAGGCGGTGGGGCTGGACGTGGGCGGCGTCGACTTCCTCACGCCCGACATCACGCAGTCCTACAAGGAGGCCGGCGGCGCGATCTGCGAGATCAACGCCGCGCCGGGCTTCCGCATGCACATGGCGCCGAGCGAGGGCAAGCCCCGCGACGTGGCCGGGCGCGTGCTCGACATGCTCTTCCCGCCCGGCACCCCGGCCAGCATCCCGCTCGCGGCGGTCACCGGGACCAACGGCAAGACCACCACGTCGCGGATGCTCGCGCACATCCACAAGATGGCCGGCAAGCGCGTGGGCCTCACCACCACCGACGGCGTGTACGTGGACGGGCAGCGCACCGTGGAGGGGGACATGACCGGCCCCACCGCCGCGCGCATCGTCCTCTCCGACCCGGCCGTCGACGTGGCCGTGTTGGAGACGGCGCGCGGCGGGCTGCTGCGCGCGGGGATGGCCGCGCGCCGCGTGGACGTGGGCGCGGTGCTCAACGTGCAGCCGGACCACCTGGGCCAGAGGGGCATCGACACGCTCGACCAGCTCGCGCTCATCAAGCGCACCGTCGTGGAGGTGGCGAGCGACACCGCCGTGCTGAACGCCGACGACCCGCGCACGCTGCGCATGGCCGCGCACACCAAGGCCGAGCACGTGTGCTACGTGACCATGGACCCCGGGCACCAGCTCGTCGGCGAGCACATCCGGGCCGGCGGGCGCGCGGTGGCGCTGGAGCGCGGCCCGTCCGGCGAGATGATCACGATTTACGACCGGGGCGCGCACATCCCGCTCCTCTGGACGCACCTCATCCCGGCCGCGCTCGACGGCAAGGCGCGCTTCAACGTGCAGAACGCGATGTTCGCCGCGGCGATGGCGTTCAGCATGGGCGTGCGGCTGGAGGACATCCGCCACGGGCTGCGCACCTTCACCAGCACCTTCTACCAGGCGCCGGGGCGGCTCAACGTGTACGAGGGGCACCCGTTCACGGTGCTCTTCGACTACGCGCACAACGCCGACGCCATCACCGCGCTCCGCGAGACGGCGGGGCGGATGCAGGTCGCCGGGCGCCGTATCCTCGTGCTCAGCGCCCCCGGCGACCGGCGCGATGACGACGTGCGCGCCACCGCGCGCGCCGCGGCCGGCGGGTTCGACCACTACGTCGTGCGCCGCGACGACAACCCGCGCGGCCGCGGCGAGGACGAGATCCCGCGCCTCATCGCCGACGCGCTGGTCGAGGCCGGCGTGCCGGCCGAGCGCGTCGTGGTGGTGGTGCGCGAGACCGACGCCATCGACCGCGCGTTAGGCATGGCCGCCCGCGGCGACCTGGTGGTCATCTGCGCCGACCAGCTCGAGCGCGGGTGGCGCCAGATCGAAGGGTTCGGTGGGGGGGACCGGGGCGGCGCGGCGGACCCCGCCCCGCCGGCGGCGCGCGCACACCCCCGCGACGAGTCCCCGGCCGAGGACGCCGCGCCCCCGCCCCCACCGCCGGCCGCCGCGCCGTCCCCCACCGCGTCCTCGCCCGCCGCGCCGCCGCCGCCCCCGGTGATGCACGCCCCTAATCCGGTGAGCTGGACGGCGGATGGCGAGGCCGGTCCCACCCTCGTGCGTGAGGCGCGCGGGGTGCTGCTCCCCCGCGAGTTCGACGACTGAGCCGCGCGTGACGCCGCCCGCGGAGGCTCGGCGCCTCACCGGCCCCAACCGCTTCTCGCCGAGCCCCGGCGCCACGCTCGACGTGACGTGGCAGGGCGAAGCGCTCCCGACGGACGCCCAACTCGACGCGCTGGCCGAGCGCTGGCGCGGGGAGGTGCGCGCCGCGCTCGCTGCGCCCGGCTGGCCCCCGCCCGAGTTCGGCGAGCGGCGGGGCGGGGCGGACGGCGCGTGCGTGCTGAGTCTCTTCGCCTCCGCCCCGGTCGACGCGCTGGATCTGGCGGTGGAGGTCGCGGAGCAGGCGTGGGCCGCCGCCGCCGACGCGGCCGGTTCGATTCCGCCGGCCCCGCCCGCGCCCGCCCCACGAGTCGCGCGGCTACTCGACGGCGCCGACGCCCACGCCCTCCCGACCACCTGGGACGACGACGCCGTCAGCATCGGCGCGGGGCGCGGGAGCCGCACCTGGCCGGCCGACGCGCTCCCCGACCCGGACGCCGTCGACTGGACCGCACTCGGCGGTGCGCCGATCGCGCTCGTCACCGGCAGCAACGGCAAGACGACCACGACGCGGCTGGTCGCGGCCATCCTGCGCGCCGCCGGCCACACGGTCGGCTCGTCGAGCACGGACGGCGTCCGCGTCCAGGGGCCGGACGGCGCGGACGCCGAGGTGCTGGAAGAGGGCGACTGGGCCGGCCCGGGGGGCGCGCGGCTGGTGCTCCGCCACCCCCGCGTCACGGCCGCGGTGCTGGAGACGGCGCGGGGCGGGATCCTGCGCCGCGGCCTCGCGGTGCGGCGCGCCACCGCCGCGGCGGTGACCAACATCGCGGCCGACCACTTCGGCGACTACGGCATCTTCGACCTGCAGGCGCTGGCCGAGGCCAAGCTGGTCGTGGCCCGGGCGCTCGTGGCCACCGGCGGGCCCCTGGTGCTCCACGCCGGAGACGCCACGCTCCGTGACTGGGCGGCGGGCCACCCCGACACGCCGCCGCTCATCTGGGTGGCCTCCGACCCCGCGGATCTGGCGGCCTCCGCCTGGGTCGCGGCCCACGTCGCGCGGGGTGGGCGCGCCGCCGCGGTGGCCGACGGCGCTGCCGGCGCGGCGCTCCGCTGGCACGACGGCGCCGCCTGGCACCACATCGTCCGACTCGCGGAGCTCACCGTGGCGGACGGCGGCGCGGTGGCCCACAACGTCGCCAACGCCGCCGTCGCCCTGGCGCTCGGCATCGCTCTCGGTGCCCCACCTGCCGCGGCTGGCGATGCCCTTCGGCACTTCGGCCGTGGCCCGGATGACAACCCCGGTCGCCTGGAGCGGCTCCGGGTGGGCGACGTGACGGCCCTCGTCGACTACGCGCACAACCCGGCCGGCCTCACGGCCCTGCTCGACGCGGCACGCGCCATCCCCGCCGCGCGCCGCATCCTCGTCCTCGGCCAGGCCGGCGACCGCGACGACGGCGCCCTGGCCGATCTCGCCCGCGCCGCCTGGACGCACGGCACGGTGAGTCGCGTCCAGCTCAAGGACATCCCGGCCATGCACCGTGGGCGCGCCCCGGGCGAGGTGCCCGCCGTGCTCCGCCGGGCACTCGCCGCCGTCGGCGCCCCGGACGACGCCGTCGCCGCCGAGGTGGCCGCGACGGAGGGCGACGCCGTCCGCCGGGCGCTCGCCTGGGCGCGGCCCGGCGACCTGCTGCTCCTGCCGCTCCACGTCGACCGCGCCGAGCTGGTGACCTGGCTGCGCAGCGTCGATGCAGCGGGGTGGCGGGCGGGAGCGCCGCTCCCGCCCTAACCCCCGCCTCGGCGGGCCCTCCGCGACCAGCCGGCCGCGACCAGCCGGCCGCTACGGCCCCGCGGTGATGATGACGTTCACGTTCGGCGTGGCGGTGAACGTGCAGCTCGTCTCCGGCCCCGTCACCGGCGTGCCGGCGCACACGCCGCCCCAACTGATGATCCGCGAGTTCGTGGCGCTGTTCCCGCGCACCGTGAACTTCACCGGCGTGCCGTTGTCCGCGTTGAGCGTGAACACCGGCTGCGCATCGGTCGACGAGAAGGTGAAGGTGAACAGCCCGCTGTTGGCCGGCTGCCCGTTGAGCCGCCGCTCGTAGACGAGGTCGATCCGGGCCTCGGCGCTCGTGCTGCTGAGGACCGTCAGGCGGATCGGCGCGGTGGTCTGCTGCGGCGGCACCTGACCGAATGCCGTCGCCACGGTGAGTGTCGCGCCGACCGCCGCGTTGGCGGTGAAGGTGCACGGCGTGCTCGCGGCCCCGCTGCACACGTCGCCAGACCAGGTGCCGAAGGTGCTCCCGGAGGCCGGCGTGGCGGTCGCGGTGACCGCGGTACCCAGCTCCGCCGTGGCGGTGCAGGTGGTCAGCGTGCCCGCGGTGGTGCACGTCCCGTTCGTGACCGTCGTCCCGGTCAGCGCGATGGAGCCCGCCCCGGGCCCGCTCACCTGCAGGGCGATGGGGACCAGCCGGCGCCCGAACGTCGCCACCGCCGTCCGCGGCTGGTCGACCGTGATGGCGCAGGTGCGCTCGGTGCCGCCGCAGGCGTTGCTCCACCCGAGGAAGCGGCTGTCGGCGTCCGGGGTGGCCGTGAGCGTGACCGCCGTGCCGTCGAGGAAGGTGGTCGAGCAGCCGGCCGCCCCGGCGGCGGCGCAATCCACGCCCGCCGGGCTGCTGGTCACGCGGCCGGCGCCCGTGCCGGCGAGCGTGACCGCGAAGGCACGCACGGCGACGAAGCGCACGGTCGCGGTGCGGGCCGCGGTCGGCGTCACCGAACAGGTCAGTGCCCCGGCGGCGGCCGCGCAGTCGCCGCCCCACACGTCGAACGTGGAGCCGGCGTCGGGCACGGCGGTGAGCGTCACCGCCGCGTCGGCGGCGAAGAGCGCGGAGCACGTCCCGCTCGTCCGTCCGGCCGTCACCCGGCACGACACGCCGGCGGGGGAGGAGGTGACGGTCCCGCTCCCCACCCCGCCCGCCACCGAGACGGTCACGGGCGAGGGCGCGGGCACCACGGTCACGACCGCCGCGCTCTGCACCCCGGCGCTCGACGCCACGATGCGCGCCTGCCCGGCGGCCACGGGCGTCACGAGCCCGGTGGTCTCGTTCACGGTGGCCACGCTCGGCGTCTCGCTCGTCCAACGCACGGGGCGGCTGCTCGTCGCCGCGCCGTCGGCGCGCAGGGCGGTGGCGGTCAGCGCGGCGGTCTGCGGGATCTCGAGCCGGATCGCCCCGTTGTCGGGCACCACGGTGCCGTCGCCACGGGTCACGCGCACGCCGGTGATCTCGGTGAACGTCACCGACTGCGGCGCCTGCGACCCGGCGCGCACGGTGTACGTGCCGAACGTCTGCGCGTCCACCACGCGCGACCCGGCGAGCAGCGTGTACTCCACCACCACGCGGCACACCGCGTTGGCGCCCGTGCCCTGGTCGGCGCCGGCGCGCAGCGGGTTGTTGACGCACGCCGAGAGGTTGAGCGTGACGGGCACCGTCTGCGCGGCCGTCGAGGTGACCGGCACGGTCACGTCCGCGAGTGGCGCGGTGCCCCCGGCGGCGAGCTCGTACGCCGCGCTCGCCCGGAGCTGGAGCCCCGTCGTCGTCGGCGCGAGGATGAACTGCGCCGACACGTCGACCCGGGCGGTGGGCGTGGTCGGGGTCACTTCGGTCGGCCCGCCGCCCTCGCCACCGCCGCACGCCGCGGTCGTGGCAAGCAGGACAACGGCGGCGACGCGGGCGGCGACACGGAAACGAGCAGGACGCGCCGCACGCAGGGTGCGGCCGGTGGTCAGAGCGGAGATCGTCATGTGCGACGGGCGTGCGACAACCGGGACCGCGACCGGAGGTGGACGTGGCCCCGCTGAACATGAACACCTGTCGCAATGGTCGGGCCCGTTCGCGTGACCTGGGTCACGCCCGGGCGGTTGCAACGGATGCGCTACGGAACCAGCACCGTCGGCATGCCGAGGGTCACCGTACCGCCGTGGGCGGTCGTACTGCCGATGCGTGCCGACGGCATGCTCCCCACCAGGGTGGGGACCGCGCCCATGACGATCGTGTCGGGCGGGCCGACACAGACGCACATCGCGGTGGCCGCGGCGGCCGGCACGCCGCCGACGAGCACCATCGGGTTGGCCGGCGTCACCACCGGCCCGCCGACGTGCGGGATCGGCGGCACGCCGGGCGTCACCATCGGGCAGACGTGCAGGTCGCCCACGCGGGCGAAGGGCATGCCCATGCGCGCTCCTCGGTGAAGGGTTAGGCGGGGGGCGGGGCCTTGGGGGTCGCGGCCGCGACGGCGGCGCCGTGCTGCTCCCGCTGCTGGTCGAAGTGCCGCCGGGCGAGCGTGGCCGACGCCTCCCACCCGCCCAGCCGCCGCGCCACCTCGCCGGCCTGCGCGACGGCGGCGGCCACGAGCGCCGGCAGGTTGGCGGCGTCCACCTGGACCGCCGCCAGCAACACGGCGGTAGCGGCGAACGTGACGTGCGCCCCCGGCGGGGGCGGTACGGCCATCGGGCTCGCGGGCGACGCGATGCTGCCGTTGGAGAAGAACACCGCCGCGCACGCGCACCCGGCCGGGGTACTCAGATCGGCGGCCTGGCCGGCGTCCCACGCGGCCCGCCGGTTGGCGTCGGTGGGCTCGGCGATCCAGCGCTCGACGGTGGCGAGCGCCGCCCGCTCGGCGGCGGGCGGCGGCGCGGGGGGCCGCTCGCCCGCGGGGACCGGCGCGGCGGCGCGCTCGGCCAGCACATGGAGCGCGTGGCGCACGGCGACCCACGCCCACCACACCCCCTCGCGCGGCGGCAGCGCGGCGCCCACCAGCGCGAGGGCCGGCGCCGAAAGCCGGAGTCGACCGAGCGCCTCGGCCAGCGGAACGGGGTCGTTGGCGCCCGGCGCGACGGCGAGGGGCGCGTCGGCCGCGACGGCGGCGAACCCGTCGTCGTCGAGCGTGGTGCGCCCGACCAGCCAGGCGAGGAGCGGGCCGAGCCGCTCGCGCGAGGGCGGGGTGATGAACGCGGTGGCCGGCCCCGTGGGGCCCGCGGCGGCGGGGGCAGTCATCGCGTCAGCCCGCCATGATGACGCCGCCGGCGAGCTTGAGCAGCCCGTCGCCGGAGGCCTGCAGCATCGGCGCGGCCATCTTGAGCATCCCGGAGCCCTCGACCGTGACCATCGGGGCGCTCGTCTTGAGCGTGCCGTCCGCCTTGTGCTCGATCTGGGCGGAGGCCTGCTTGATGCTCGCCGCGTCGAGCACCAGCGACGAACCGCCGACGGTGAGTTCGATCTTGGAGGCGGTCATCGTGAGCTTCGCGCTCCCCACCTTGGCCTCGATCTTGGTCTGCGCGGTGAGCGTGATGGTGTCGGCGCTGGTGGCGTCGGTGCCGCTGATGGTCGCCGTGTTGTTGCCCTGCTCCACGTCGACGTAGCGGTCGCCCTTCTTGACCGCGAGGTACTGGTCGCCCTCGTCGATGCGGACATACTGGGTGCCCTTGACCACCGCGACCACCTGCGTCCCCTCGATCGCGTTGAACTGTTGGTCGCCCTTCACCGCGATCACGTACTGGTTCCCCTGCTCGACGCGGAGCTTCTGCTCGCCGAGCTTGTCCCCGTCGCCGCCGACCACGAAGTGGTGATCGTGGTGCTGGACCGTGGCCTTCCGGTCGTGGCCCACCGTGCGCGTCTCGTCGTGCTTGACCTTGGCCGTGAGGTCCTTCTCGGCCTGCAGGAAGACGTGCTCCTCCCCTTTCTTGTCCTCGAAGCGGAGCTCGTTGAAGTTGTCCGTCCCGCCGCCCACGGTGCGCGACTTCACGCCGCTCTGCGTCTTGTTGTCGGGGAGCGCGTACGGCGGCTTGAGGTCGGAGGAATAGACGCGCCCCGTGACGATCGGGCGGTCCGGGTCGCCCTCCAGAAACTCCGTGAGGACGAGCTGCCCCTTCCGCGGCAGGTGGACCGCGCCCCAGCTCGTCCCCGCCCAGTAGCTCGCGACGTGGACGCGGTGCGTGGAGCCGGCGTCCTTGCCGGCCCCGCGGTCCCAGGGGAACTGCAGCAGCACGCACCCGTGCTGGTCGACGTCGATGTCGCCCGCGTTGCCCGCGCCCACCACCAGCGCGGTCTGCGTGCCGCGCACGCTCGGCCGCGGGGTGACGCGCTCCGGCCGGTACGGCGTGGCCGAGGGGATGCCCGTGAACTCGTTGAAGTACTTCGCCACCGCGCGGTCGGCGCCCAACAGCCCGCCGGTCTCGAAGACGTGCGCCACCGCCGTCAGGTGCACGGAGACGTTGTCCGGGTCGGCCGGCAGCCCCTCGAGCGTCACCCGGGTGCCGGGCGTGAGGTGGTGCGCCGTCGACGAGCCCCGAACCACGTCGTAGCCCGCCTCCTCGGCCTCGATCCGGCGCTTGGTCGTGTCGGTGGTGTCGCCCGCCGCGGGCGTGCCCGCCAGGTCGCCGAGGAAGGCGTAGCGCTCGCCCGACGCGCCGGGGTCGGCGCTCGCCTGCTGGGCGGCGTCGGCGGCGCGCAGCAGGTGGAAGTCGCGCGCGGCCGTGCCCTTGGTGTGCACCACCTGTTCGCGCAGGTACTCGGTGAGCGCGTCCGCCGGCGGCTTGCCGAGCCCGCCGAACCACTCACCGAGGAAGTCGTCCAGCCACCCGCCGAGCATCCCGCCGAGCGCGCCCCCCGCCGCGCTGCCTAACGGGCCGAGGAGCGAGCCGACGATCCCGCCGAGCGCCTTGCCGCCAGTGGCGCCGGCGTTGCCGAGGTTCGTGCCCGGCGGGAGCCCGGGGATGTTGGGCACCGCGAGTCCGGGGAGCCCGGGCACGGCCTGGCCCGGCGCGAGCGGCTGGGTGTAGCGCACGTACTTGAGCGAGGCGAGCGCCCCGGCCGGGATGCCCACGCCGACCGAGTCCGAGATCACCAGCCGGTGCTTGCTCGCCTCGTACTCGAAGGCGTAGTACAGCCCGTGCTCTTCCAGCAGCCGGGACACGAACGCAAGGTCGGTCTCCTGGTACTGCACCACGTACGCGAGCGTGGGGGTCCCGCCGCTCAGCCGCCACCGGAAGTCGGCGAAGCCGGCCGCGCGGAACACCGCCTCGACTACCTGCTGCACGGTCTGGTTCTCGAACGTCCGGCAGTCGGTGGACAGGCCCAGCATCCAGAGCCACGGCACCAGCTCGGCGCGGTAGGTGCGGGCGCTGAGCGTCCCCACGCCGACGCGCCCCGTCTGGCTCCACCGGCTCACGAGCCCGTGGACGAAGCGCTCCTGGTCGCCCTCGGCGTCGAGCGTCAGCGCGACCGGCTTGCCGAGGATCTGCGCGGCCGTGACCGTCGCGAGCGGCGCCACGAAATCGACGGTGAACTGGAACGGGCGCGACAGCGCCTCCATCCCCACGAGCCGGGTGGGGATGAGCACGTCGTCGGCCAGCGCGGTCTTGGCCTGCAGCGGCCGGCCGACCTGCGTGAGGTCGTCGAGGATGCCCACCGGCTCACCCTCCAGGGGCCGCGGCGGCGGGGGCGCCGGCCGCGGCGACCGGCGTGTACCCGCCGTCCTTGGCGGCCGGCGCGGCCTCGTAGGCCAGCTCGCCGTCGGCGTCCACGTACGCCCGCACCGTGCCCGGCGTCTCGCCCGCGGCCATCGTCTCCAGCAGCAGCCGGCTGACCTCGGGGAGCATGGTGTTGCTGAGGATGTTGTCCACGTTGCGCGCGCCGCTCTCCACCTCGGTGCACCGCGCCGCCACCGCGTCCACCAGCGAGGCGTCGTAGGCGAGGGTCACGCGGTGCGTGTCGCGCAGCCGGCGCACGATCTTGTTCAGCTTGAGGCGGATGATCTGCTTGAGGTTCTCGTCGCGCACCGGGAAGTACGGGATGAGCACCATGCGGCCGAGGAACGCCGGCTTGAACACCTTGTCCAGCTCCGGCTTGAGCGCCGCGATGAGCGCCTCGTGCGTGGGCGCCGTCTCGGGGTCGGCGGTGAGCTTCATGATCGTGTCGGTGCCCGCGTTGGTCGTGAGCAGGATGACGGTGTTGCGGAAGTCGATCTGCCGCCCCTCGCCGTCGTCCATCACGCCCTTGTCGAACACCTGGAAGAAGAGCTCCAGCACGTCGGGGTGCGCCTTCTCCACCTCGTCGAGCAGCACCACCGAGTACGGGCGGCGCCGCACGGCCTCGGTGAGGACGCCGCCCTCGCCGTAGCCCACGTAGCCCGGCGGCGAGCCCTTGAGCGTGCTCACCGTGTGCGACTCCTGGAACTCGCTCATGTTGATGGTGACGAGGTTCTGCTCGCCGCCGTAGAGCAGGTCGCCTAACGCGAGCGCCGTCTCGGTCTTCCCGACGCCGCTCGGGCCGACGAGCATGAACACGCCCTTCGGCTTGTTCGGGTCCTCGATCTTGGCCGCGGTGGTGCGCACGCGCTTGCTGATCACCTGCATCGCGTGGTCCTGGCCGATGATGCGCTCGCCGAGCAGGCTCTCCAGCTTGAGGACGGTGCCTAACTGGTCGCGCAGCATCTTGCCCACCGGCACGCCCGTCCACCCCGAGATCACCTCGCCCACGATCGACGCGTCCACCTCGACGCGCATCAGCGGGCTCTCCCCCTGGAGCGCCGCCAGCGCGGCGACGCGGTCGGCGAGTTCGGCGCGCCCGGCGTCGGCCGCGGCGGTGTCTCCGCCGCCGTGCGCCGCCTCGACGCGCTCGCGCACGGCGCGCACCTCGGCCACCAGTGCGCTCTCCTGCTCCCACCGCGCGGTGAGCGCGGCCAGCGTCGCTTCGGTGCTCGCGCGGTGCGCGGCGATCTCGGTGAGCCGCTCGCGGTGGTCGGCGCCGAGCGCCGCCTCGCGGCCCAGCACGCGCTCCTGGACGGCCAGGTCGTCGAGCGTGCGTCGCGCCGCCTCCAGCGAGGCCGGCGTCGCCTGCTGGCCCAACGCCAGCCGGGCGCACGCGGTGTCGAGCACGCTCACCGCCTTGTCCGGGAGCTGCCGGTCGGGGAGGTAGCGGTGCGACAGCCGCACGGCCGCGTCGAGCCCGTCGCCGGTGATGCGCACCTTGTGGTGCGCCTCCAGCGCCGGCACCACGCCGCGCATCATCATGAGGCACTGCTCCTCGGTGGGCTCCTCGACCTTGACGAGCTGGAAGCGACGCGACAGCGCCGGGTCCTTCTCGAAGAACTTCTTGTACTCGGCCCACGTGGTGGCCGCGATGGTGCGCAGCTCGCCGCGGGCGAGCGCGGGCTTGAGCAGGTTGGCGGCGTCGTTCTGCCCGGCCGCGCCGCCGGCGCCGATCATCGTGTGCGCCTCGTCGATGAACAGGATGATCGGGCTCGCCGAGTTCTTGACCTCTTCGATCAAATTCTTGAGGCGGTTCTCGAACTCGCCCTTCACGCCCGCGCCGGCCTGGAGCAAGGCCAGGTCGAGGGTGCGGAGGGTGACGTTGCGGAGCGGCTCCGGTACGTCGCCCTCCGCGATCCGCCGCGCGAACCCTTCGACGACGGCGGTCTTCCCGACGCCGGCCTCGCCCACCAGGATCGGGTTGTTCTGGCGGCGGCGGGTGAGGATGTCGACCACCTGCCGCACCTCCAGGTCGCGCCCGAGCACCGGGTCGATCTTGCCGGCCTTGGCCTTGGCCGTGAGGTCGACCGTGAACTGGTCGAGGTTGGGCGTCCGCCCGCCGGCCTTGGGCGCGCCCGCGCCCGCGCCCGTCGCGGCGCCGTCGCCCGCCCCGACGCTCTGCTTCATCTCCGCGCTCGCCTCGGCGGACGGCGCGGTGATGGCCGCGAAGTCCTTGCGCAGCGCGTCGCCCGGGATCTTCTCCAGCTCGCGGCTGATCTCGCCGGCCAGCCGCTTGAGGTCGTCGGCCGTGGCGAGCGCGAGGAGCACGTGCCCGGTGCGCGCCTGCGGCGCCCCGAACTCGATGCTGCCTAACGTCCACGCCTCGGTGAGCGCGCGCACCAAGTGCGGGCTCAGCGACGGCGTGCGCGCGTTGCCGCTCTTCATCCGGTCGAGCCCGCGCGCCAGGTCGTCGGCCAGCCGCGCGCGGTTGAGGCCGTAGTGCTTGACGATGAGCGCGACGTCGTTGTCGGCCGCGTCCAGCACCTTGGTGAGGAAGTGCTCGACCTCGACGTCGTAGTGGGTGCGCGACAGGCACAGCCCGGCCGCGCCCTCGATGGCCGAGCGGGTGGCCGCGTTGAGCTTGCCGATGAGCGAGCGGAGGGTGACCGACATGCAGCGAGTCCTCGGGTGCGGGAAGGGCGGCGGGCGGGATCGGGAAGGGCCTAACAGAGCGCGAACGCGGTCTCGTCGGGGTCGCGGGCGAGCGGGCGGCTGCTCAGCCAGGTGCCGCGCCCGAGCGGCGCGGCGCCGGGCGCGCCGCCGGGCGGCCCGAGCACCACGGGCGCCACGGCGTCGCGGTCCAGGACGAGCTGCGCGTCCACGCCTACCTGGTCGTCGGCGTACAGGCGGGCGAGCGCGCCGAGGGCGGCGTGCGCCGAGCCGCCGGGGAGGAACTGGTCGAACTCCGCGCGGCTGAGCGGGCCCAGGCGGAGGCGGACCCGCGCCTGCGGGTCCCACGCCTCATCGCCCACCAGCCCCAGCCCCAGGCGCGCGGCGTCGTCGTCCGCGCCGAGCGTGCACTGGCCGCCGCCGTCCACCCGCCGCCACTCGCCCACGAACTGCTCGACCTCGGCGCGCACGCCGAAGTAGTCGGCGGCCAGCCGGGCCAGTCCGTCGGCGGGGCGCGCGGCACCGGCGAGCAGCCCGGCGTAATAGCCCAACGCCTGGTCGGCGACCGGGAGGCGGTGGCGGAGCCCGGCCGTCCCCAGCCCGGCCAGGTCGAGCAGGTGGTCGAGCAGCCAGTCCTCGTCGCCACCGACCTCGTGGCCGATGACCGGCTTGGGCTTGGCCCACGCCCGGTAGAAGAGCGAGAGCGCGCGGTGGTGGAACAGGTCCAGGAAGTCGCGCAACCCGGGGTCGCGCGCGCGCGCCTGCGCGCCGGCCTGCGCCGTGTAGACCAGCGGCAGCACCCCCTGCGGACCCGTGAGCCCGAAGAAGTTGACCGCCATGCGGAACGGCCCCTCACCCCCGGCCGGGGGGCGGAGCGCGGCCACCTCCGCCGTCGGGAAGGCCAGCGACGGCGGCACGCTGAACCGCACGACCTCCGACGCCGGATCCGACCAGCCCCCGACCGGCGCCCGGTCCGGGTGCAGCCGCCCCAGCAGGCGCACGGCCTGGAACGCGCCGAACGACGTCCCCTCGCGGTCGAGCGCGCGCGTGAGGCGCGCCCGGGCGTCGGGCGCGGTCACACCAGCGTCCGCCACCCGGCCCTCGGCGCCCACTCGCGCACGGTACGCCGGCGCTGCCGGCTGTTGAAGGCGAGTTGCGTGAAGCTGTTCATGGAGGCCGACAGCGCCAGGAAGCGCTCCAGCACGCTGGCGAACAGGAACGCGCCGCCGCCCGGGAACTGCTCCTCGTCGAGCGTGACTTCCACCCGCCGCCCGCGCGCGAACGCGACGCCGTGCTCGCCGGCCACGCGCGCGTAGGCGGGGGCGCTGCGCACGTCGGCCAGCCCCTGGATCTGCCGCTCGCCCGCGGTGCCGCCGCCCACGTTGTGCAGGCGCAGCAACTCCTGCAGCGCGTCGCGCCCACCCTCCACCAGCGACAGGTGGTTGAGCGACAGCGCCGACACGAGCCGCCAGAGCAGCGACTTGCCGAGCGGCGGCTGGACGACGGCGGTGGGCTTGATGAGGCAGCGCACCCGCCGCACCGGCCCGCCGGTGACCAGCTCGAAGTCGCCGCGCTCGTCGACGCCGAAAGGCAGCCGGCTGGGCAGCTCCCCGTTGAAGCAGGTGAGCGCGCACGAGACCACCTCCTCGTCCGGCGCCCGGATCGTCCCACTCAGGTCGGCGAACGACAGGTAGACGTCGGTCCCGCGGTCGGTGCGCCACCCGCTCGCCCGCCGGACCCCATGCCAGAACACGTCACCCTGTTCGGCCACCGCGTGCCGGTGCGCGTAGAGCGGCGCTAGCGGGCGCGGCGCGTCGCCGCCGGGGGTGAACGCCGTCACCCCGTCGACGGACCACGTCTCCACCTCCAGACGCCGGCGCGCGTCCGGTACCACGGGGTACTCCAACTGCCGCTCGCCCAGCAGGATCGGCTCGGCCGTCTGCGGGAAGAGGTTGACCACCGGGGTGCACCCCAGCCGGAGCACGCTTGCCGAGAGGCCGAGCTCGAGCGCCGCCCGCCGTTCGGCGCGCTCGAACGGCGACAGGAGCACCACGACCTCCGCGCGCGGCCCACACTCCAGCGCCCGCAGCGCCGCGCCCAACCCGACGAGGTCGACGAAGTAGAACTTCTGGGGGAGCACGAACAGCTCGTGCAGGAGCCGGTGCGCCGCCAGCGTCCGACGCGGCAGCGGCAGCAGCGCGTCGGCGTCGTCGAAGCCGACCGGGCGCACCGCGCCGGGGTCGAGCAGCGCCGGCGCGCGCGAGGGCTGGTCGGGGTCGCGCACCGCGATCCGCGCGACGTTGTTCCCCAGCAGCTCGTACAGCGTGTCGGTGACGAGCGCGTCGCCCGCGATGTGCAGGCGCAGGTCGTCGAGCGTGACCTGGCCGAGCTTCACGCCCGGCAGCGCGCGCAGCTCCAGGCGCACCGCGCCCGCGGCGTCGGCGAGCCGCACGCCCGGCCCGGCGCGGTCCGCGGTGGTCCACTCCACCGCGCCCACCGTGGCCGGCCAAAGCACGGTGTCGTAGCTCGTGCGGAAGCGGCACGCCATCCCCTGCACGGGGCGCGAGCGCAGTTCCGCGCCGCGGGGCACGCGGAAGCCGCCGGGGAGCTTGCCGAGCTCAGGGTCCAGCTCCAGCTCCACCACACTCATCGACGGCACGGGGCGCACGTGGAGCGGGTAGAGCACGTCGAGCAGCGCCTCGCTCAGCTCCGGGAGGTCGTCGTCGAGGCGGCGGTGCAGGCGGGCGTTGAGGAACGCCACGCCCTCCAGCAACCGCTCCACGTGCGGGTCGTCGCACTTGGCCGGCTCGAGTTGCAGGCGCGCGGCCACCTTCGGGTACCGGGCGCCGAACTCCGCGCCGAGCCGCCGGAGGTACATCAGCTCCCGCTCGTAATAGAGCAGCAGCTCGTCGCGCGCCGTCCCGCCGGTCGTCGAGGAGGTGGCGGCCCGCAGGGCGCCGGTGGTGCGCGGCGCGGTCACGCCCCGACCTTCGCGACGACGCCGGGCGCGCCAGACGCGTCCCGCAGCGCGTACTGCCCGCTCGCCAGGTCGAGCACGGTGTCGAACATCACCTGCTCGGGGCTCGGGTCCATGCGGAGCATCGCCGAGAGGGTGAAGTGGAGTTGCGGGCCGGTGTCGCGCCGCACCTCCGCCAGGTCCACGCGCACGTCGGCGAGCCGCGGCTCGAACGTCGCCACCGCGTCCTCCACCCACCGCACGAGTTGCTGGCGGCCGGCCGTGGTGTTGGCCGCCACGCCGGTCACGTCGGGCAGGCCGTAGGCGTAGACCGACCGGCGCACCTCACCGAGCGCGGCCGGCGCCGTCTCGTACGTCGCGCGGGTGTTGAGCAGCCACTCCACGTCGCGCAGCACCGACGCCCGGAAGCGGCGCACCGACTCGTCGCGCGAGACCGGCGGGTCGGCCGGGGTGCGCGGGTCGGTGTCCGTCAGCCGCTCCAGTACGGAGGGCAGGACGGCGCGTTCGATCTCGGTGCGGGCCACGGGCTGGGGCGGGAACGGCGGGTGGGCGGCGGCGGGTCGGGCGTCCGGCGGCGGGTCAGGCCGGCGGGCGGAGCGCCATGGCCTGGAGCGGGTCGAGGCGGCAGACGCGCAGGTACAGCTCGTCGCGCTCGTCGGTGTTGCCGCCCACGGCGTCGATGACGCGGCACATGAGCCCGAGCGGCTGCGCGACGAGCGGTCCGGCCTCCCACTCTTCCAGACTGCGCTCCTGAATCACTTCCACCAGGCGCTGCAGGATGGGCTGCGCCACGACGGGCAGCCCGGCCTCGACCATCACCTGGGCAATCTGCGTCTGCCGCACGAAGCGCCCGCGCGCCGAGCGCTCCCGGTCGAGCTCCGCGACGAGCAGCTCCACCGCGCGGTTGGGGCGGCCGCGCGCCACCTCGGCCCTGGCCAGCAGGTACGCGTCGGCCCCGTCCCCGTCGCCGCGTCCGCCGGCGCGCCCCACGTCGCCGCGGCGCCGTCCGGCGCGCCCGACGCGCGCGGCCTGGCCCCGCGTCGCCATCCCGTCCACCTCCGCCTCCCCGTCGAGCGCGGCGGCGAAGGCCGCCGTGCCGTCCGGCAGCTCGCTGTCGGCCGCCTCGCCGTCGCCGTCGGCCGGGCGGCCGTCGAGCCCCTCGCTGGCGATCCAGGCCTGGGTTTCGGCGTTGGCCGCGGGCAGGTCGTCCATGAGCGTCATGTCGGGGAGGTCGGGCAGGGCGGCCAGCAGCGCGGCCAACTCGCCGCGCACGCCGTCTGCGACGGCGTCGTAGGCGGGGCCGAGCCGGGCGCACGCGGTGAGCGTGTAGCGCTGCAGGTCCAGCCAGCCGCGGCCGGCCGGGGTGGCCATGAGCTGTTCGCCGGCCTCCAGCAGCTCGCCCCACTTGGCGTCGAGGAGCAGGGTGCGGAGCCGCGTCCGCGCGCCGGCGGGCGGCGCCTCGAGGAGCCGCGGCTCCACGCGCCCGGTGCCGGCGCGCAACTCGCCCCAGCGGAGCCCGCGGAGCAACAGGTACGGGACCGGGTTCGCCGCGTCCTGCTGGCGCAGGTAGCGCGCGGAGGCGATCACCCGGGCGCCGGCGTCGGCCGCGCTCACGGGCTCGGGGGCGAGCGGGCCGCCCGCCACGGCGGCGGTACCGGCGCTGTCCGCGGTCGCCGCGCCCTCCCCCGCGGCCCCGTCGTCGACCGGCACCTCGTCGATCGGGTCCGGGTCGGCCAGGAGCTTCTGGGCGAGCGTCCCGGCGGCGAAGCGCTGCACCTCGTCAAGCGCGGCGCGCAGCCCGCGGAAGCTCGGGGGGTCGTCCTCGAAGCGCGACTCGGCCTCGCGCTCCAGCGCGTCCAGCGCCGCGAGGGCCGCGTTGACGTCGGCGGTCAACCCCTTGTAGAACGCCTTGCCCGTCCCGTCGATGGCGCTGCCGGCCGCCTCGGGCGTCGTCCGCCCCTCGGCGACCATCTCGTCGCGGGCCGCCTTCTTCTCCCGGCTCGACGTCGCGTCGGACTCCGAGGGGACGAGCAGCGACTCACGGTACTGCAGAAAGGTGAGCCCACCCTGCGCGACCGCTACCTGGCGGACCGGCAGGTCGAGGCGCGATCCCACCCACTCGAGCGGACCGAGTCGGAGTTCCGCGTCCCCGTCCTCCAGCTCGGGGTAGAGGCCGTCCCAGAACTCGGCGAGCAGTCCGCGCATGACGTCGAGCCCGCCGGCCAGGCCGCCGAGCCCGGTGCGGCGGAGGAGCGCCTCGGCGTGCCACGCCGCGAGGTTCAGGTCCTTGCTCTCGGTGCTGAGCAGGGCGGCCGTGTCCTTCTGGACCCGCGCCCAGTCGGCCACCTTGCGCTCGGTGGCGAGCCCGCCGGCCGGCAGTTCGGCGTCCTCCCGCCGCGCCTCGCGCACCGCGTCGTAGCGCGGGTCGTAGCGGAGGTCGCGCCCGGCCGGCGCGGCCCCCGGGATCGGGGCGAGGAGCGGGGCCAGCACATCGGGGGCGGGGACGGGCATGCGGCACTCGCGGGGGTGAACGGCGGCCCCGGCGGTGCGGGCGGGCAGCGCGGGGGCGCGGGAGACCTACCGGGGGGACGGCGCCGACGCGATCGGCCGCCGTCCGTCGTTAGCTCGCCGGCGGGCCGGCCGGCGTGATGACGAGTTCGCGCACGTCGAGCAGGGGCACGAGGTCGTCGTCCACCCGCAGCAACTTCTGCCCGACGGGGGCGAAGTCGCCGTCCGGCAGGTCGTCCCAGTCGGTGGCGCGCCCGAGCCGGACCTCGTCGTCCCCGTGACGCCAGGCCGCGGGGGTCAGGGCGGGCAGGAGGACCTCGCCCAGCTCCAGGTCGCGCACGCTGGGGCCGGTGGCCAGCCGGGCCGGGGGCCAGTGCACGTCGCGGAGGCGCTCCGGAGCCTCCATGCGCAGCGAGGCCAGGTGGGCGAACGGGAGCCACAGGTAGCGCCCGCCGGCGAACACCTCCAGCCGGGCGCCCAACCGCGGGTCGGCGTCGGTGATGCGGGCGAAGGGGCGGCCGTTGAGCGTGCCGGCCACCGGCTCCGGCGCGTCGCCGCGGGGAAAGTCCCCAGTGGCGAACATGTGCTCGCGCACCCGCTCGTTCCCGATCGCGGCCTTGTACACGAGCGTCCCCGCCTCGGCCATGTGGCCGCCCGAGGCGAGGACCGAGAGCTGCTTCGCCGCGCGGTCGTACTGCCCGGCGAAGCTCAGGAGTTCGAACAGGAAGCTGCGGCGCTGGGCGTCGAGCGGGTGCGAGCGGAGGTCGGCGACCAGCGCGTCGATCGCCGCGTCCAGCCGGCCGGCCGCGTAGTGGTCGCGCGCGGAGGGGGAGGCGCCGCGCGCGGCGCCGGGGGCGCCGCCGGGGGCGGCGCCGGGGGCGGGGGACGGCACGGGCTGGGGCGGCGGCGCGGTCAGACGGTCTCGGTCGCGTCGTTGGCGATGTTGCTCCACATCGCGACCTGGTCGGCCGTCGTGGCGCCGGTCTTCTTGTCCTGCTTGAGGTACTCGATCTTCACGGCGCCGAAGGCGATCGAGAGCGACTCGGTGGGGCTGTCGTCCCCGCCGCTCGAGCCCGACCACTGGATGCTCTCGATGAAGACGGTGGAGAAGGTGTAGCGCAGGAAGTCGCTCTGCCCGGCGTCGCCGCCGGCCTTGCGCAGCACCACGATCGCCTTGTCGAAGTGCGTGCCCTTGGCGCACGCGGCGAAGAGCAGGGCGCTCGACTTCTCGCTCTTCTTCATCACGTTGAAGCTGGAGAGCGCGACCTTGCCGCCGCCCGACCCGGCGGCCGCCGAGCTGATGGTCACCGGGTTGCTGGCGCCGAAGGAGAAGCTGTAGATCTCCATCGGCGCCTTGTCGGCGCCCGCGGGCTTGGTGACCTTCGAGGTGGACTCGCCTTCGATGGTCGTGATGTACAGGTACGCGTCGAACGCCATGGGTGGGTCCTCGGGGGAGCGGGGTGGGGGAGGGCGGTGTTAGGCCGCGGGCGCCGGGAGGTCGGCGACGAGGCGCATCGAGACCGCCAGCTCGTCGAGCTGGAAGTGCGGCTTGAGGAACGCGACCGCGCGGTAGGCGCCCGGCTTGCCCGGCACCTCCACCACGTCCACCCGGGCCTCGGCGAGCGGGTGGCTCGCCTTGTAGGCCGCCGGGGCGTTGGACGGCGCGATGTAGTTGCTGATCCAGCGGTTCAGGAACGAGTCGACCTCCTGCCGCGACGTGTAGCCGCCGATCTTGTCGCGCATCATCACCTTGAGGTAGTGCGCGAACCGCGACGTCGCGAAGATGTAGGGGAGCTGCGCCGACATGCGCGCGCTCGCCGACGCCTGCGGGGTGTCGTACGTCTTGGGCTTCTGCGCGCTCTGCACCGAGAAGAAGGCCGCGTTGGGCGTCCCCTTCTGGTGCACGAGGGCGGCGAAGCCGAGGTCGGCCAGCTCCTTCTCGCGGCGGTCGGTGATCTGGACCTCGGTGGGCGTCTTCATCACCAGCTCGCCCGCCTCGGTGCGGAAGTTGTGCACCGGCAGCCCCTCGACGAGCCCGCCGCTCTCGACGCCGCGGATGCTGGCCGTCCAGCCGTAGAGCGCGAACGCCTTGTTGATGTTGGCCGCGAGCGCGTACGCCGAGTTGCCCCAGAGGTAGGCCTCGTGGTCGGTGCCGTCCACGCGCTCCTCGTAGTTGAACGCCTCGACGGGCACGGTGGCGCTGCCGTAGGGCTCGCGCATGAGGATGCGCGAGGTGGTGAGCGCGACGTAGCGCGAGTCCTCGGTGTTCCGGAACGCCTTCCACTTGGCGTACTCGGTGGTGTCGAACACCTTGGCCAGGTCGCGCGGCTGGTCCAGCTCGGTGAAGCTGTCGAGGTTGAACATCGAGGCGCTGGCGGCCGAGATGAACGGCGCGTGCGCCGAGGCGGCCACGTTGGACACCTTCTCCAGCAGCTCCATGTCCTGCCCGCTCTTGTCGAACGCGTAGTCGCCGACGAGGCACCCGAAGGGCGTGCCGCCGAAGACGCCGTACTCCTCCTCGTAGACCTTCTTGAACAGCGCGCTCTGGTCGAACTCCGGCGCGCGCTGCAGGTCCTTGAGCAGCTCCTTCTTGGAGACGTTGAGCACCTTGATCTTGAGCGAGGTGCCGGTCTCGCTCTGCGAGAGCAGGTACTTGAGCCCGCGCCAGCTCGCCTCGAGGCGCTGGAACTCGGGGTGGTGGAGGATCTCGTTGAGCTGGATGGAGAGCAGGTGGTCGATCTGCGCGATGCGGGCGTTGATCATCGTCTCGGTGTCGCGCGAGACGGTCATCGAGCCCTCGAGCACCTGCGCCACGAACTGCTTCACCAGGTCGCGGCCGCGCGACTTGGCCTCGGCGTCGCGCCCGACGCGCCCCTCGTCGACGATCTGGTCGAGTAGCGAGCCGCCGGTGTCGGCCGTGTACGCGGCGGCGGCCGCGCCGGTCTGGGCCTCAGCCATTGCCGCCCTCCCCGCCCAGGCCCAGCTCGCCCCTCAGCTTGGCCATCTTGTCCTCGTCGCCGAGCGTGGCCTGAAGCACCTCGTCCAGCTTCTCGTTGGTCTGGAGCGTGCCGCGCAGGTCGGAGAGCTGGCTGCGCAGCTCCATCAGCTCGCGCAGCGGCTTGACCTGCCGGGCCACGGCGTCGGGCGAGAAGTCGTCCAGCGACCGGAAGTTCAGGTCGACGCCCAGCTTCGGGGCGTCGGCCTCCTCGCTCAGCTTGTTCTCCACGGTGAACGCGAGGTGCGGCTTCATGCTCGCGAGCACGTCGTCGAAGTTGTCGGGGGTGACCTCGACGAACTTGCGGTCCTTGAGCTTGGGCAGGGGCTCGGTCGGCTGCCCGGTGAAGTCCCCGAGCACCCCCATGAGGAAGGGCAGCTCCTTCATCTCGATCGCGCCGCCGGTCTCGACCTCGTAGCTGATCTGGACGCGGGGCGGGCGGACGCGCTCGAGTTTCTTCTGGGTACTGGCCATGCGGCGGCTCCAGGGTGGGGCGGGGTGGGTTCGCGACGCGCCCACGGTGCCGTCGGGTCGGAAGTTTGTCAAGCAACACGCGACCGCCGCGGGGGCGCACGGCGCGCAATTCGCACCGTGCAGGAATTTCCCGCCCATCTGGCCATGTCCGACCCGGCAGCCGCCGCCTCCCCGCCCACCCGGCTCGCGCACACGCCCTGGCTGCCTGCCGGCGCGCTGGGCACGCCGCGTGGGCGCGCCGTGGTCGCGCGCTTCACTCGGCGCACCTGGCGGCTCCCCTCGTGGGTCCCGCCGGTGTCGGCCACCCACGCGCTCAGCGCGCGGCTGCCCGCGCGCGGCGCGTTGCCCGCCCTGCTGCGACGGCTGGCCGGCCGGTTCGTGGTGGTGAACTACGCGCCGGCCGCCGCGCTCGCCCGCGCCGAGTCGGCGCTGGTGCGGGGGCTCTGCCGCGCCGCCGTCGCGGGCGTCCCGGCCGGGTGGGCGGGCGCGCCACGCGACGGCCACGCACGGTGGCCGCGCGACGGCCGGCGGGCGCACGAGGACTCGCTCGCCCGTGAGTGGGTGGCCGACCATGCCGCCGGCGCCGAGTGGGCGGGCGGGGCAGAGGCGGTCGCGCTGGCTTTGTACGAGTGGGTCACACCGCTCCACGTCCGGGACGGCGGCGGCCCGCCGACACCGGCCGGGGCCGCCGAGGGCCAGGACGCGGGGCCGCGGTGTGTCGCGCGGGCGGACTACGCGCTGGTGCTGCTCGCAGGGTCCGGCGAGGGCGACTCGTCGGCGTGGGCGGCCGCGGACGCGGCGGTGGCCGCTTCCCCGACCCCCCTCGCCCCGCGCCCCTGGTTCGCGGGCGAGGTGCTCGTGCCGGACCCCGCCGCGACCGACGCAATGGACCCCGCGAGCCGCGTGCGGTGGGCGCGCCTGACCGGGCGGTTGGAGGCGCCGGACGCCTACTGGTTCCCCGACAGTTGGGCGCGCTTCCTGGAGAGCGGGCAGCACATCGGGTGCGTCTCGGCGGGCGCGCTGGGGAGCCGCCCGGGCCGTACCCTCGACGCAAGCGCGGACGCCGCCCGCTACGCCCAGGCCGCCGCCGAGCGTTCGGCTGCCGCCACCGCGTTCACGCCCCGGATCGACCGCGGCATCGCGGTGCCGCCCGGGTACTGCCAGGTGGCGTGTCACGGCACGCTCGACGTGCGGGTCGTCCCGGTGGACTGACCGGGGGACGGGCGGCCGGCGGCCGGCGCCCTGGACGCGGGAAGGCGCATTAGGTTGGGGCCGATGGCCACCCTCGACCCGGTCCTCTGGACCAAGGGCACGCTGCTCACCCCGCAGCACCTTCAGGCCCAGGACCGCTACCTGGACGAGGTCCTGCGGTTCCAGGTCGCCGCCCTCACCTTCTGTCCGTGGGGGTTCGCGCGGGCGGCGGTGGACCGGGCGGCGCTCGCGGGCGGGACGGTGGTGCTGACGGCCGTCGCCGGGCGCTTCCCCGACGGGCTCGTCTTCGACGCGCCGGCGGGCGACCCGCTCCCGGCCCCGCGCCCGCTCGACATGGCGTGGGGGCAGGACCAGCGTGCGCTCACCGTGTACCTGGGCGTGCCCGAGTACCGGCCGGGCGCGCGCAACGTGACCGGCGCCGGCGCCCAGGGCGCCAGCGTGGCCACGGCCACCGCGCGCTGGCGGGCCGAGGAACAGTTGGCCCGCGACGAGACCACGGGGCTGGCCGAGCGTCCGATCCAGATCGCGCGTCCCAACCTGCGGCTGCTGCTGGAGGGCGAGCCGTTGGAGGGCTACACCACGCTCCCCGTGGCGCGCCTCGCGCGGACGGCCGGGGGTGCGGTGTCGCTCGACCCCGCGTTCGTCCCGCCGCTGCTCGACGTGGCGGCGAGCGACACCATGGCCGGGATGGCGCGCCGGCTGGCCGAGCGCGTGGCGGCGAAGGCCGGCTCGCTCGCGGGGGCGCGGCGGCAGCGAAATCAGGGCCTCGCCGACTTCTCCGTGACCGACGTCGCGAGTTTCTGGCTGCTCTACACGCTCAACACGCACCTCCCCGCGCTGCGGCACCTGGCCGACGTGCGCAGCGGGCACCCCTCGGCGCTGTGGGAAGCGATGACGGCGCTCGCGGGGGCGCTCGTCACCTTCGCGCCGGCGGCCCGCCCGCTTCCGGTCTACGAGCACCTCCGGCCCGGGGAGTGTTTCGCGCTGCTGGAGACGCGGCTGCTGGAGTTGCTGGAGACGGCCGTGCCCGAGACGGCCGTGGCGCTCCCGCTCCGCGTGGTGCGGCCGGCGATCCAGGCCGTCGCGGTCGACCAGGAGCGCTGGCTGGGGGCGCCGCAGTGGTATTTGGCGGTGAGCGCCTCGGTGCGGCAGGCGGAGCTGGTGCCGCGGATCCTCAGCGGGTGCAAGGTGGGCTCGGCGGACGTGGTCGACACGCTCATCCGCCAAGCGCTACCGGGGCTGGAGCTGGCGCACGTGCCGCAGCCGCCGCCGGCCGTGCCGGTCAAGCTCGACTACCTGTACTTCGCCCTCCGCCGCGCCGGGCCGGCGTGGGACGCGGTGGTGCGGGCCCGTAACCTGGCGGTGTACGTGCCCGCAGAGTTGGGCGACGCGCGCCTGGAGTTGGTCATCGTCCTCCAGTAGCGGGCGCCGCGGCCGGCGGGGTGGCAGTGGGGACCGCGGGCGGCGCTGGCGCCGCGGGGACCGACGGCAGCGTCGGGCGGGCCGGGCGGAAGACGAAGTAGAGCACCAGCCCCACCGCGGCGAGCAGCACGACGTTGCCGATCAGGAGCAACGGCAGCGGGATCGCCCGCTTGACCGGCGGGGGCGGCGCGGGGGGCGGGGGCGGGGGTGTGACTGGCGGAGGCGGCGGAGTCACCGCCTGCCGGATCATCCGCGTGTATTCACTCGGCGCCGCGGCCGACCCGCCGTCGGCCACCGCGAAGGGGGACGCGCTCCCCGCACCCCCACCGCCGAACGGCGGCGGCGCGACCAGGGGCGGCACCGCCCCCGCCATGGGCAGGGCCGGCGGCGGCGCGTCGAATGCGGCGCCGAACGCGGTGGGGGGCGGGGGTGGCGGCGGTGGCGGCGCGCCGAACGCCGCGAGCGGGTTAGCGGGCGGCGCCGTGGGGGGCGCTGGTGGAGGCGTGCGTGCGGCTAGCGCCCCGGTTGCACCGGCGCCCGCGGGCGGGATGACTGGCGACGGCAGCGAAGGCGCCGCCGGGGCGCTCGGAAACGGCGCGGGCGCCGGCGGCGTGGTCGCCCAACTCGCCAGTGGGTCGGCCGCGGGCGGGGGGGAGGCGAACGGGTCGCGTTGTGAAGTCCCGAAACCCGGGCTGCTCACAGGCGGCGGGAACGGCGCCGCGCCGAAGGTCGGCGGCGTGGGCGGGGGGGGGAGCGGCGGCGGCAGCGGGGCGACGAACGGTGAGGCCGCGGCGCCGCTCATCGGGGCGGGCGGCGGCGCCTGGAACATCCGGGTGAACTCGCCCGGGGCGAGTTGGGGGGCGGCAGGGGGCGGCGGCGGGGCGGGGGGCGGGGACGGCGCAACCGGGGGCGGCAGGGGCGCAGCGGCCGCCGGCGGTGCCGGCGCCGCGGGCTCCGCGCGCACCTCGGTCTGCACGCGTCCGCCGGCCATGAACAGGCGGGTGAACTCGCCGGGCCGCTGGCCACCGCCATCCGCGCCGCCGGCGGCGGGGGGGCCGCCGACGCGGAATCCGAGCGCGACCGGCGGCTCCCCGGCGCCGGGCAGGTCCTCCTCGCGCAGCCCCGGGTCGGTGGTCGCGGCCGGGACGGGTGCGGCGGCCGCGCGGGCGGGTGCGGGAGACGGCGGCGGCACGAAATCCGGCGCGAAGCCGGCGAGCGTCAGGGCGCCGGGCGCGGGCGGCGGCGCGGTCGGAACGTCCACCGTCGGGGCGGACGGCGCGGACGGCGCGGCCTCGTCGGTGGGCGGGGTAGCGGCGGGGGGGCGCGGGTCGTTCGGGCCGAGCCGGGCGGCCAGCCAGTCGAGGAAGGCGCGGAGGCCGGGGAGGAACTCGGTGACCACCGCGAAGCCCGACGGCAGGGTGGCCGTCTCGAGCACCCGCACCTTGTCCGCGGGGGCGAGACGGGCGAGGCGGGCCTGGATCGCGTCCACCTGGTCCGGCCCCGCGGCGTCGACCAGGTGCACCATCACGACGCGGCCGGTGGTGAGCTCCTGGGCGTTGTGCGTCCGCACGCCGTCGCCCTGGGCGACGACCTTGAGCAGGCGGTACCGGCGGTCGAAATCGTGGCTCGACATGGGGGCGAGTTGGGCGAGCGCGCCGCGCGGCGCGGGGCGGCCGCCGGGGTGCGCCGAGCCGCGTGCCGCGTATTGTTCACCCGGAGCCGCCCGGGCGCAATTCAGATGTGCAGCGCGCGCCGGGCCCCCCATCCCGCGTCGCCCTCCGGTCCCCCGCCCCCACCCGCGTGCCATGCGCGTGATGTCGCCCGCCCCCGCCCGCGTCGTGTGGGCCGAGGGGATGTTCCTGGCCCCGCACCACTTTCAGGCGCAGCGCCGCCACGCGGAGGAGGCGGCCGCGCGCCTGGTGTCGGCGCTCTTCCCATTCGCCTGGGGGGTGTCGGGGGTGGGGCTGGACGAGGAGGCGTTGGGCAACGGGACGCTGGCCCTGGCCCACGTGCGCGCACTCCTGCCCGACGGCACGCCGGTGCACGTCCCCGACGCGGACGCGGCGCCGCCGCCGCTGGCCCTGGCCGACCACTTCGCGCCGACGCGCGACGCGCACACGGTGTTTCTCGCGCTGCCGGCGTGGCGCCGCGACGCGCCCAACGTGGTCGGCGGCGACGCGCCCGACGACCCCGCCGCGGCCGGGGAGGCGGACGGCGCCGCGCACGACCCCGCGCCGGGGAACGGGGCGGGCACGGGCGCGCGCTACGTCGCCGTCTCGCGCCCGGTGCTCGACGAGACGTCTGGGCGGGACAGCGCCCCGATCCGCTTCGCCGTGAAGCGCCTGCGGCTCGCACTCGACGACGCGGTGCCCGAGGGGACGGTGGCGCTGCCTGTGGCGCGCGTCCGCCGCGACGGGGGCGGCCGCTTCGTCGTCGACGGCGACTACATCCCGCCGTGCCTCACCTACGCCGCGAGCGACCGGCTGACGCGCATGCTCGCCGGGCTGGTGGGGATGCTGGAGGCCAAGGGGGCGGCGCTGGCCGCCTCGCTGGCGCCGGCGGCGGGCGGGGGCGCCGGGTCCGCGTCGGCCTACGTCGGCAATGAGCTGGCGACGCGCTGGCTCCTGCACGCCGTGCGGTCGGCCGAGGCGCCGCTCCGGCACCTGGCGGCGGTGCGGCACGCGCACCCCGAGCGGCTGTTCGCCGAGCTGGCGCGGCTGGCGGGCGCGCTCTGCACGTTCTCGCTCACCACGCGCGCGGCCGACCTGCCGCTCTACCAGCACGACGACCTGACGCTGTGCTTCGGGGCGATGGAGCGCCACCTGCGCACCCACCTCGACGTGGTGGTGTCGGCGTCGGCCGTGGTGGTGCCGCTGGCCCGCACCTCCGACGTGTTGCACGCGGCGACCGTGACCGACCCGCGCTGCTTGGAGCCCGGCGCGCGCTGGTTCCTCGGCGTGCGCGCGTCGATCCCGGCGGCGGAGATCGCGGCGCGCGTGCCGTCGCTGGTGAAGGCGTGCGCCACGCGGTACGTGCTCGAACTCGTGCGCCGCGCCTACCCGGGGATGCCGGTCGAGCACGTGCCGGCGCCGCCGAGCGGCCTCGCCCCCCGCCCGGGGGTGACGTATTTCGAGCTGCGGCGCGAGGGGCCGTGCGGCCAGGGGTTGCTCGACACGCGCGAGTTCGGCGTCTACGTGCCCGACGGGCTGCCGGACGCGGCGCTGGAGTTGGCCATCCTCGTGCCCGGCTGAGCGCCCGTCCGGCGCGCCGCGCGCCCCCCGGCGGCGCGCCCGCGGCAGCATGGCGCGTCGCGCGCCGCCGTCCTACCTTCGGCCCGCGCCGCGCGGCCACTGGGGCCCGGGCGCGCCCGCCTCGTGCCGCCCATGTCTGCTGCCTCCGCGCCCGCCGCCGCCCTTCCGCGCCTCGGCACCGGCCGCCTCGCCCTCGCGTTCCAGGAAGTGCTCACGGTGGTCGCGCGGCTGCGCACGGACCGCCAGCCGGTCCCCGACGCAGCAGCCTTCCGCGCGCAGATGCTCGGCCTGCTCGGCGCCGCGGACGCCGACGCCCGCGGCGCCGGCTACGACCCGGGCGACGTCCGTCTCGCCGGGTTCGCGGTGGTTGCGCTGCTCGACGAGAGCGCGCTCAACTCGCGCCAGCCCGCGCTGGCGACCTGGGCGCGCCGCCCGCTGCAGGAAGAACTCTTCGGCAACCACATGGCCGGCGAGTGGTTCTACCAGCACCTCGACCAGCTCCTCGCGCGGCCCGACACGCCCGCCCTGGCCGACCTCCTCGAGCTGCACCAGCTCTGCCTCTTGCTCGGCTTTCGCGGGCGCTACGGCACGCACGACCCGGGCGCGCTGCACGCCGTCGCGGCCCGCGTGGGCGAGCGGGTGGCGCGCCTGCGCGGCGCCCCCGGCGACCTGACCCCGGGCTGGCGACCGCCCGACGACGCCGTGGTGGGGCGCGATCCGTGGGTGCCGCGGCTCGCCACGCTGGCCGGGGCGGCCGTGCTGCTGGCGGTGGGGCTCTGGGGCGCGGGCGCCATGACGCTGCGCTCGGCCGCCGCCGACCTCCCCGGCGCCTCCGCGGCGACCGCCGCCCGCTGAGTTCGCGCCGCCCGCCCCCGCCGACCCGCCGCCTCGCCTCAGATGCCACGTAGTCCGCAGACCCGCTGGGTCGCCGCGCTCGTCGCCCTGCTCGTCTTCCTGCTCGCGGCCTGGCTCTTCGGCTCCGCGCTCCCCACCCTGTCCGACGGCGAGCGCACGGGGCTCCGCGTGGGGCTCGTGGTGCTGGGGCTGCTCCTCGCCGGGGCGCTGCTCTGGTACCTGCGGCCCGACCGCGGGCTGGACGTGGCGCCGGCCGCGGGCGCGCCCAAGGACGAGGCGCTGGCCGCGATGGCGGCCGCGCGGGCACGGCTCGGGCGCGGGCAGTTGGACGCGCGGCCGGTGGTGCTGGTGGTGGGCGCCGAGGGGAGCTGCAAGACGTCGATCGTGACGCGCGCCGGCCTCGACCCGGCGCTGCTGGCCGGCGACGCGCCGGCGCTCGGCCCGGGCGACGCCGCACCGCCCACGGCGGCCGCGAACGTGTGGCTCGTGGGTGCCAAGGGCGCGGCGGCGGGCGGCGAGGGGGCGATCCTCGCGGAGCCCGGCGGGGCGGTGTTCGCCGACCCGGGGCGCTGGCGGGCGTTCGTCCGCGCGCTGCGCGCGCCGGGGCTGGCGGCGGCGCTCGGGCGCGGGACCCCGGCGCCGCGGGCCGCCGTGCTGTGCGTGAGCTGCGACCAGTTCTTCGCCGGCAGCGACCAACTCGACCGGCTGGCGCAGGTGGCGCGGGAGCGGCTGGCCGAGGCGGCGCGCACGCTGGGCGTGGCGCTGCCGGTCTACGTGGTGTTCACCAAGGCCGACCGGGTCCCGCAGTTCGAGGCGTGGGCGGCGCCGTTCACGCGCGACGAGGTGCGGGCGCCCGTGGGCGCGGCGCTCCCGTTCGACGCGCCCGCGAACGCCGCCGCCGCGGCTGGCGGGTACGCCGAGCGCACGACGCCGCGCGTCGAGCGGGCCTTCGCCGCCGTCGCCGGGGCGCTGGCGGGGCGGCGGCTGGAGCTGTTAGGCCGCGAAAGCGTGGCCGAGCGGCGGCTGGCGGCGTACGAGTTTCCGCGGGAGTTAGGCAAGCTGGCGCCCGCGGTGGCGCGGTTCCTCACGGAGGTGTGCCGGCCGCTGCACCTCGGGGTGAGCCCGCAGCTTCGCGGGTTCTACTTCGTGGGGGCGCGGCCGGTGGTGATCGCCGACGCGCTCGCCGGGCAGGGGGTGGCGGCGGCCGCCGCGTCGGCGCCGGCGGTGGCGGCCGGGGCCACGAGCGCGTTCGTCCGCCCCGCCGCGGGGC